>Ga0256841_1002234_pt1 | contig 15649 bp, 13 predicted proteins | sample 356308metaG_FD_185971 | JGI IMG/M metagenome (GOLD analysis project Ga0256841, IMG submission 185971) | Hydrothermal vent microbial communities from Mid Atlantic Ridge, Atlantic Ocean - 356-308 | ecosystem: Environmental > Aquatic > Marine > Hydrothermal vents | place: Atlantic Ocean: Mid... | reverse complement strand
GATCACAATAGGGAAGGCGCGCACCGCCAGGATGCCCAGGCGAAAAGCGTCGCGCCCCGGGAAAAGATAGCGCGAGATCGCGTAGCCGGTCGGCGCGGAAATAGCCGTCGAGAGCACCAACGTGATTAGCGCCACCATGATACTGTTGCGCGTGGCGGGCAAGATGCCCTCCGCGTTGAGGAAAAACTCCATCGTGTCCGTAGAAAGCGGCGTCGGCGCGATCTGCTTAGGATAGGCGCGCACGTCTTGCGGCGTGCTGAAGGCCATCGTTGCGATCAGCCAGATCGGGATCAAAATCCACAGCGCGATCAGCACCGCCAACACATGCACGCCCGCCCGCCGCAATTGGCGGCGTCGCCACGCCCGTTTAGAAGCCTTGTCAAGCACATAAGTTTGGGTTTGTGTTCCTGCGGTCATGGTTTGGCTACCTTCTCTTCCTGGCTGCGCACGGTGCGCAAGTAGATCACGGCCACGCTCAACGAGATCAGCATGATGAAGCCCGCGTAAGCCGCCGCCACGTGCGGGTTGTTATAGCCGCCGATGTCGTACCAGCGATACGTCTCGTTGGCGAGCACGGTTACCACCTCGCCGCCGGAGATCGCCACGACCACCGCGAAGACCTGAAAAGCAAGGATCGTGCGCAAGATCAGCGCCACTTGCAAGCTCGGCTTGAGCAACGGCAAGATGACGTGCCAAAGCCGTTGGCGCAAATTCGCGCCGAAAAGCTCGGCAGACTCCAGCAGCTCCAGCGGGATCGCTTGCAGACCGGAGACCACGATCACCATCACAATCGAGGTGGCGCGCCACACTTCCGCCAACACAATCGCAACGATAATCCAGTGCTTGTGCTCGTTGGAGATGAAGATAAAGGGCTTGTCGATCAACCCTAGCTCTTGCAAAAACGAGTTCAGGAAGCCTTTTTGGGTGAAGATGGAATACCAAACCAGGCCGGCGGCCAAGTCCGAGATACCAAGCGGGATCGAGTAGATATAGAGAAACAGCGTGGTAAAACGCGGGCGTGCTTGCAACACCAACGCCATGACAATTGCTAAGGTGAACTGAAGCGGCAAAATCAGCACGATCAGGATAAGCGTGGTGGTGAGCGCTTTTTTGAAGTTGCGGTCGCGCACCATGCGTTTGATGTAGTCCAGTGTCCACTCGCGCGCACCCTCACCGCTGGCAACGCGCCCCCGCGCCGAGATGGTCGCGTCTTCCACGAACACCGGGCCGCGTTGCACCCAACCGCTGATTGCGTTGCCGTCCGCGTCCGTCGCGCGCACCTCGATCCACTGCGCGGGTTTGCTGAGCAAGCCTTCGGCTTCCACCCGCGCGCCTTGTTCTGACCAACTGACGATCTTCACGTCGGCGCCGCGTGGCAACGTGCCCAGCACCTCGCTTTGGCCGTTCGGCTCGGCGTAAACCGGCACCTCTTTTTCCACCACTTCGCCCGTGTCCGAACGGCTGGCGTCTTGCACAAAGACGTTGCCGCGCTCGGCCCAACCGACTACCTCGTCACCGTCCGGCGTCAGCCCGCTGACCTTCAGCCAGAATTGCGGGCGGCTGAGCAAGCCACCGGCTGCGCCGCTTTTCTCTTCGCGGATCACGTCTAGCACGGTCACAAACGTGCCGCGTTCCAGCTTGCCAACCACAACACTTTCTTGGTTCGGCTCGGCGTAGATCGGCAGGATTTGGCTATCTCGTTGCACGGCCAGTTGCAAAGAGCGGATCATCGGCCAGCCGAAAAACGCCAGCAAGTAGAGAAACGAGGGCAAAATCAATAAGTACGGCGCCCAGTTGACTTTCCTTAAACGGCTCATAAAAAACCTCCGCGTGCTTCATAGGGAGGACGACGCACACCCCGCGCTTATATATGCATTATGCCATATGTGGGGTGTCAACCTGCGTGCGCGGCTGCCCGTCGGCGCGCGCCCCGGGGAATATACAGAAGGGGGAAACCAGCCGTAGCGCCGATCTCCCCCATTGTCAAGCTAGGTCAAACGGTACTCAGCCGTTTACTGCACCTGGCACGCACCTTCGCTCGGGGCATCCGGCGGCCAGCAGGGGGCGCCGGTGTCGTCGAGCAGCGCTTGCAAATTGGCGGCTTCCTCGGCCAACACGGTCGGGATATCCTCGCCGTCCAGCAAGATGCGGTTAGCAGCGGACTTGTAGATTTCGTTGAACGCGCCGCCCTGGTCACCCAGGCCAACCGGCAACAACGCCGGTAGCGCGTCTTCGGCGGCGGCTTGCGCGCCGACCGCTTCCGCCTCAATGGCGATGCCGGCGGGCAGGTCTTCGGTGTTCACGCCTGCGACCACCGGGAAGAAGCCCAAGTTCTGCAGCACTGCGCCTTGCGTTTCGGGCATGAGCAGGTACTTGACCAACTCAACCGCGCCGTCCGGGTTCGGAGCGTTGGCGGGCACACCCAAGCCAACCACCACCGGCATAAAGCCGCGCCCCTTCGGTCCGGCGGGGGCTGGGAAGGCCACGAACTGATCCGGTTGTTGGTCGAAGGCGTCCTTCAGGCGGGCGGTGTGGTCAAAGGCAACCCACACCTCGCCGCTGAGCAGCGGTTCTTGCATGAAGGAGTAGGTGATGGATTGCGGGTTGACGTAGGGCCAAATCTCGTCACGGAAGAACTCAAACATAGCCACCGCTTCGTCGCTCTTGAAGCCGGTCACCATCCCGCCCGTGAAGGAAGGATACAGGTAGCCTTCCAAGAAGCGATGCCACAGCCCGTCCACAGGGAAGCCGAGCTTCGGTTCGCCGGTGGCTTCTTGCATGTTCTTGGCCCATTGCGCCAGCTCTTCCCAGGTCAGCGCGTTGATGTCTGCGCCTTCCGGCAGATATTGCAGCGCGTCTTTGTTGGCCGCCATGATGTAGGTGGCCTGCATCCAGGGGATGTAGTATTGGTAGTCGGTCGTGCCCATCTTGCCGAGTTCGACAAACGCATCGGCGATGTCGTATTCGGACTCGATCTCTTCAAGCAAACCGCTGAGGTCAAAGAGCACGTCTTCCTTCACCAGCGTGGGGAACGTGCCGTGCAGCGCGCCGACCACGTCCACCGAGCCGACTTCTTGGCCCGCTTCTGCGCTCAGCGTGTCAAAGACCGCTTGCTCTTCGGAGGGCACGAAGTCCACTTCCCCGTCAAAGTCGGCCAGAATGTCGCGGAATTTTTCGGCCTCTTCCACCACGTTAAACTGCGTGGAGAAAAAGGTCACTTTGCCGCCCTGGGCGGAAACGCCCGCCACGCCGATCAGCATGGAGACGACAAGCAGGAGCACGAAAGGTGTAAGTTTTCTAAACGACATGGCTTATTTCTCCTAGTATTTCTACAACTGCTTTACGACGCACGAGAGTCCTTCGTGATACGTGGCGTTACCAATGAGCTTGCTCCTTCGATACACATCACCTCCTTTTGGCCGCGTTTAGCGCGTCGGCGGAGTTCCACTCGAAGCGCGGATAACCAGTTCCGGTTGCAAAAGAACCTGGGTATTGTCCACTTCTTCATGTTGCATCAGGCGCACCAACATATCCACCAGCCGATGCCCGATGCCGTAAATCGGTTGGCGCACGGTGGTGAGGGGCGGGGTGGCTGTGGTAGCTTCCGGAATGTCGTCAAAGCCGGCAATCGCCACATCTCGCCCCACGCGCAAACCGCGCGCATGGACAGCCTCGCTGGCGCCGAGCGCCATCAGGTCATTGCAGGCAATGATGGCGCTCGGCGGAGTGGGCAACGCCAGCAGCTTTTCCGCCGCGAGCCGCCCGCTATGGCGCGTGAGGTTGCCTTGTATCACGTATTCCTCGCGGTAGGGCAGGTCGAAAGCCTCCAGCCCGCGCCGATAGCCTCCGCAGCGGTCTGCTGTGAAGGCCAACTCGCGCGGAGATTGGATCAGGGCGATGCGTTCGTGGCCGTATTCGACCAGGTGCGCCACCAATTGATACATGCCCTCGGCCCCGTCCACGTCAATATAGGGGTGGGCGGGGTCTTCGGTGCGCCCAAAAGCCACAAAAGGATGATAGACCTGGCGCAAGTAGGCGATGCGCGGGTCTTGCCACAACACACGCGCCACAATCATCCCGTCCACGCGCCCCCCTGCCACCATTCTCCGATACGCGCTTAGCTCTTCTTCGCCTTGCATCTGCGCCGAAAGTAACAAGTCGTAGCCGTGTTCGGAAGCCTGCTTGCCGACCCCAGCCACCAGCTCCATGAAGAACGGGTCGGAATAATGGGCGGTGCGCGGGATGACCATGCCGATCGTGTAAGTGCGCTTGCTGCGGAGATGGCGGGCCGCCAAATTGGGCTGATAGCCCAAGCGCTCGGCGATTTCGATAATGCGGCGGCGCGTTTGTTCGTTCACGTCCCCATAACCGGCCAAGGCTCGCGAAACGGTCGTGATCGAAACCCCCGCCTCTTCCGCAATGGTCTTAAGTGTGACATGCATCAAGAAATAACCGTTTTTGCGCTTCCAAAACGTTTTCAGCTTATCTTTAGGGTACTCCAAAACGTTTTGGATTTCAATTAAAGATCGTTAATGTTCCGTTGAGATAGCGTTGGTGAACGCTTTTTGTCTGGGCACAGTTCCCTATCCTGCTACAATAGCCCGCCGAACCGCAGCGCTCCCGCGACGGGGCGCGCTCACGTCAGGAGAGGGTCGAACCGATGGTAGAAACCGTAATTTTTGATATGGACGGGTTGCTGGTGGATTCCGAACCGCTCTGGCAGCGCGCGCGCATCGAGGCTTTTGGCGCGGAGCGTTTGCGCTGGACGCCCCAAGATCAGGAGCGCATCATGGGGCGCAGCACGCAAAGTTGGGCCGCGTATTTGGCCGAACGGCTGGGAGGTGCTTACTCAACGGAGGAGATCATCGCGCGCGTAGTTGGGCAGATGGTGACGTACTATCGTCAGCATGTGCCGCTGATGCCCGGGGCCGAGGCGGTGTTGCAGCGGCTGGCGCCGGATTTTGTGCTGGGGGTGGCCTCCGGCTCGCCGCGTGCACTGTTGGATGCAATCCTGGAGCGCACCGGCTGGGCCTCGCTTTTCCGCGTGATCGTCTCCAGCGACGATGTGGCGCAAGGCAAACCCGCGCCGGATACATACTGCCTGGCCGTTGAGCGTTTGAGCGCCCTGCCGGAGCGTGTGGCGGTGGTCGAGGACTCGGCCAACGGCATCTTGGCGGGCGTAGCCGCCGGCGCGCACGTGATCGCCGTGCCCGCGCCCTATCATCGCCCGTCGCCCGATATTTTGGCGCGCGCCGACCGCGTTTTACCCTCGCTGGACGCGCTGACCGCCGATGTGTTGGCCGTGCTCTGAGCGCGCGTGCACAAACTTTTTACCCCTGCGCAATATTTCCGTAGCAACTTCACGCTAAGGTGAACGCATAGATGGCGTTGCTGGCTCGTGTGGGCCAAGCGAAATTTTGAGGAGGCAAAGACAATGCGACGGATATTAAGCGTCTGGGTATGGGTAAGTGTGTTGGTGTTCGGCCTGGGCAGTGTGGGCGTACCGCTTGCCACCGCGCAAGACAACGCTCCCACGTTGGCAACATGCACCGCCTGGTTACGTGAAAATCAGCAGCCGCCTTCTACCAGCTTTGCGGATCACGGTTGCCAGGAGGAAAGTCAGCTCACCGCGCTGGATATGGCCTTCGGCGCAGGCGCGGGCGTCGTGCCTGTGGGCGATGAGCGCTTCGCCATTGCTTGGTTTCCGCCGACGTGGGAGCAGCAGAGCGACCAACGGCTGATCTTCTCACTGCACGGCAGCGGCGGTTGCGCGGAGCGGCTCAGCAGTTGGTGGTTGCGCGCTTCCAAAGGGCGGGGTTACGCGGTTGTCGCGCTGCAATACGCCCAGCTTGGCGCGGATGGTGAATACGTGTTTGACGAGTCCGAAGAGGTCTACGCGCACTTGCTGAGCGCCTACGAAACCATCGGCGAGCACTGCCCGATAGAGGACGCGACGGTGATCTTGCACGGTTTTTCGCGCGGCAGTGAGGAAATTTATCACCAAGCGGCGCTGGACTATAGCGAAGACGGGGAGCACCTTTTCGCGGCCTTTGTGGCGGATTCCGGTGCGGGCTTTGTGTTGAGCGAAGGACGTGACCCCGCCTTTATCCACGACGGCGACCCCGATCTTTTCGGGGGGGCGCATTTTTGGCTCTACTGCGGCGGGCATGACCACGAAGGGCGCACTTGCGAAGGGATGGAGCGGATGCAGCCATTGCTGGAAGCGCACGGAGCAGTTGTAGACGCCCTCTACACCTACCCCGAGGGCGGGCACGGCATTTTGCCGACCTTCAACAACGGACGCCCCAGCCGCGCACTGAGGGACTTCTTCACCTATCTGGACAACGTCGGCGCAACTCCAACGCCGTGATCTCGTAGCGGGTGGGGCGAACGATTCCGCCCCACCCCAGCTTGGCCTGCTCGCCCCCAATACACCCGAGGGGGCGATGGACGTTTTCCACATCGCGCAAATGGGGAGAGCGGTTTCGTACTGTCCTAAGTTCGTCTATAATTCCCACATATCACACCATCGCACACGGCAAACTCTGGAGGCGGCCTGCCCGCCGCTTCCGCATTGTTGCGCTTAGGTACAGCGCGGATGGTATGATTGTAGTATCCGGAGGGTGGTGGGGAAAGAAGGCCTCGCCGAGGGGGATAAGAACGATGTTGTTATGTCCACATTGCGGCCACGAAAACCGCGCCGGTACGATTTATTGCGAGCGTTGCGGCGTGGCGTTGGTGCCGATCCCGCTTTCCACACGCAAGTTTGAAGGGGACGATGCCGTCGGCAGCACCGATCAGCTCGGCACGGACGGCGTGCTGATTTTACAGATCGAAAACGACGAGACGCCGATTGTGGTGCAAATGCGCCGTGAGGTGATCTTGGGGCGCGTGACGGAAACGGAAGACGCCGAGCGCACCTATATCAACCTGTTGCCCTACGGTGCAGACGAGGCGGGCGTCTCACGTCGCCATGCGCGTTTGTTGCGAGACGGCCAAGCCGTCTATTTGCTTGACCTCAACAGCACCAACGGCACGCACATCAACGGCGAGCCGCTGCCTCCGGGCGTGGAAAAGCGTTTGCGCGACGGCGACGAGCTGACGTTGGGACGGCTCAAGTTGTATATCTACTTCAAACCGTAGCGGTGGCGATGAGCAAACGCGCTAGGTTTTGGCGCATTTTGGAGTTGCTGGCGGCGTTGGCACTGGGCGTGACGGCGTGCGGCGGTGGCATCCAAAGTGCCGATCCGGTCTTTGTGGTGGCAACGCCCGTGCCTCCGGACGCGGGCTTTGTCACCTATCGGCATCCCTCCAACGTTTTCACCATTCGCGTCCCGCCGGACTGGGTGGCGGGCGAGTTGCCGGACGAAAACGGCGTGCGGGTGCAGTTCACCGCGCTGGAAGGCGAGGCGGCGATCACGCGGCTGAGCGTGTATGTGGTCAACACCGGCCAGCCGATGACACCGGAGGCCTTCGCTCAAGCCGCTGCCGCCTATCAACCCCCACCGGACCAGGCGCGTTACGACTGGGTGGAGCTGGAGCGGGTGGCCCAGCCGGACGGCAGCCAGCGCATTACCGGTGTGCGCACCTACCCCACCTTGGGGCCGCGCGCGCTGAATATTTTCTTGCAGGGCAACGGCACGTTTTTTAGCGCGCTGGAAGTGGATACCACCGACGCGCCGCCGCAGGTGCTCCAAACGCTGACGGCGGTGGTCAACACTTTTCACGTGAACCCAGACGCGGCGCTGGCGGTCGGCACGGTGCAACAGGCGGCGGCGGGCGTCACCTCCTACAGCGGTGTAGTGGGGTTTAACGGCTACTATGCCTGGACGGACCGCGAGGGCGTTTTTCACATCACCGGCGAGGTGGTCAACACCACGCCCGCCCCACTAGAAGCCGTGCGGCTTTCCGGCGTGCTTTATGACGCGCAAGGGCGGCGCCTGGCCGAGCAGTCGGACATCCTGCCGATTGATGTGTTGGGTTCGGGGCAAGGCGCACCTTTTGACTTACGCTTTGAGGCGGGCAAGCCGGCAACCGCTGTGCGCTATGAGCTGAACGTGGCCGCGCGCGAGGCCGACTACGCGCTGCGCAATTTTTACGGCGCGGAAAATTTCGTCATCGCCAACGACGAGGCCGTCTACAACGCACAAGGGACGTTGGTGGTGCACGGAGAGCTGGCGAATGTGGGGCCGCAGGTTGCAGAATCGGTGCGCGTGGTGGCGGCACTTTGGGACGAGCAGGGGCACGTGGTGGCCGTGCAGACCATTTACGTTTCCAAGCCCCGTCTTGTGCCCCAAGAAGCGGTCAGCTTCGAAGTGCCGTTTTACGAGCTGGGCGGGTCGGCGGTCACGTACACGTTGACGGTTGTCGGCCAAGTTGGGCGTCCGGAGGCTGGATAGCGCGCAACCACCCGCGCAGGAGGTGCATTTGATGTCCACAACGCCAAAGCCACGTCCGCGTTCGCCACGCAACAAAACCATTCGGCTCAGTGAGGCGGAAGTGCAACGCTATCGCTCGCGCTTGCTGCGGCTGAGTGGGCCTGTGACCTTAGAGAAATTACTCGACCGCACGATCTGCCAAGATGCCCTGGAAGTTTTCCCTTGGTTGCCTTCCCGATCGGTGGATTTGCTTTTCTTGGACCCGCCTTATAACTTGAGCAAAACATTCGGCGAGCGCTCCTTTGCGCGCATGTCGTTGGCGGACTATGAGGCGTGGATGGAACAGTGGCTGAGCCAACTTGTGCGCGTGCTTAAGCCGACCGCCTCGGTTTACATCTGCGGAGATTGGCGCTCTTCGGCGGCTGTACAGCGGGTGGCCGAACGCCATTTCGTCGTGCGCAACCGCATCACCTGGGAGCGCGAAAAAGGGCGCGGGGCAAAACACAACTGGAAAAATTGCTCCGAGGACATTTGGTTTTGTACCGTTTCGAACGAGTATACCTTCAACGTGGATGCGGTCCAGTTGCAAAAGCGAGTGCTTGCACCCTACACTGATTCCTACGGTCGCCCCAAGGATTGGCAACAACGTGGCAAAGAGCGTTTCCGTCTGACCGCGCCCTCAAATTTGTGGACGGATCTCACCGTGCCATTTTGGGCTATGGCGGAAAATACCGACCATCCCACCCAAAAGCCGGAAAAATTACTCGCTAAAATTCTTCTGGCGAGTAGTAACGAGGGAGACGTGGTGCTCGACCCGTTTTTAGGCTCGGGCACGACCTCAGTCGTTGCCAAAAAGCTGGGGCGACGCTACATCGGGATCGAAATGGACGAGTATTATTGTTGCTTGGCCGAATATCGTTTGGAACGTGCAGCTCAAGACGCGACCATTCAAGGGTATGCGGACGGCGTTTTTTGGGAGCGCAACACTTGGGCGGCCCAACAAGCCCAACGTCTTGCCCGCTCAAATCGCTCTTCTGCCACTCAGCTCAAGTTGCTTTCCTCTGACTAGGGGAGAAAACAAGTCCTATTATGCCGAGCCGTCTTTTTTACACCGATGCGCACCACACCGTTGAGCGTCGCGTTGCAAAACTGCTGAACGCGCACGAGCAATTCCTTTCTCCCAGCACTGCGTCCAGTCCGCGCGCTGTCGGAGACGCCATCGAGAATATCTTAAGCGAGAGATTTGGGGAACTTTTGGGAGATATGTGTCGCACGTATTCGGCGGGCTTTGCACGCCGCGCGATGGCGGATTTGGCCTTCGAGGACGTGGACGGCTTTTACTACGTGGTAGACGTGAAAACACACCGCACCGACACGCGCTTCAACATGCCCAACCTGACTTCTGTCCGGCGTTTGGCGCGTCTCTACGAAGACAACAGCAACTATTTTGCGTTGCTGCTGGTGCGCTATCATGTCGAAGCCACGCGCGCGGTGGTCACCGGCATTCACTTTGTCCCTATCGAGTTTCTGGATTGGGAGTGCCTCACGATAGGGGCGCTGGGTTGGGGACAAATCCAAATCGCGGACGCCAACCGACTAACCATCCGCCCGCGCTATTCCCGCAAGGCGTGGATGTTGGAGCTTTGCGAGACGCTTTTTGACTTCTACCCAAAAGAAATTGCCAAAATCCAAGAGCGCGTCGCCTTCTTCCACCGTGTACAGGCTACTTGGTGCGCCAAGCCCGATCTTTGGCAAGACGGAACGCTGTAACGGCATCTGGACGAGAAAGAAATAGACCTATGTCGCCAAGACACGCGCGGAACGTGTTGCGCAATTCGTTGGGAGCGTTTGAGTGCGATCGGCTTCCGAGATATAGGAACGGCACGCACGCTCTGCGTGTCGTTGTCCAGCGCTAGGATCAGCTCGCCGCTTACGTGCGCTCTGCGGCAGTCAGGATGCCGACGATCTCGTCCAAATTCGGCTCGGCCTGATGCAAGCGGTTCGGGTAGCGGGCGCGGATGTGCTCCAATGTCCCGCTGTGGTAGCTGATGGTGGCGTCCGGGTCTTTGAGCAAGTGGCCGGTCAGGATGCCGACGACCGTTTCGTCCGGCTGAATGACGCCTCGCGCGACCAATTTTCGCGTGCCCGCCAACGAGCACGCCGAGGCCGGCTCACAGCCGATCCCCTGCGCGTCGATCAGCGCTTTGGCGTCCATGATCTCCTGGTCGCTAACCTGTTCGACCACCCCGTTTGTCCATTCCAACGTGCGCACGGCCTTGGCGTAGTTCACCGGGTTGCCGATCTTGATGGCGGTGGCGACGGTTTGGGCCTTGACGCGCTCGAAGCGCGCAAAGCCATTTTGGTAAGCGCGGTAGAGCGGGTTTGCGCCTTCGGCTTGCACAATCGCCACGCGCGGGATGCGCTCGATCAGCCCCAGCGCGTGCAGCTCGTGAAGCGCCTTGCCAAAAGCAGAGCTGTTGCCGAGGTTGCCGCCCGGGCAAACAATCCAATCCGGCACGCGCCAGCGCAATTGTTGCAGCGTCTCGAAGATGATCGCCTTCTGCCCTTCCAGCCGAAACGGGTTGACCGAGTTCAGCACGTAGACGCCCAGCCGCTCGGCAACCTGGCGCACAAGCTCCATGTTGCGGTCAAAGTCCGCGTTGATCTGCACGCAGGTTGCTCCGTAGGCGATGGCTTGGGAAAGCTTGCCGAGCGCAATTTGCTTATTCTGGAAAAAAACGATTCCTTCCATCTCCGCCATCGAAGCGTAGGCGGCCATCGAAGCGGATGTGTTGCCGGTGGAAGCACAAGCCACGCGCGTCATGCCGAGCGCCCGCGCTTGGGTCACGCCGCTGGTCATGCCGCGATCCTTGAACGAGCCGGTCGGGTTTTCGCCCTCGTGTTTCAAGTAGAGCGTCCCCACACCCGCCCACTTCGCTAACTTCGGCACGGGGTAGAGATTGGTGTTGCCCTCGCCGCGCGTGACGATCTGCGCCGCGTTCACGTCCGGATAGATCAGCTCTTTGTAGCGCCACACGCCACTGTTGAAGGGCGCTTCGAGCGTGCCCAGCCGCTCGTCAAAAAGCGCACGGGAAACACGTCCGCGCAGCGCGTCCAGATCGTGCCGCACATCTAACAAACCGCCGCAGTCCGCACAGGTGTACATCACGGCGTTTATGGGGTATTCTCGACCGCAGTGGATACACTTAAGAACGCTAGTCATCACAACCTCGTTTACAGCGTAGGAACTCGTCTATTCGCTAAGCATAACACACAGGGTGACAATCGGGCATGTCTAACGTCAGCGCAGAAGCCTTCGCGCCCGCCAGCATGGGCAATTTTGGCGTGGCCTTCGATATTGTAGGGGTGGCGTTCCGCGAACCCGGAGACGTGGTGCGCGTCGAATGGCAGGACGCTCCGGGCGTGACCATCGCCGCGATCACGGGAGACGAGGGGCGTTTGCCGCGTGACCCGAGCAAAAACTCGGCTTCGGTGGCCGCGCAAAGCGTGCTGCGGATGTTGGGCGAACGGCGCGGCGTGCGCTTGACGTTGGAAAAGCGGTTGCCGCTGGAAAGCGGCATGGGTAGCAGCGCCGCGAGCGCGGTGGCGGCGGCGGTGGCGGTTAACGCGCTGGCGGGCGAGCCGCTGCGCCGTGCAGAGCTGCTCGGCGCGTGCTTGGATGGCGAGGCGGCGGTCAGCGGCTATCACGTGGACAACGTCGGCCCGAGTTTGCTGGGCGGGATCACGCTGATCACCGGCACCGAGTTCGACGAAATTACGCATTTGCCCGTCCCCCCGCATCTGCATTTTGCCCTGGTGACGCCTGCGGTTTCCGTGCCTACTGCCGAAGCGCGCGCTGTGCTGCCCTCGCATGTGCCGCTGCGTCAACACGTGGCGCAAAGCGGCGCGGTGGCGCGTATGGTAGACGCGCTCCATCACGGCGACCTGGAGGCCCTGGCAGAAGCTGTCGAAAGCGACGGCATCATCGAGCCAGCGCGCGCGCATCTGATCCCGCTGCTTTATGAGGCGCGCGCCGAAGCGAAACGCGCGGGCGCGTTGGGGCTGATTATCAGCGGGGCGGGGCCGAGCGTGTGCGCCCTTTGTGACGCCGAGGCAACCGCCGCGCGCGTGGCCGAAACGCTCAGCGCGCTCTACACGGCGGCGGGATACGGCAACCGCGCGCTGCACACGCAAATCTCGCCGCAGGGGGCCAAAGTCTTGCGTGTTCGCTGAGGAGAGATTTGGCGCGCCATCCGCGCAAGCGTCCCCATCGCCGATCTCAGTGCCACAGCAAGCGCGCCTCAATTTTCATTGCGGCAAAGGCCTTGTTCTTGTTTCGAACACAGGCTCAGAAACAGGGGCAACAAGGAAGCGCCCTTGCTGCCCCTGCAATGTGTTGGGATAGGTTGCGGTCGAGGAATTATTCGCCGTGTCCGGCTAACCAGCGCTCCACCATGATCCCTGCTGCTGCGCCTTGCCCTACTGAAGTGGACACTTGGCGGAAGATGCGGTCTTGGGCTTCGCCTGCCGCAAAAACGCCATCAACGTTGGTGCGCATCTCGTGGTCGGTGATGATGTAGCCGAACGAGTCGCGTTCCAATTGGCCCTCAAACAGATCGGTGTTAGGGGAGTGACCGATAAAGATGAAGATGCCGTCGGTGGGCTTTTCCCAAACCTCACCGGTTTTCACATTGCGCAACCGCACCGCGTTAACGGCACGGTCGCCCATAATCTCCTCGACAACCGTATCCCAAATGAAGCCGATCTTTTCGTTCTCACGAGCGCGTTTTTGGAGCGCGGCGCCGGCGCGCAACTGATCGCGGCGATGGATGATCTCGACCTTGCTGGCAAAGCGCGTCAGGAAAAGTGCTTCTTCCAGCGCGCTATCTCCACCGCCGACCACCACCACCTCTTTGTCGCGGAAAAAGTAACCGTCACAGGTGGCGCAATAGCTCACGCCGTTGCCGGTAAATGCCTCTTCGCCCGGGACGTTGAGATGACGCGGGGTAGCGCCCACCGTCACGATCACCGCGTCGGCCAGATATTCGCCGCCGTCGTCCGTCCAGATGCGGAACGGCGAGCCGTTGCGAAAGTCCACCTTGGAAACGGCGGTAAAAGTTTTGATGCGCGCGCCGAAGCGTTCGGCTTGGGCCACCATGAGGTCAACCAACTCTTGCCCGCCGAGTGGCTCGGGGAAACCCGGGTAGTTTTCGATCTCGTGCGTGAGGGCAATTTGCCCGCCCAGCTCATGCCCTGCGATCACCAGCGGGTTGAGCGTGGCGCGCGCCGTGTAGAGCGCAGCGGTCAGGCCCGCCGGCCCCGACCCAATCACGATCACGCGCTCGTGTTGCACACCTTCGCCGCTCGGCTCATTGTTGCTGGGGGTGGTGCTCAGGGTGAAGTTCAATCCGCTCATCGTGGCTTCTCAGCTCCTGTTAGACTCATTGTTTGTAGTGCGTTCTTCCCTGCTTGCTGCTGGATAGGTTCGGCACGTCTCACAAGCGCGCCAGTGTGGAAAATATAACAGCTCACATACAACTTTGATGCACCCAGATGGCTCTCGGTCATAGATTTTATGTGATTCTTACATTTTTCGCGCTGCTGAGGGAAAAACACTGCTCCATACCCCCCTCTCTCGCCCCTTTTTTATAGCTCGGCGAGGCGGGGGGGGTATGTGGGGCGTAAGGACACAAGAGGTTGAGAACGGCTATCGCTAAGGAGCGATCCTTGCTCCGCGCGTGATTACAGGACGCTGCGAATGCGCGTGCGCACGTCTTCCGCAAAGCGCGCGATGTATTCCTCCACATACGCGATCACGTCCCGCTGTGGATCGTTGACCAGCGGCGTCAAGTCCATCGCAAAGCTCATGCCGGTGGTGATGTCGGTGGCGTGGGAGGCGTGGTAGGTGGCGTGCGCACGACGCCGCCCCATCGTCGCCAGGTCATAGCGTTTGCCGCCGCTCACTTGCGAATCAAAAACGCCCACCAGCGCGAATTGCAGATTTTCCTGCGTGGAAAGGTCAAAGGCGACTTTGTCCGTGTCCACCATCCAATCCAGGTCACGCCAAACCTCGCAGCCGTAAACGTGTTGGGGGCGTTCTTCGGGGGCGAGCCGCCGCAGCGCCGCGATCACCTTCAGCGTCACGCCGATATGGGTGCTGTGCTTGTCGGCCAAATTGTGCGTATAGACCACTTGCGGACGGGTTGCGCGTAAAATCTGCACCAGGTCGTCTATTGGTTCGGTAGCCGCCCCGTCCTTGATCGCTGAGCTGGGATAGCCGAGCAAAACTTGCGCGGCATATTCCCCCACGACGGCGGCTTTTTTTTGCTCCTTGATGCGCACTTGTTGCATCTGTTCGTCGGTGTAGTCCGCGTAGAGCGCCGCGCGCGGCGAGCCTGCCCCGTCGGTCATCACCACGCCGGTAAACCACTTGTCTTCACGCTGGAAGCATTGCAAAATGCCGTCCGCCGCCATGATCTCCAAGTCGTCCTGGTGTGCGCCGATAGCCAAGTGCGTGGTGCGCGGCAACGCGGCGGCCTCAGGTGCACCATCCGGCACAAAGACAATCGCTTTCTCGTTATGTAGTTGCATACTTTTTCCTCCAACGCCCTGATTACAATAACTCCGGTAAACTGGCAGCCGCGATAGACTGCCCCACGCGGCGGCTTTTTTCGTCCGGCAATTGGATATGCACACGCTCGGCCAACTCCGGAAATTCCGCCTGCAACACGGCTTGCGCCCCTTCCAGGATCAACGTGCCGCCATGCCCCGAGGTCACACGCCCCAAGATAAGCACGTGCTTGAGCGTGTAAAAGTCCGCGTAGTGCGCCAGCCCGTAGCCCAGATACGCGCCGATGGTCTGCCAAATCTTGACCGCGCCCTCGTCGCCCGCTTCCAAACGAGCTTGCACAGCTTTGAGCTTTTCGGCTTTGGTCACGCCTGCCGGAATGGCGATGCCCACCTTCGGGGCCAGGCGGAAGACCGCCTGCTGCGAAAAGTACAACGCGCCCACGCCTTTGTCGCCGGACCACTCATCTATCGGTGCGGCGGGCTGATAGTCCACCGGCGCAAAGGCCAGCTCGTTGAGCCAATCGGTCAGCCGCCCGCTGGGGGTGACGTATCCCGCCGCCTCGCTCGACCCCATTGCCACGCCGAGGATGCTGTCGTCTTCGAGCGACATTGAGCCGGCCAGCGCGGTGACCTCGCCGTCGTTGATCACCTCCAACGGCGCGCCACCCATCGCTTCGCGGATGCGTTCAAAAAGCGAGCGG
>Ga0256841_1002233_pt1 | contig 15652 bp, 12 predicted proteins | sample 356308metaG_FD_185971 | JGI IMG/M metagenome (GOLD analysis project Ga0256841, IMG submission 185971) | Hydrothermal vent microbial communities from Mid Atlantic Ridge, Atlantic Ocean - 356-308 | ecosystem: Environmental > Aquatic > Marine > Hydrothermal vents | place: Atlantic Ocean: Mid... | reverse complement strand
CTCGATCGGCGGGAAGATGCTGGTGATGTCATCAGCGCCCCCGCTGACGGGCTTGTCGGGGATATCAGGCAGCGTGTCGCTGTTGGGTTTCACGTTGGGTGCCGTGGCGCAACTGGTCAGCAACAGGAAAGCAGCAACGGCAAATACGCGAGAATGGGTTTGCATGGAGGATTATCCTTGTTGGTGCGTGCCTACTATAACGTTTGTTCTGAATGATTTGTACCTTTTGTACCCTGAAATGTTCCGTTCAGTTCGGGTGCTGGTCCAGCCATTGTTCGATCAGCAAGGCGGCGGCTTGGCGATCGATTTCGGTTTTGTCGATGCGTTTATGGCGGCCCGCCTGGCGCATCCGTTTCAGTCGTGTTTCGGCATCGCGCGAGCTGAAGCTTTCGTCGATGAATTCGGTTTCCAGTTGATAGCGTTCTTTCAGGGATTGTGCGAATTGCCGGATCGGTGTTTCGAGGGCGGTTTTCTCTCCGCTATGGAGATTGGGCATGCCGATGATGAGGTGTTGGGGTTGCCATTCGGTCAGCAGTTGGTCGAGTTCGCGCCACAGGGTGTCGGGGGTTTGATAGCTGATGGTCGTCAGGGGGGAGGCGGTTCCGGTAGTGGTGATGCCCAGGGCGATGCCGATTCGGCGTAAGCCGAAATCGAATCCCATGACGGTTCGGATCGCGGAGGGGCGAGGCCCGGTTTCAGGCATGTCCAGGGTTGGCGTTCATCAGATCGAGGTCGATGCCGAGCCGGGAGGCGGCTGAGCGCCAGCGTTCTTCGACGGGGAGGTCGAAGACGATGGCGGGGTCGGCCGGGGTGGTGAGCCAGGCGTTTGCCGATATCTCGCTTTCGAGTTGGCCGGCGCCCCAGCCAGCATAGCCAAGGATGTACAGTGCTTTTTCGGGGCCTTTGCCCGAGATGCTGTCTTCGATAATGTCCAAAGAGGCGGTTACGCCGAAGGAGGCGCCGACCTTCATGGTGGTGGACCAGGATTTTTCCGGGGTATGGATGATGAAGCCACGCTCGGGTTCGACCGGGCCACCGAAGTAGAGTGGCCAGTCTGGAATGTCTGTGGAGTCGTCGAACGGGATCTTTTGCTGGTTGAGCAGTTCGCGCACAGCCATTTGGGTGGGATGGTTGATGACGAAGCCGAGAGCGCCTTGTTCGCTGTGTTCACAGATCAGGGTGACTGTCTGGCTGAAGTTGGGATCGCGCATGTCAGGCATGGCGATCAGGAACTGGTTGACGAGGTTGAGGCTCATGCGGCCATTTAACCTGAATCGGGAGATAATTTCATCCCGCTTCGTCTGGATTTCTTGCTCGGTCTCGTTGTAAGGCAACCCTGTTCGTCAACAGAGCGTTGACGGGGCATCCGGCTCAGAAGCCTTCGGTGTTGAATTTCCAGGTTCGGGTGATCATCAATTGGTCATATTTTTGGCGCATTTCTCGCGGAAAGGGGGGGAAAGGTGAGGAGATTTTGACGATTTGTACAGCGGCCTGATCGAGTACCTGGCTGCCGGAGGAGATGGCGACCTGGACTTTGAGTACGGTTCCATCGTTGTCGAGCAGGACGTTGAGGATGAGTTTGCCGCTGATGCGTTCGCGTTTGGCTTCAACGGGGTAGTTGAGGTTACCGATACCTTCGACTTTGTTGACCCAGTCGTCGATATATTGGGCTTCGACGGCGCTTTTGGCGCTGAGCGCATCGATGAAGTGGATTTTCGGGCGTTTGGCGTAATGCTGCTGGCCTTGTTCGATTTCGGCAGCGAGGCGGGCGATTTCCATTTCCCGCTGGTTGATTTTTTCATTGGCGGGATGTGGGGTTTTCTTTTCCTTGAGCGTTTTTTCCTGGCTCTGGATTTTGGTTTTTGCCTTGGTGGTGTGGAGGAATTGCTGGGTTTGCAGCAGTTGGACTTGTTGCCGTTTGAGTTGCTGGGGTTTGGGGGCGAGCCCGGGGTTGGGTGAAGGGACGACGCTGGAGAGTTGTTGGCTGGGGGTGTCGTCGGTATCTTGGCTGCCGCTTTTTTCCTGGTTGTGTTGGGCGATGCGTTCGGCGTCTTCCGGGGCTTTGTCGCTCCAACTGTGTACGAGTATGACGTCGAGGGGACGCGACTGGATGTTGTTTTCGAGATAGTTTTGTTTGAACGATATGCCGAGGATCACGATGCCATGCAGGATGGTCGCGAGAAACAGTGTCAGCCCGAGTCGGTCGGCGGCTTTGATCTGGGATGAGGGTAGTGTCGTTACCATTGAAATGTGTCGCTGATCGATCGGGCGCAGTATACCCTTTATCGCATCTGGAGACAGTGCGGGGTTGGCAGATTTTGAGCCGCCGGCATGCTGGCTCCGGGGTGCCGTGAATACGTCCGTGTAGGCTCGACGGCCACGTCCTGCGGCCAACGCTCGGGCTGGGCCCCATCTGGTTTTCCGACTCCAGCGTACCGTTCATGGGTTGCCCAACCGAAAATTCTCATCCGGTTGGGTTGGTGGCGGTCTTTGTGGGTTGGGTACCTGTCGCAGGATTTGCACGCGCTGTGCCATGGCGGGGGTCATGCTGAGTTCACCGTTTGCTTCGAGTCGCAGTACTTTGTCGATGCCGAGTCGTTGGGCGATTTGGCGCCATTCGTCGGGCAGGGCGATCATCAGGGCGGTGGCTGCGGCATCGGCGAGTGCGGGGTCGCGGGTGATGACGGTGACTGCGTGGGCGCTCTCGGAGGGTTGGCCGCTGCGCGGGTCGATGATGTGGTGGCGGCGCTTGCCGTTTTCGAGGTAGTAGCGTTCGTAGTCTCCCGAGGTGAAGATGCTTTCGCCGTTTTGTGCTTCGATGCTGGCGAGAGCGCGTCCACCGTCAGGGTCGCGAATGCCGATTCGCCAGTTGCGGTCGATGTGCCGTCCGTAGGCGATGAGGTCGCCGCCGGCGTTGATGATGAAGTCTTTCAGACCCATGGTCAGCAGTTTTCGGGCTTCGAGCTTGAGCGCATAGCCTTTGGCGAATCCGCCCAGGTCGATGTTCACGCCAGGGTTGGTGCTCTGCACGGTGTTGCCATCGATACGGAGGTCGTCGAGTCGTGGCCGGGCAGCGGTTTGTTCGCGCAGGGTGCGTGCGTCTTTGTTGGGGTTGGGGGCGGGTTGGTCGTTGTGGAAGCCCCACAGGGCGATGAGTTTGCCAATGGCGGGGTTGAACAGATAGTGACTGTCGCGTGAGATTTGGCGCGCCTGGGTAAGCATTCGGATCAATTCGGGGGTGGTGGTGACGGGTTTGCCTTGCGACAGCCGTTGGTTGATGCGGTACAGTTCGCCGCCGGGTTTCCAGCCATTCCAGTCACGGTTCATGCGCGCGAAATCTTTTTCCAGTTGCTGGAAGGCGCGTTCTGCCAGGGATTTGTCCTGGGTGGCGATGGTGATTTCCACCAGAGTGCCGAAGGTCAGCAGTTGATGCTGATGGATCTGTGGCCGTTGGGTGCAGCCGTTGGACAGGCCGCACAGCAACACAAACAGCAGCGTCGCGCGGATCATGTGTTCAGGTATCCGATGTGCTGGACTGGATTTTTTGTGCCAGACAGTCCATCAGGTCTGCGGCGATATCCAGCCCGTAGAGCCGGTCGAGCTCACGGATGCAGGTGGGGCTGGTGACGTTGATTTCAGTCAGGTAGTCGCCAATCACGTCGATGCCGGTGAATATCAGGCCACGTTTTTTCAGTTCGGGTCCGACCTGTTGGCAGATCCAGCGGTCACGCTCTGTCAGTTCGACGCCTTTGTAACTGCCGCCCGCGGCGAGGTTGGCACGGCCTTCACCGGCGGCTGGCAAGCGCGCCAGGGCGTAGTCCACCGGTTTGCCATCGATCAGCAGGATGCGTTTGTCGCCTTCGATGTATTCGGGCAGGAATTGCTGGGCCATGGCGGTACGAGTGCCGCCTTCGAGCAGGGTTTCGAGAATGACATTGGTGTTGGGGTCACCTTCGGAGATGCGGAATATCGAAGCGCCGCCCATGCCATCCAGTGGCTTGACGATGATGGTTTTGTGCTGCTGGAGGAAGGCGCGGTAGTCTTCGGCGCGGCGGGACACCAATGTTGCCGGTGTGCATTGCGGAAACTGCAATGTAAAGGCCTTTTCGTTGGCATCCCGTAGCGAGGCCGGTTTGTTGACCACGAGCGTGCCGGCGGTTTCGGCCAGTTCGAGCAGGTATGTCGCATAGATGTATTCCATGTCGAACGGCGGATCCTTGCGCATCAGCACGATCGGCAGGTCGGTGAGCGGTCGTTCGACAGGAGCCTCCCGGGTGAACCAATCGTCGGGATCGTCACGTACTTCGACACGGGAGCAGCGTGCCATCACTCGGCCATCACGGAAGGACAGGCCATCCGGTTCGATGACCCAGGTTTCCCAGCCGCGGCGCCGAGCGGCCAGCAGCATGGCCAGGGTGCTATCCTTGTGGGGATTGATATGTTCTATGGGGTCCATCACAACCCCGATTTTCAATTTCATGTAGTTTGAACCCGTCAAATGTGACAGTCGTCGTTTATCGATGGGAGAAAACGATAACTGTATACAAGAATTGAGTACCGTGTATTGAATGCTCGATCAGCACCGGGCTAGATTGGGCTAATCAGCACTACTATTCAAGGAGTAAAGTCATGCCGGAACTGGAAGATCTGAATGCCCTGGCGAGGCAGGTCAAGGTGATGGTGATCGACGACAGCAAAACCATCCGCAAGACGGCCGAAGCCTTGCTCAGCAAGCAGGGATACCAGGTTGCGACGGCAGTGGATGGGTACGACGCATTGGCCAAGATCGCCGAATTCGAGCCGGATCTGATCTTCATCGATATCCTCATGCCCCGGCTGGACGGATATCAGACCTGTACGCTGATCAAGCACAACCAGAAGTACAAGGACACACCGGTGGTCATGCTGTCCAGCAAGGATGGCATCTTCGACAAGGCCAAGGGGCGGGTCGTGGGCTCCGAGCAGCACCTGACCAAGCCTTTTACCCGTGATGACCTGCTAGGAGCCATCGAACGGTATGTACACTAGGGTTCCATCCAGCTATCCGGTTTCTGCAAAGAGTCTTCCGGCCAAGAAGGTCGGAACCGTTTCCGTTGCGTGCAATTCCGTCAGGATCGCGGGAGTGCATGGCAGTGCCGGAACCAACGGGCGCACGGACATGCCGTCCATGGTCACCGGCTTCAGTGGAGAGAAATAAATGGCGCATATCCTGGTTGTCGACGATTCCGCAACGGATCAGTTCGCCGTCAGGCGGTTGCTGGAAGACATCGGCCATCATGTCACCGTTGCCAATGATGGTCAGGAAGCGGTTGAACTGGCGCGCCGGGTCGCGCCCGATCTGGTATTCATGGACGTGGTCATGCCCGGGCTCAACGGTTTCCAGGCGACCCGGGAACTGCACAGGACAGAAGAGACCCGGCACATACCGGTCATCATGGTGACCACCAAGGATGGCACTGCCGATATCAAGTGGGCCAAACGTCAAGGCGCCAGTGGCTACATCGTCAAACCCGCCAATCGTGATCAGCTTCAGACCTGTATCAACAAATTCGTCAAGGGAACTTCATGACAGCAAAACCTGAAACCCGGTCGCCTTTCGAGTTGCTGGTGAGCCAGGCGCAGCGTGCCTCCGCCGGTGCGCTGGCGGCGCAGCAACAGGCGGATAACGAGTGGACCGGTCTACTCTGCCGGCTGGGCAAAGACAAGGTGCTGATGCCCATGTCCATGCTCAAGGAGATCGTGCCACCGGCTGAGGTGACACCCGTGCCGGGAACGCGATCGTGGCTCAAAGGGTTGGCGAACATGCACGGCTCGTTGGTGACCGTGGTGGATCTCCAGGAGTTTCTCCTCGGTGAGCCGCTGCCGCGTACAGAGAAGCAGGCCCGCATGCTGGTTGTCTCCGAAGCAGGGCAGAAGGTTGGCCTGCTGGTCAATGAGGTTTTCGGAATGCGCCATTTCCGGGTGGGTGACGAAGTGCGTGAAACGCCGGCATTCGATCCGGCGCTCAAGCCCTATATCACTGCTGCCCTCAAACGGCAGGGGGATCACTACTCGGTGTTCAACTTGCAGCGGTTATTGAGTTCTTCCGCGTTTCAGGACGCGGCGCTGTGACGAAGGGATGGACGGAATCCATGCCCATTTCGGTCACGATGATCAATCAGAGAGGTTTTGTGCATGAAACCAGTTGAAGCAGCAAAATTGGCAGGCGCCGCATTCAGTCGGTCCATCATCGGCTGGGGGCTGGCGTTTCTCGTTCTGATCACCTTGTCAGGCGTGCTTCTGTGGCAGGGCAGCAAGCTGGACAGAATTGGACGGATCACCACCAATATCGCTTCGGACATGCGGCTGCTGTCGCAGCAGATGACAACCCAGGCGCTGTCGGCCTCACAGGGCTTCGAGCAGTCATTTTTGTTGCTTCGGCAGTTGAAGACGAGGTTCGCCAATAAACTGGACAAGCTGGCCAGCGGTGATCCGGAGCAGGGCACTCCACCATTTCCGGCCGAACTGTCTCCCGAGCTGGACAAGGTACAGGAACGCTGGAAGCCATTCTCCGCCGACCTCGATGCGATCCTCGACAGCCGGGATTCGGTGGTGATGGCCAACAAGGCAGCAAAAACCGCCAGTGAAAAGTTACCGCAACTCCTGCAGGACGTTGAAAAGCTGGCCGATCTGGTTCGCAAGAATCACCCTGGCAGCGGCCAGTTGGTTTATCAGGCCACCCGGCAAGTGGCTATTGCACAGCGCATCAGTAACAGTTTCGCCGCATTGCAGAGTGGTCAGGCGGCCGCCCTGGAAGTGGCAGACCAGTTGCAGAAGGACACCCAGGCCTTCAGCCGGGTGATCGATGGTATGTTGCACGGTGGTGTGGCGGGCATCTCTCAAGCCACCAGTCTGGAAGCCCGCGATTTGCTGACCCGGCTGGTTTCAGAATTCGGCGAAGTGGCGGATCAGGCAAGCCTGTTGGTTGATGCAGCACCGGCATTGTACGAAGTGAAGACAAAGATCACCGCCAACATCGAAGGCGAAGGCCGTGCGCTCTATGACTCGGTCAGCCGGGTCGAACAGTCATTGAAAGAGCGTAACAACGACAACGAACTGTGGACGATGATGGGGTTCTTTGTCGGTGGGCTCGCCTTGCTGGCCTTCCTGATGCTGCTGGCTGGGGTTTACCGCGAGACCCGCAAGCAACTGGATATCTCGCAACGTACCAATGAGGAAAACCAGCAGGCGATCATGACCCTGCTGGACGAGATGTCGACGCTCGCCGATGGGGACCTCACCGTGCGTGCCACGGTGACCCAGAACATCACCGGTGCGATCGCGGACTCCGTCAACTACGCCGTCGATGCCCTTCGTACCCTGGTGGTGACCATCAACCAGGCGGCATCGAACGTGGCCAAGACCTCACGCAAGACCCGCGAAACGGCCCTGCAACTGTCCGAGGCGAGTGAACAGCAGGCGCGCAAGATCGTCTCCGCATCGGATTCGGTCAGCGACCTGACCCATTCCATCTCCAAGGTATCCAGGAGCGCGGAAGTCTCTGCCCGGGTGGCCGATCAGTCGGTGCAGATCGCCCAGAAAGGCGTGCGCACGGTACAGAAAACCATCGAGGGTATGGACGCAATCCGGCAGAACATCCAGGAAACCTCCAAACGGATCAAGCGGCTGGGAGAGAGTTCGCAGGAAATCGGCGATATCGTCAGTCTCATCACCGATATTGCCGACCAGACCAATATTCTGGCGCTCAATGCTGCCATTCAGGCCTCATCGGCGGGAGAGGATGGCCGGGGTTTCGCGGTCGTTGCCGACGAAGTCCAGCGCCTGGCCGGTCGTGCCTCCAATGCCAGTAAGCAGATCGAGACCTTGGTCAAAACGATCCAGACCGATACCAACGAGGCGATCCAATCGATGGAAAAGAGTACTGCCGAAGTGGTCAAGGGCACGCAGCAGTCGGAGGAAGCCGGTGCAGCATTGGCGGAGATCGAAAAAGTATCCACCCAGCTTGCTGATCTGATCAAGGGCATCTCCGAGGAAGCCAGCGAGCAGGCAATCGTCTCCAGCGTCGTGGGTGAAGCCATGACCGCTATCCAGGCGATTACCCGCGATACCGTGGCTTCGACCCGGGCCACCGCCGGCGCGATCGGTCAGTTGGCGGAGCAGGCCGCCGAACTGCGGCGTGCCGCCGAAGGATTCAAGCTGCCCGGCCAGGAAGACAGCCCCGAGCATCAGAAGCCAAAAGTCGAACCGGTGCTCGATCTTGATGACGAGTTGGAAGATTTTCTGGTGACCTGAGGCCGGATCACGGTTCGCCGAACCACGACAGTTTAATTCACAGCAGGAAGCATGCCGGTCCATGGATGATGGACAGCCTGGAAACAGTATGAAAAATCAGACACCCGTTGGATTCAATGCCCTAGCCTGGGTCAAACACGAAATTGACCAGTCGCTCGATCAGGCGCGTTGGGAAATCAGTGCCTATGCCGAGAATCCCGATCACACACAACATCTGGCGCGGACCCTGAGCCTGCTGCGCGATGTACAGGGCACACTCGATGTGGCAGAGCTGGAAGGCGCAGCCCTGCTGGCCAATGAATCGCTGGAAGTGGTCAAGGCGTTGAGCGAGGGTTCGGTCTCCAATGTCGAAGAAGCCTGTAAACAAGTCATCCGGGCTTTGATCCAGTTGCCCGATTATCTCGATTACGTGCAAAGCGGACAGGAAGATACGCCACTGGTATTGGTCTCGGTCATCAACGACCTGCGGGCAGTGCGCAAGGCAGAGTTCGTCTCGGAGGGCGTGGGGGCGATTCGTGGTCTCGACAATGACGCCGCTGTGCTCGACGGCCAGGTACGCTCGGGCGAAGACTTGCAAAGCATCGCAGAACTGACCCGGCTGGTATTCGAACTGGGCCTGCTGGGCTGGTATCGCAACACCAATGTTCAGGAAAGTCTGGGCAAAATGTCCCTGGTGTGCCGTCGTTTGAGGCTGGCTTCCACGCATCGTGCCAGCAGGCGGCTCTGGTGGACCGCCGAGGCCCTGACGGAAGCTCTGCAAAGTGGCCGCCTGCAAAGCAGCGATGCGGTCAAGACGCTGCTGGGACGTGTGGATCGGGAAATCAAACGCCTCTTCAAGGTGGGCGAAGCGGCTTTCTCGGCGACGATATCGCTCGATCTGGTCAAGAGCCTGTTGTACTACATTGCGATTTCCAAACCAGGCAACAAGGTGGTCGATGAAGTACGCAAGGCCTATTTCCTTGATCAGGACGTGCCCGACCCCGATGCCCTGGAAGGCTATCAGAAGAGCCTCAGTGGCAATAACCGCGCGCTCAAACGTTCGGTGGCGATGTCTCTGTCCGAGGATATCGACGAGATCAAGGATCATCTGGAACGTTTCGATCGCTCGGTCACGCCTTCACTCGAGGATCTCGGGGTGCTGTTGTCGTTGTTCAGTCGCCTGGAAGAAACGTTGGGCGCACTCGATTCGGAGTCTGCACAGCTGAAGGTCAGCAAGATCCGCGCCATGATGGCGGAAAAACACGACGAAGGTGTATTGCCCAACGCCGAGGAACTGGAGGCCATCGCCCAGTCATTGATCGAAGCGGAACATGCCATTGGCGAGTTTGGCGTGGGCCGTGGCGCCAGTCAGCAGCAAGCTGGATCGGGGCGGTCCTCCGACGAACACTTTCTGAATGTCCGCAGTGTCGCCATCAAGGAGATTCTGAGCGACATCAATCAGTGCAAGAACCAGATCCAACGCTACGCCAATGGTCAGTCCGGGCTGGCGGATCTGGATCGCGCGCTGCCCAGTTTTTCCAGCATCCACGGCGCCCTGCATTTGCTGTCACTGGATCAGGCGGCCGATCTGGTGAGAGGCATTCAGGACTATCTGGGACAAAAGATCGAGGACGGCTCCGAACTGGAGGCCACACAACTCGACTATCTCGCCGAAACCATCGCTGCAGTGGAAGTCTTTCTCGAAGTGCTGGACAACACTCAGATCGAGCAGCCCGATTTCATCGAAACGGGCTTTGCATCGTTGAATGTCCTGCGTGCCGTGCAGGCAGAGCCGGCTGAAACCGGCGAAAGAACGGCCCTGTTGCCGGAAATGACGCTGGAGCGCGAGATTCCCGATCAACTGACTCTGGAAACCGGCTTCGTGGATCCATTGACCCTGAGTGACAGCACCGATCTGTCACTCGAGCCTGTGACCGAAGCGGTGACTGAAACCGCGCCGGTCGAAGAGATCTCTCTCGATGAGCCGGCAGAGATCGATTTGGCGGAGGCGTCAGCACAGACCACCGCGCTGGAAGTGCCACAAGTGGAGGATGAAAACGGGGGTGTTGACACGGGTGATCATACCGATGAACCGCTGGAGCAAAGCGGCACGGTGGGCGCCACCAGCGTTCTCGATGCGATCGAAGCCCAGTCGATGGAGATTCCGGACGTCGGTGATCTGCCGGAGTTCGAACCGCTGACCGAATTGCCCACCCTGAGCGACGCAACAGAGCTGGATACCGAAGCGAGAGATGCCACCACGCTGGATGAGAGTCTGGTCGAAATGCAGGCACTGGATGATGAGGTATTGGCTGCTTTCGATGATGGGGAAACCCGCTATGGCCAGGATTCGGAACTGGTCGACCTGCATGAGCTGGCCTCCACACTCAGTGACAGCGATGGTGCCGTCACGGATTTCGAGTTCGATGAGTCGCTGATCGCTTCCCTGCAAGATCCCGCATTAACGACATTCGAGGATCAGGAAGCCGAAGTGCCCAGTGCACGAGAAAAGCCGGCGGAAACCGAGGGAGGTGAGATCACTGCATCCGATACCTCTTCCAGCCAATCCCCCGCAACATCGTTGATGGGGCTCGACATCATCGGCAAGGATACCGATGATGAGATTTTTGGCATTTTCGTCGAAGAACTTGCCGAGGAAACCGAAGTGCTGCAGCAACAGCTGCCGCGCTGGGCCGACGATCCCGCCGATGAAACCGCGCTCGTTCAGGCGCGACGTGCTTTCCATACCATCAAGGGTAGCGGTCGTCTGATTGGTGCTCAAGTGATTGGTGAATTCGCCTGGATTCACGAACAGATCCTCAATCAGGTCATCGACAAGACACTCGAACCGGTTCCCGAAGTCGTCGCCTGTGTACAGCAAGGCGCCAGCCTGCTGCCCGAACTGGGCCGGCAACTCGAACAGCGAACACAGCCGGATGAATCGATCCATCGACATGCGGCCTGGGCACAGCGCGTTGCGGCAGGGCAGCTCGATGAGAACTGGCGCGCCGAACCGCTGCAAGCCACCGAAACGCATGATACGACCGATGGTGAAACAGCCGAAGCGGAGAGCGGTACCATCGGTTTGATGGTGGAGAATCTGCCAACTCTGTCAGCCATCGACGCTTCGGAGATGGATATCTCCATGAAAGCGCTCGATGAATCGCTGGCGCATGAGCCGGAATTGATGGAAATCTTCGTTGCCGATGCCCGTCGCAACCTGGCCATCATTCAAGGCGCATTGCCCGCGGCTGACGAGGTGGAAGCGTGGCGTCCGGGCGAATCATTGCGCATTGCCGCGCACACCCTCAACGGCAGCGCCAGAACTGCCGGCGTCGAAGAGATCGCTCGCCCTTTCAAGGCCTGTGAGAGCTATCTGCGTCTCAAGAACGAGCGCGATTTGGCACTGGACCGAAAAGATACCGAGGCGATGGCTGCGCTGGTGGAACATACCGAGCAGGTGCTCGATGCCATCGATCAACAGCATGAGCGTCCCTCTGGCAACGATCTGGCCGATAGGTTCCAGGATTTGATCGCGGCACTGGATGCGACGCAAGAGGTCGAACCTGAGGAGGACGCCACTGCAGAAGTGGCTGCAACCGCAGCCGGAATCACTGCCCCCGAGGTGGTGGAACAGGCAGAGTCCGAACAGCTGGATTCGGAATCCGTTGAAACCACGGCCACCGAGTCCGAAAAGCCTGAAACCGAGGCGCAATCCAGCGAAACCAGCGCCCTAACGTTCGAAGGAGCACCTGCAACCGGAGACGAAGGAGCAGCTGAAACCGGAGAGCAGTCCGTAGCAACCGGGATCACCGACCAGCAGGCTGTAGCGGATGGCGTCAAGCTGGAATCGCTGGAATTACCGGGTGTGAAGTCTGCTGAAGGCCCGGCTGCCACCCAGGTCACCGAGTTGGTGGAGGTATTCCTCGACGAATGCCACGAGATTCTCGAAACCTGCGACGAAGCAATGGTTCGTTGGCAGAAAGACCGGAACGATCTGGAACCCGTCGACGAAATCAAGCGCGAATTGCATACCCTCAAAGGGAGCGCCCGGATGGCGGGGATCGAGGAGATCGGCAGCCTCAGTCACGCCATGGAAACCCTGTTGGCGGATATCTCGGCAGGCAAGGTCACGACTGGCAAGGACACATTCTCTGTTGTGCTTGGAGCCTTCGACAAGATCAGCCAGATGGCCGATGACATTCGTCAGGGCGAATCGCTGGCACCCATTCAGCCAGTGCTGAACCTGATGGACAAGGTACGTTCGGGCGCCACGCTGGAAGAGCGCGATTTCCAAATGCTGGCCGAGTCCGAGCAGGAATCATTGCAGCAGGTGCCGGAACCCGAGGCTCCAAGCACTGTACCAGCAGCCTCCGAAGACAATGCCGATGTTGCTGAAGAACCGGTGCCAGCGGAAACCGAAACACCGCCCGCCGAACCGGTCATGGACGAACTCAAAGGCGAGCTCGACCTTCCCGGTGCGCAGGAAACCCCGCTCGAGGAGTCTGCACCGCGCTTGCAGGAGGCCATCAGGATTCAGGCGGATCTGCTCGACCGGCTGGTTGACAATATTGGCGAAGTCAACGTGTTCCATTCACGAATCGAGCAACAGGTTGGCTCATTCGATTTCAACATCAAGGAACTCGATCAGACCATTCGCCGGGTGACCGAACAATTGCGCCGGCTCGAACTGGAAGCTGAAGCACAGATTCTGCACCGCAACAAGGGTATGCCCATCAACCCGGATGACAGCCAGGTGGGCAAACAGTTCGATCCGCTCGAACTGGATCGCTACTCCAAGCTTCAGCAGCTTTCGCGTTCGCTGGCCGAAAGTACCGCCGACCTCAAGAACATCCACCAGTTGCTGGCGGATGAGGTGGGCAGTCTGGAAAAAATCCTGCAACAGCAAGCGCGTGTCAGTAATGAATTGCAGGAAGGCCTGATGCGCACCCGGATGTCCAAATTCAAGGTCATGGCGCCGCGGCTGCGTCGCGTGGTGCGCCGCACTGCCATGGAGTTGGGCAAGGAAGTGGAACTGCGGATTGAAGGGGAAAACAACGAACTCGACCGCAAGATGCTGGAAAGCATCGTCGCGCCCCTGGAGCATCTGTTGCGGAATGCGGTGGCGCACGGCATCGAAACGCCGGAAGCGCGACGTGCGGCGGGCAAACCCGAGCAAGGTGTGGCTACGGTCACTATTCGCCGGGAAGGGCCGCAAATCATCATCACGGTAGCGGATGACGGTGCCGGCATCGACCCGCAGCGTGTGCGCCAGCGGGCAATCGAAGCCGGTCTCATTCACGAGCACGATGATTTGACGCCGGAAGAAATCAACAAGCTGATTCTGCGTGCCGGCTTCAGTACCGCCGATGAAGTCAGTCAGATTGCGGGCCGTGGCGTGGGCATGGATGTGGTCGCCACGCATCTGAAACAGCTCAACGGCGTGATGGAAATCCAGTCCGAGCCTGGGAAAGGGGCGGAATTCCGGATCAGTATCCCATTCACGCTGGCGATCAACCAGGCCTTGCTGATCACTGCAAACAAGGGCAAATATGCCATCCCGATGGGCTCCATCGATGGCGTCATTCAGTTGCCTGGCAAGTCGCTGGCGGAAAAACTGGCCCAGGATGAACCGCGTCTGGCCTATGCAGGGCGTGAATACGCCATTCGTTCGCTGGCATCGGTACTGGAGAAATCGGCGCCAGGTGCCATCAACGAAAGCCATGTCTATCCCGTCCTGCTGGGTCGGTCAGGCGGGCATCAGATCGCATTCGTGGCGGATGAGATCCTCGGCAACCGGGAGATCGTGGTCAAACCGGTTGGGGCGCCCCTGTCATCCCTGGAGAGCATTTCCGGAGCCACCATTCTGGGTGATGGTCAGATAGTCTTGATTCTGGATATCGCCGGGCTGGTGCGGCTGACACAGGAAGACCGCGACTATGTAGAGCCGGTGCCGGCCGAGGAAGAGGATCGCCAGCCGCTGGTGATGGTGGTCGATGACTCGATCACCATTCGCAAAGTCACCTCGCGGATGCTGGAGCGCCACAACTTTGCGGTTGTGACCGCCAAGGACGGGCTCGATGCAGTCGCCCAGTTGCAGGAAGTCCATCCGGACATCATGTTGCTGGATATCGAAATGCCACGCATGGACGGTTTCGAATTGGCCGAACATGTCCGCAACTCGGAACAGACCCGCGACTTGCCGATTATCATGATCTCGTCGCGGACCGGCAGGAAACACCGTGAGCGGGCGAAGGAACTGGGCGTCAACCGATTCCTTGGCAAGCCTTACCAGGATCAGGAACTTCTCGAAACCATCAATGCGCTCATGGAGGGTGAGAGTCATGGAACCGAACAGTTCACCCACTGAAGAGGCCATTCAGGTTCTGATCGTCCCGCTGCGAGGACTCAATATCGTCGTGCCGCAGTCGATGGTGGTCGAGATCCAGCCGGTGACGGAAGTCGGCGGGCAACAGAAGGACGTTGATTGGCTGCGCGGCGAAATCGACTGGCGCGGGCGTAAAGTACCGCTGGTGTCGCTCGAAGCGTATTGTGGTCTGGAAAACGCCGCACCTTCGGGACGTTCCCGGCGGGTGGCAGTGCTGCATGGTCTGGGTGCTGCCGAGGAGATCGGTTCCTATGCCATCGAAATTCATTCGATTCCGCATCCGGTACGCATTTCCCGGTCCGACGTCATCCCTGTCGATTCAGAGGGCGAGGATTGCGAGCTGTTTCTCCACTCGGTCAAGGTCGCGGGGGTCTATGGCCAGCTGGTTGACTTCGACCGACTGGAAACCCGCTTGCAGGAGATTCTGAGTCCTTCCAACACCGAGACAAGCTGACCGGCCGGCATGGTGCGCTATACCAGCCACCCAGCCGGATCGTGGGAGTCGAGACCCAGTGCCATCGCTACATTGGCATTGGTGATCTTTCCATCCATGACATTCAGCCCCTGGCGCAGATGCGGGTCTTCACGTAGTGCATCGATGCCCTTGTCGGCGAGCGCCAGCACGAAGGGCAGGGTGGCATTGTTCAGCGCCCGGGTTGCTGTTTGCGGTACCGCGCCGGGCATATTGGTGACACAGTAATGCACCACACCCTCAGAGAGAAAGGTCGGGTGGCTGTGACTGGTGGGTTTTGATGTTTCGAAACAGCCGCCCTGGTCGATGGCGACATCGACCGCCACTGACCCGGGCCGCATGGCAGCGATCATGTCTCGGGTGACGAGTTTCGGTGCCTTGGCGCCGGGCAGTAATACGCTGCCGATCAGCAGGTCGGCTCGTGGTACCCATTGCTCCAGTGTATGGCGGGTGGAGAACTCAGTGTTCACTTGTCCTGAGAACTGGTTGTCCAGGCGTGTCAACGCATGCGCCGAGCGGTC
>Ga0256841_1002232_pt1 | contig 15653 bp, 10 predicted proteins | sample 356308metaG_FD_185971 | JGI IMG/M metagenome (GOLD analysis project Ga0256841, IMG submission 185971) | Hydrothermal vent microbial communities from Mid Atlantic Ridge, Atlantic Ocean - 356-308 | ecosystem: Environmental > Aquatic > Marine > Hydrothermal vents | place: Atlantic Ocean: Mid... | reverse complement strand
CTCGAGCGTGAGCGTGTACAGGTCGGCAAGCGTGTGAATCTTGTCTTTTTCGACGAGCGCGACGGCGAGCTTCGAGCCGAGCCCTTCGATGTCCATCGCGTCGCGGCTCGCATAGTGCTCCACGAGGCGAATGAACTGCGCGGGGCAGTCGGAGGCGACGCAGTAATAGTCGGCCTCGCCGGGGAGCCGTTCGAGCGGATTGCCGCACGAGGGACAACGCTCCGGCATATGCCACTTCCGTTCCTTGCCCGTACGCGCCTCCGGGATCGGCTTGACGACTTGCGGGATCACGTCGCCGGCGCGCTTGACCACCACCGTGTCGCCGATGCGGATGTCGCGGCTGAGCACGTAGTCCTCGTTGTGGAGCGTCGCGCGAGAGACCGTCACGCCGCCGATCTCGACGGGCTCGAGCACCGCCTCGGGCTTGACGACGCCCGTCCGGCCGACCGAGACGACAATGTCGAGCAACGTGGTCGTGGCTTCCTGCGCGGGAAACTTGTACGCGACGGCCCATCGCGGCGCGTTCGCAATCGAGCCGAGCACCTCCTGATACGCGAAGCTGTCGATCTTGAGGGCGATGCCGTCGATCTCGTAATCGAGCGCGTTCCGCTCCTCGGTCCACCGCCGGCAAAACGCGATCGCCTCGTCGACGTCGCGGAGCAGCCGGGCGTTCGGGTTGACGGGAAAGCCGAGCTTCTTGAGCCATTCGAGCAATTCGAACTGCCCGCCGGGCGTCTCGCCCGTCACCGGACCGACGCCGTAGGCGAAGAAGCTCAGCGGTCGCGAAGCCGTGATGCGCGGATCGAGTTGCCGGAGGCTTCCCGCGGCTGCGTTCCTCGGGTTGGCGAACGTTTTCTCTCCCGCCTTCGCAAGCCGGTCGTTGAGCTTTTCGAAGTCGCTCTTTTTGATGTACACCTCGCCCCGCACCTCGAGGCGCTCCGGCGTCTGCTTCACGGCGTCCGGGAGGACGGGGATGTGGAGCGGGATGGCGCGCACCGTTCGCACGTTCGCCGTGACGTCCTCGCCCACGAACCCGTCGCCGCGCGTGGCTCCGACGGCGAGCGCGCCGCCCTCGTACGTGAGCGCCACGGCCAACCCGTCGATCTTGAGTTCTGCCGTGATCGCGGGCTTGACGTCCTTGCCGTAGTGCGCCTGCAGCCCGCGACGGCACCTTTCGTACCACGCCCGCACCTCGTCATACGAAAACGCCTTCGAGAGCGAGAGAAGCGGGATCGGATGCCGCACTTTTTTGAAACGGTCGAGCGGCGCGCCGCCCACCCGCTGCGTCGGTGAATCCGGGGTGACCAGTTCAGGAAAACGCGCCTCGATCCGCTCGAGTGCCTGGTAGAGCCGGTCGAATTCCACGTCCGAGATCACCGGGTCGTCGAGCACGTAATACCGGTAATCGTGCGCTTCGATCAGACGACGCAGTTTCCGGGCAAACGCCTCCGCTTCTTCCTTCGACATCTGATCGAAGAAAAGGGGATCGATCCGGGCGAGCGCTTCCCGGGTGGCCTGGATGAGATTCATAAACGGGGTTCGGTGGAGGCCGGAAGGGTCCGGCTGAGACTGTCGAGAAAGGCGCGGGCGTCGGCGCGGGTGAGGACGATGAGCGTATCCTCCGGGGAGACGGGATACGGGAAGCCTTCGAGGGTGATGCGGGCGCGGCGCAGGGCGCGGGGGTTCTGGAAGATGATCCGTTCCACCGGGCGGAACCGCATCGAGTCGCCCTCTTCAATCCAGTACGGACGGCGGAGGTCGTCGTCGACCTGGACGCGGAGGCGTTGGAGCGGGCCGCGCGCGGCCACGACGTAGACCGTCATCGTGTCGCCGAGGACGAGGGGCGCGGGTGCGGGCGGCGCCTCGGCGGCGGTGGTGTCGGGCGCGGGCGGCGGCGTTTCGACCGGCGCGGGCGCAGGCCGGGTGGTGAACCAGAGCACGGCGATGACGACGACGAGGATCACCCCCGCCCCCACGACGATGCGCCACGGCGTTCCCCCGCCCAACGCGGCCTCGCCCCTGAGCGCCCCGGCCCGCCGGGCATACGGCCCCCGGCCCGTGCGCACCGCGCGCGCCGCACCGCTCCGGCGAAGCGAACCCTCCACGGCCCGCTTTTCTTCAGAAGACGCCCTCCCCGGCCCCTCCCCACCGGACACCGCTTTTGCTTCCGGACTCACCGTTTTCCCATCGACCGCCTCGCGGGCGGTATCCTCTTCGGGCACGGAGCCTTCCGGCTCGGAAATATCTTCGGGCAGGGAAGCTTCCGGCTCGGACAGACCTTCGGGCCCGGAGCTTTTGAGCTCGGACGCGGCGGCTTCCGGAGGTTCTTCTTCTTCGCGGGACGCCGGAGCCTCTTCCCGGAGATACGTCGCCGCAAGCCGCCCCGCATACGACCCCTCGAACACCTCCTCCAGCGCGGCCAGCACGTCGTCCACGGGCAAGCCGAGCGCCTCCGCATAGCTCCGCACGAACGACCGGAGATAGACCCGGTTGAACATCTCGTGGTCGAGCAAAGCGGTCTGCTCAAACTGCTCGATCAGCCCCTTCGGCGCTTTCGTAGACTCCCGAACGACCTCGACCGAGACCCCCTTCTCCTCACGGATTTTCCGGAGGTCTGCGCCGAAACGCCTTCCCGGGGCCAGGCTTGCCTCATCCAAACTCATACGCCTTTTCTGGTGGTGGGTGATCGAACGTGGGACCAGCGGCTGCGCGGAAGTTACATCCTACACCTTCGTTCCACAAAATATTTCCGTAAAGCGTGCGGAGATAGCGCGGAGATCCGGCGGCATGGTCACCGAAACGGAACGGCGCCCGCAACCGGCGCCGACGTTCGGGGGCCGGAGTCGGCGACGCTCGAAACGAGGGCGGACGCAGCGGCCCACGCACCGCCGACCGACGAGTCTCCGGGCGACGACGACGCCCCTCTCCCTGCCCCGGAATCCATGATCCCCTTTCCCGCTCACCCTATTTTCTTCCGATGCGCCCGCCCTGCCGGCCGTGCCCCTGTCTTGCCGCAACCTCACGGGCGGCTTTCGTATCAAAAATTCCTTTCCGATTCCCGTTCTGCCCGTATCTTATTGCGGCCATGCGCCCGAAAGCCGCACCCCTGACCCGACCGCCTGCTCGCCCATGCGTATTTCCATGCTTCTCCCGACGGCGCTCCTCGCGCTTTTCGCCTGCGCCGGTCGTGCCGCCGCCCAGCCTGAAGCCCCCGTCCGCGCGCTCATCGTCACGGCCCATCCGGACGACGAGGCGATGTTCGCCGCCTCGATCTACCGGATCACCCACGCCCTCGGCGGGGCGGTCGACCTGGCGCTCGTCACCGACGGCTCGGGCGGCTACCGCTACGCCACGCTCGCCGAGCCGATCTATCACCTCGCGCTTACCGACGAGGCCGTCGCCCGGAAGGCGCTCCCGGCGATCCGGAAGCGCGAGCTCATGGAAGGCGGGCGCCTCCTCGGGATCCGCAACTATTTCTTCCTCGACGAGCTCGACCATCGGTATACGCTCAACGTGGACAGCGTGCTCGCCTACGTCTGGGACACGGACGCCGTGCAACGACGTCTCGGCAAGATCCTCGAGCAAGGCTCCTATGATTTCGTCATCACCCACCTGCCGATACCGCAGACCCACGGCCACCACAAAGGCGCAACGATCATGGCCCTCGAAGCCGTCGCCGGGATGGCCCCCGCCGAACGACCGGTCGTGCTCGGGAGCTTCATTTCAAGCAAAACGGACACGTCCGCGCTCGCCTTCACCGAGCTGCCGGGGCATCCTCTCACGCGCATCCGCACCGACACGCCGCCCTTCACGTTCGACCGCACCACCTCTTTCGGAGCGAACGGTCGGCTCAACTACAAGATCATCGTCAACTGGCTCATCGCCGCGCACAAGTCGCAGGGCACGATGCAGTTGCTGATGAACCGGGGCGACCTCGAAAACTTCCGGATCTTCGCCCTCGACGCCCCGGATGCCGTGGCCCGTACGCGCGCGCTTTTCGAGAAGCTTGGCGCGGCGCCCCACCCCGGAAAAGCCGCGCCCCGGTGAACGGGCTTGCTTCTTAACCGTCGATCCTTACCTTGCCCTTGCCGGCGCCCGCCCCCTGTGTTCCTTGCGCGTTTTACCCCTTCCATCCCTTCCGAAACCGTCTACCATCCCCACAGTGTAATGCACCCTCGTTTTTTTCACGCGCGGCATCTCCCCGCTCTGTTCATTCTTCTCCTTGCACCGACGGCCCTCGCGCAAAACCAGGTGCGTCTGCGGCTGGCCTATCAGGGTCAGTTTCTTCCGGAAGGCACCGCCATCGTCGTCCTTGGCCGGCCCGTCGACGTCCCGCGGGATTCCGTGATCCAGCCCCAGTTCTTCTCCGAGATCACCTACCCGCGCGGCGGCGCGACCATCATCCTTCGCGACACGCTCGCGGCTTCGGGATTCTCCCGGCTGAGCATCCCGAAATCTTCGGACGCACGGATGCGCTATTTCCTCTATGCCCTCACGCCGGACGGGACCCTGTACTGGAGCTATAGCGCCCTCCGCGATGCCCTCAAGTACGACGTCGTGGAGAAAGGGGTCATGTCGATTGCTCCCGTCTCCGGCGTGGTGGCGAGGAGCGACATCAAACAGCTGTTTTTCAGCGGGACTCCCGCTGCCGAAGCGTCTCCTGCGGACACCGTCGGCGAGGTTCCCTCGAGCGTCGAGGCGCGCGCGGCGCGTATGCCCTCGGACACGCGCGGGCGCATGGAGGATGATGCCGCGGAACGGGGGAACACGGAGCAGACGAACACGGAGGAGCCCGCTCTGGAGGCTGCGGTCGAGGAGGGCGACGGCTCGGGCATCCTGCTGCCCTACTGGCTTTTCCTGCTGTGGCTCATCGTGCCGGCGGCGGCGGCGCTGGCGCTCGCGCACCGGTATCTGCAGGCCCGGCAGGTGATCGCCGGCATGCGCGAGGAGATGACGACGCTCCGCACCGAACTGGCCGCGCGATTCTTCCGCTCCAACCCCGACACGGCCAAACGGAAGGCCGGGAAGCAGCAGACGGGCGCGCCGCCCCCCCCGCCGGGAGTGGGCAACCCCATCGACCCGAAACGGTGGAACCCGTAGGCGCCGCCCGAAACGGCGAGGGGTGACGCTCAGAACGCCCCGCCGAAGAAGATCGCGTTGAGGAAGAGGCGGTTGCTCCCGTACCAGAAGGCCCTGAAGTTCGGGTCGTCCATGAGCAGGATCACCCGTCCTTGCCCGAAGCGCCGGGCCACCACGGCGGCGCTGCCCGGCGCGGCGGCCAGTTTCTCTCGGGAGATATACCCGCTCAGGATGGCCCGGAAGGAATAGACCCCCACGTTCGCGCCCGGCTCCTCGGAGGGCTCGTAGAACGTGTTGCCCCTGCGGAAGACCGGCAGCGTCTCGCCGAGCCCGTACGCCAGCGGATGCGTGACGTCGAACGCCACCTCGAAGATGGCCCCGCCGATGACCTGCGCGCCGCGCGCGTCGGAGAGCTGGTCGTACGGGAGGTCGCGAACGAGCGAGTCGAGGTTGAAGGGCTTCTTTTCAAGCCTGGCGAAGTCGTTGCGGACGGCCCAGTCTACGGCGCTCGCGAGAGCGATCAGACGCCCGCCGGTGCGCACCCACGCTTTGATCTTCTCCGCCGGAAGCGACTCGTACGCGCCTCCCGTGAGGATGATCGTGTCGTATCGCCCGAGGTCGGAGCGGCCCACGCGGTCGGCGTCGAGCAGGGTGATGGGCATGCGAAAGCGCTCGGTGAGCAGGTGCCAGGCCTCGCCCGCATTGTATGAGGAGGCGCCCGTTCCGGTGATGAGCGCGATGTCCGGAGCGTCGAGCACGCGCCCGCCCGGTCCGCCGAGGTCCGGCCCGACGGGCGTCAACCCGCCGTCGACGGCGAAGATCTCGACGGCATCCTCGGCCACGGCCCGCTCGACGATCTCGTGCAGCCCGGCGACGGTCCCGCTTCGCTCCACCGCCGGGATGATGACGGAGCCTGCGGGGAAGGAATGGGGCTGACCGTCCACCATCGCCGTGAAGGCGTCCGTCATCACGCGCGGGTGTGCGCCCGCCGCCTCGAAGCGATACAGCGCGCGCGGCGCATAGTACCGGTTCCACCGCATCACGTACGCCACGTTCGAGGAGTCGCCGACGAGCCGACCGCCGCCGGCTTCGACCTCGGTGATCGGAACGCCCAGCAGGTTGCCCGGCTTGCGACGGATCTCGGCATAGTCCACGTCGAAGGCGAGCGGGAGCGTCCAGGCCGAGACGTCATAGAAGAGCGAGTCCTCGAACGTCCGGACGCGCTCCATGACGGCCTTGACGAGCCGGGTCTGCGGCTGATCCGTCGGGATGACGTACGCTTCGCCCGCCCGATACGTGCGGCCTTCGGCTTCCACGTCCCGCGCCAGATCGTACAGCCGGATGCGATGCCGGAGCAGGAGTTTCGCCAGGGCATCCGCCCGCGTCCGGGCCGGCGACCGGCTCACGACGTACGCCTTCACCAGATTGCCCCTGGCCACCTCCGGAGCTTCGCGATAAAATTCGCGTTGATGCCGGAGCAGTTGCTCGCGCATGTTCACCGCCGCCTTGAGCGTCGAGAGCGAGGTCATGAACTGGTTCCGGATGGTGAAGGCATAGTCGAGCACGCCGTCGACGACCTCGCGCTTGAGCGCCCGTGAAGACGCCTGCTCGAAAAGGATGCCGATGGCGCCGTTCACGTCCGGGTAGGTGGAGCCTTTGCCGTAATAGAAGTCGTCGAAGGACTCCCGGGAATAATACAGCGAGCCGATCCGGTCGAGCGCTTCCCCGTGATAGCGGGCGATCTCGGCGGTCAGCTCCTGGTTGCGCGCGGGCGTGTTCGGGTTGGTTCGGCTCGGGATGCCGGGCTGGAAGAAGTACGTGGCGTTGCCGCCCATCTCGTGATGATCGGTCAGGACCTGCGGCCGCCAGTGATGGAACACGGCCAGCCGTCCCTGCGATTCCGGATGCTGCGCCGGGAGCCAGTCACGGTTGAGATCGAACCAGTAGTGGTTCGTGCGCCCGCCGGGCCAGGGTTCGTTGTGCTCCCGGTCCTGCGGGTCGGCCGTCGCCACCGCGCCCCGATTCTGATTGACCCACGTCGTGAAGCGGTTGCGTCCGTCGGGGTTGAACATCGGGTCGAGGATGACCACGACGTGTTCGAGGGCGTCCTCGACGGCAGGGCCTCGCCCGGCGGCGAGGTGATACAGATAGAGCACGGCGGCCTCGGTCCCGCTTGCCTCGTTGCCGTGGATGCTGTACCCCTGATAGATCACCGCCGGCATCTCCCGGAGGTCGTCGTCGCTGACCGACGCCGGCGCTTCGGAGAGCCGCAGGTTGGCCCGGCGGAGGTCTTCGAGTCGTTCCTGATTGGCCGGGGAAGTGACGAACGCGTGGATGAGCGGACGCCCCTCATACGTACGGGCATGCTCTTCGAGCGTCACCCGGTCGCTCACCGCCGCCACCGCCCGAAAGTATGCGATCACCTGATGCGGCTCGGTGTGCTTCGTCCCGATCCGGTGCCCGATCACGTCCTCCGGCTTCGGGATCGCGGGGTCGTAGCCCGTCACACCCGGCGTGGGCGCGGGCAACGGGAAAGGCAACATCTGCGCATGAAGCACACTCGGAACCGTGAAACACAGACCAGTGAGCATGAGAACGACACGTAGGTTCAGGCGGAAACGCATAGGGACCATGACCTCGATGGGTGAAAAGAAACTCGGCGGAAGTATACAAAAGCGACGGCGACGGATCACCACATCCGGCAAATTTCTCGGGTCACCCGGCTTTTCCGACGAGGGCAATCTGTACGTCCATCACGTTCGTGTGGGTCGGGCCGGGTTTGAGGAGCGTCCCCACGTGTTCGAAGAACGTGTACGCGTCGTTGTTTTCGAGGAACGCTTCGGGGTCGAGGCCGCGCGCTCGGGCGTCGGGGATCGTCTCATTCGTCCCCCACGCGCCCGCGGCGTCGGTCGGGCCGTCGCGGCCGTCGGTGCCGCCGCTGAGGAAGGCGACGGGGCGGGATGCGCCTTCGAGCGCGAGGGCCGCAGCGAGGGCCAGCTCCTGATTGCGCCCGCCCTTCCCCGCGCCCCGCACGGCGACGGTGGTCTCCCCGCCCCAGAGCAGACACACCGGCGCGTCGCGCACGGCAAGCGCCGCCTCGGCCTGCCGCCGCCCCACCTCGCGCGCCTCGCCGGTGACGCGGTCCGACACGATGCGGACGGCGTAGCCCCGGCGCCCGGCTTCGGCCGCCGCCGCCCGAAGCGCGTCCCGGTTGCTCCCGATCAAAACGGTCAGCGCCCGTTCGAAGGCGGGCCGGCCGGGCTTCGGCGTCTCCATCGACGGGTCTTCGCGTCCCCGACGCAGATGCATGCGCACCGAGGCCGGCGCCTTCTCCCACAGGTCGAACTGTTGAAGGACGAGCACGGCGTCGCGGAACGTCGTTCGGTCGGGGACGGTGGGGCCGCTCGCGATGACGGAGAGGTCGTCCCCGACGACGTCCGAGAGCGCGGGAGCGAGCACGGTCGCCGGATAGGCCGCCTCCGCCAGCCGCCCCCCCGCAATGCGGGAGACGTGCTTGCGCACGGTGTTCATCCGGCCGATGTCCGCGCCGCTCCGGAGGAGAAGCCGGTAGAGCGCCCGGGCGTCGCCGAGCGTGATCCCCTCGGCGAAAGCGGACCACAGCGCCGAGCCGCCGCCGGAGAGCAAAGCGATGAGCGCGTCGTCGGGACCGCAGCCTTCGGCGAGCGCGAGCGTACGAAGCGTCGCCGCCACCCCCGAAGCGTCGGGGAGCGGGTGGCCGCCCTCGGCCACGGCGATACGCCGGGGACGCGGCAACCCTTCGGGGAACGTCTCGGGGTAGCCGTGCGGGACGACGACGAGCCCTTCCGTGAGCGCGTCGCCGAGCCTGGCTTCGATCGCGCCCGCCATCGCCATCGCCGCCTTGCCCGCACCCACCACCACGATCCGCCGGAACGCGCCGGGGGGGCCGAGCATCCGCTCGAAGTCGAGACGGTCGAGAAGCGCGCCGGGGCGAACCCCGCGAAGCGCGGCGTGGTATAGGGCACGGACGTCGTGCACACGATCGGTCATGAGGGCCTCTGAGATGAGCCAGGGGGGACGCACGCAAAATAAGCCTTTCGCACCGACGAGGACAGCCACTGCTTTCGGCCTCCTCCTGCTCCTGATCGCCCTCCGCCCCGCGCCGCTTCGCGCACAGCCCCTCCGCCCGGCATACACCGACACGCTCCGCGCGCTCGTCGTCTTCGCCCGCTTCAGCGACGACCGCTTCCCCGGCGACCCCTCGCTCAACGCCCGCGATTGGCCCGTCACCGGCGCGCCCGAACGACCGCCCGCCTTCGCCCGCCGGCTCCTCGCCCCCTCGCCCGAGCCGCCCTTCCCCGACAGCTCGCTCACCGCGTACTTTTTCACCCAGTCGAACGGTCGCTTCCTCCTCTTCGGCGACGTCCTCGACTCGATCATGGTCAGCCTCCATCCGGAAGCCCATTATCACCGCCCGAACGGCGGCTACGGCGACCTCACGCGGGAACTCCTCGACCGCCTCGACCGCGCAGGCTTCGACTTCACTCCGTACGATCACAACCGAGACGGCCGTCTCGACCACCTCTTCGTCATCCTCCGGGGCGACTCGAAACGCGACGACAAGACCTTCGCATGGACGGGCGTCTCGTGCCTCGACGCCCGGTGCGGACCCGGTCCCCCGCACGGCCCGCCCCGCGAGCGGCCCATCCATGACGGCCTCGAAGTGGACTGGAACACCTCCGGCTCGATCATCCTCCACCGCACGCCGGGCAACGTGCTCCCGTATCATTATCTCATCCGGATGATGGCGCACGAACTCGGGCACGACCTGTGGGCGGAGTTCTTCGTCCACGTCCCGGCGATCGTCGCGAACGACGCGCCGCTCCGAAGCAACCGCTCGCCGCGCGGCACGGACGCCCTCGGATACGCGCTCATGGCCGGGGCAGGCGGCGGGCGAGACTGCCGGGGCGATCAGACGATCTCGGCCTTCGAACGCGACCTCCTCGGGTGGATCGACTGTGAAACGACGACCGAAGGGCGCGACGGGATCCGCCTGACGGACCTCTATACGACTTCGGCGTGCGTCAAAATCCCCCTCGAGAACGACGCGCGCGGGCGGACGCTCTACCTCACGAACCGGCAGCGCCTCGGCCCCTTCGACCGGCTTCGACGCGCGGGCGCCTTCGGACAATACGACTTCGGGCTCCTCCGCACCGCCGGCCTCCTCGTGACGATGCGCGAAGGCGTGCGCTTCGACGTGCTTCCCGCCGACGACAACCTTGACCTCTCGATCTTCGATGCGGACTATGACGGCGACCTCTTCGGCCCCGGCACGAAACGCCAACTCACCCCGTGGACCCGCCCGAACATGAGCGGCTTCACCCGCTATCCGCCCGGCTTCCGCCCCGACTGGCGCGCCCTCGACGACGTTCGATACACCGGCGCACCCGGCGGCGAGATGGCCTTCGACCTCGTCGAGGATTTCCGGGAGCGCCCCGTCATACGCGCCGACTCGTGGATCGGCGACGAGACGAAAGGCTTCACCTTCACCCGTCCGATGCGCGTCACGAACCGGAGCACACTGACCCTCGGCACGAAGCTGACCTTCGCGCGCGCGCTCCGCCTCGAGCCCGGCGCGACGGTCGTCGTCTCTCCGAACGCGCTCGTGACCATCCCCCCCGGCGGCCTGCTCGACCTCAAGGCGGGCGCGCGCGTCGTGGTCGAAGGCACGCTCGTGCTCGACGGGCTCCTCGGCTTTACTCCCGGCGCTATGCTCATCGCCCGAGACGGCGGACGCATCGTCTCCCGCGTCGCCCGCAAAACCGTCCGGTGACTACCGCTCGCGCTTATAGAGATACGCCAGGGGCGCCAGGCGGCTGCCTGCCGCATCGGCCACGGCGAACGTATTGTCGCCGCCCCAGATCTCCGCGCCGCCGACCTCGCCCGCCTTGTTGAGCGCGTAAAACTTCACGTTGAATTTCGGGCGTCCCCGGTCGTCGAGCAGGTAGGCGAGCCGCGTGTGATCGACGATGCGTTGACAGGCATACAGGCAGGCTTGCTCGGGGCTGTCGCCCATGCGCATCCGCTCGACGATGAGGAAGCTGCACAGGTTTTCGAGGTTCGCTTCGCCGCGTCCCGTCGAGCCCGCCGCGCCGACCTCGTTGTCCACGTACAGCCCCGCGCCGATGATCGGCGAGTCGCCCACGCGCCCGGGGATCTTGAAGGAGAGCCCGCTCGTGGTGGTGACGCAACTGATGTTGCCCGAGAGGTCGATGGCCGAGCAATGGATCGTCCCCCAGTGCCGCTCGACTTCTTCGAGGTTCGCGCCGATGTCCCGGTCCGTCGGCTTGTGCGGCGGGAGGTAATCGTCCCTGTTCGAGAGCGTCTCTTTCCACCGGACCCACATCTCCCGCGCCTTGTCGGTGAGGAGGTCTTCGATGGGGAACCCGTGCATGCGGGCGAAGTCCTGCGCGCCTTTGCCCACGAGGAGCACGTGGTCGGTGCGTTCGAGCACCATGCGCGCCACCTTCGAGGGATACTTCACCCCTTCGAGCGCGCCGACGGCGCCGGCGCGGCCCGTCGGCCCGTGCATGACGGCGGAGTCGAGTTGCACGACGCCGTTTTCGTTCGGCAGCCCGCCATAGCCGACCGTCACGTCCTCCGGATCGCCCTCCACGATATTCACCCCGGCGATGACCGCGTCGAGCGCGTCGGCGCCCGAACGAAGCACCTCGACGGCCTTTTCCACGGCGCGCGTTCCGTTTCGGCTCGAGATGGCTATCGGCCCGGCGAAGGCTTTCCGTGGGGCGCGGGCCGCCGCTTCGCCCACCACGCGGGCGCCGGGCACGAAGGCGGCCGCCACGCCGGCAAGCGCTCCTTTTTTCAGAAAATCACGTCGGGATGAAGATGGTTTCAGGGACATTTCGCTACCTCCTCGGTCGCTCATGTGGGTTGACGAAAACGTGTGGGACGCCCCTCCGCGAAAGCGCCGGCGAGCAAGGTACGCGCCCGGAACGGAGGAATGCAAAAGGGCCGCTCCGCAATGCCGGATCGAAGCCGCCAATATTCTCCGGTGCTTCCCTCGAAATGCTCACGGCGGGGCGTTATCTTGTCCCGTCCACTCTGCTCACTCGCCGGAGGCCCTCATGTCCGATCCCGCAACCGCTTCCCCGCTCACGGCCCGTCACGACCGCCTCGCCGGCGCCCTGTCCGACGCCGGTCTCGATGCGCTCGTGCTCAACCCGAGCCCGAGCCTCACCTACTTGACCGGCCTTCACTTTCACCTCAGCGAGCGTCCCGTGGTCGGCATCTTCACGCCCGGGGGCGCGCCGGCGCTCGTGTTGCCCGAACTCGAAGCGCAGAAGCTCGAAGGGGCGCCGTTCCGGGCGAAAGCCTTCACGTATTCGGAGGACCTCTCGACGTGGGGCCCGGCATTCCGGGAGGCCGCCGAAGCCGCCGGCATCGAGGGGAAAAGGGTGGGTGTGGAGCCGCGCAGCCTTCGGGTGCTCGAACTGCGGTTGCTCGAAAAGGCTGCGCCGGATGCCGCGTTCGTCTCCGGCGAGGACGCCGTGGCCGCGCTCCGCATGCGGAAGGACGAAGCGGAACTCGCGCTCATGCGAAAGGCCGTCGTCATCGCACAGAACGCCCTCGAAGCCACCCTCCCCGCCGTCAGACCCGGCGTGACCGAGCGCGAGATCGCCGCCGAGCTGATCCTCCACATGCTCCGCGAGGGCAGCGACGGCGAGCTTCCGTTCCAGCCGATCATCGCCTTCGGGGCGAACAGCGCCAACCCGCACGCCGTCCCGACCGACTATGCCCTTCAAATGGGCGATCTCGTGCTCTTCGACTGGGGCGCGAACGAGCGCGGCTATTTCTCCGACCTGACGCGCACGTTCCGCATGGGCGGGGTCGATCCGGAACTGGCGAAGATCGCGGATATCGTGCGGCGGGCAAACCGCGCCGGTTTCGAAGCCGCAGGCCCCGGCGTTCCGGCCGGCGTCGTGGACGACGTCGCGCGGAAAGTGATCGAAGATGCCGGATACGGCGAATACTTCGTTCACCGCACGGGACACGGGCTTGGCATGGAGGTCCACGAGGAACCGTACATCCGGGGCGACAACGAGCGGCTGCTCGACGTCGGGATGACCTTCACCATCGAGCCCGGCATCTACCTCCCGGGTCGCGGCGGCGTCCGCATCGAGGACGACGTGGTGATCACCGAGGACGGCGCCGAGAGCCTGAGCGACCTCCCGCGCGGCCTCCTTCCGCTCGGCTGAAGCGCGCCGGTCAGAGCAGTCCCGCCAGAAAGTCGAGCATGCGGATCTGCGCTTCGAGGTGGCCGCGCCGGGCCTCCACGTTGACGTACGGGATCCCGTGTTTTCCGCAAAAGACCGAGAGCGAGCCGTCGTCCGTGGCGTGGGCGTTGTCCTGAAGCACCACGTTGAACCCGCCCTTTTTCAGCTTTTCGAAGAGGGTGCGGTCCGTCACGAAGAAGAAGTCGTCCGGGTCGCTTCCCTCGACGATGAACACGTCGGCGGCGTCCGCCTCATAGGCGCCGCCCTCCGCATAGCTCTTCGCCGAATAGTCCCCCTCGGTATTGTTGTGCAGCGTCACGACGACGGAGAGCGCGGCAAGATCATAAGTCTCGATGAGATCATCGGCGAAGCGACGAACCACGGCGAACGCCGCCTCGCTGTAAGGGCCGTACCGCCGGAGCGACGCCTCCGCCCCCGCGTCGGTGAACATCCGGTTCGGGTCGAACTCGTACGTCGTCCCGTCGAGGGTAAAGATGATGTTTCGGCGATCGGCGTGCTGGAGTTCTATGACGCGCCCGCCGCGCCGCCGGATCACGTCGAGGCCGGCCTGCACGGAGGTGTTCTCGTCGTCGTGGACGTTGATGTACGTCGGACCGGCACGTTCCGCCCGGTGCGTCACCACGGCCACCGAATCCGCTCCGAGCCTTGCCGACCGGTGGTGTTCCGTGAGCGAGGGAGGAGCGCCGCATCTCGCAAGGAGCGGCGCAAGCACGAGCAGGGGAAGCAGATGGAGCAGATGGGGTTCGGTCGGCATGGCGGCGTCTCGGCGCGTCGGTGCATGGGAAGATGAAGCCGGGAAGATACGACGCCGACATGGAAATCGCCCCGGCGACCCTTGCGACCTAACCTTCCACACCGCATTTTCCCCCGGATCGCACGCCTTTCACCTCTCCACCGTCCCGCCCCATGGTTTTCGCCGCCCTCTTTCCCATCACCGACCCGACGGCGCTCTTCGCTTTTCTCGCCGCCCTCATCGGGCTCATCTTCCGGCTCAGCACCCTCCCGGCCCTCCAGAGGTTCTTCAACTACCTCCCGCCCGTCATCTGGGCGTACTTCCTCCCGATGTTCGCCACGACCTTCGGTATTTTGCCCGATGCCAACCCGGTCTATACGTGGATGTCCCGGTATCTGCTGCCGTTCTCCCTTTTTCTGCTGATGATGACCGTGGACCTGCAGGCGATCCTGCGGCTGGGCAAGACGGCGCTCCTGATGATGCTGGCCGGCACGCTGGGCATCGTCATCGGCGGACCGGTGGCGTACTTCATTTTCAAAGGGTTTTTGCCCGGAAACGCCTGGGAAGGGCTGGCGGCGCTCTCGGGGAGCTGGATCGGCGGCACGGCGAACATGGTCGCCATTCAACAACACGTCGAGTCGACCTCGCTCGTCCCGACCACCGTCGATCTCGGGCCGATCATCGTGGTGGACACCGTGGTCGGCTACGGGTGGATGGGAGTGCTCATTTTTCTGAGCGCGTTCCGGGACCGATTCAACCGCTGGGTCGGCGCGGACACCCGCTTCGTGGATGAACTGCACCGGAAACTCCAGGCGCTCGACACCACGCGCACCCCGCTCGGCATCAACGACCTCGCGGTGATCGTCGGTCTCGGCATGGCGGCGACGGTGCTCAGCCGCCTCGCCGGAGCCGCCGTCCCGGCCATCCGCCTCTCGGCCGAAGCGCCGTCGCTCATCAGCGGCACCACGTGGGCCATCCTCATCGTGGTCACGCTCGGACTGCTCCTCTCGTTCACCCGGCTTCGCAAGCTCGAAGCGCCCGGCGCCTCACGCATCGGCTATTACGCCCTGTACCTGTTGCTCGCTTCCATCGGAGCCCGCGCGAACCTCGGAGCCGTCGTCGATGCGCCGTTGTATCTGCTCACGGGGGTGGTCTGGATCTCGATCCACATCGCCATCCTGATCCTGGCCGCCAGGCTCCTCCGCGCGCCCATGTTCTTCGTGGCGACCGGCAGCATGGCCAACGTCGGCGGGGCGGCGAGCGCGCCCATCGTGGCGGAAGTCTACCTTCCGGCGATGGCGCCGGTGGGGCTGCTCATGGCCGTGGCGGGCTACATCCTCGGCATCTACGCCGCGCTCGGGTGCGCCGAGATCCTCCGGTTCCTCAGCACGCTCTGACGCCCCGTATCACGAGGACCGGCCGTTCGCGACCGAAGCGGCCAGGTTCTCCGCTTCGAGGATCAGCGACTCGATGGCCGTAAGCCCCTGATGCCAGAACCCGAGGTCCGTCAGGTCCACGCCCAGCTTTTCGACGAGCCTGTGCGGCCA
>Ga0256841_1002231_pt1 | contig 15654 bp, 11 predicted proteins | sample 356308metaG_FD_185971 | JGI IMG/M metagenome (GOLD analysis project Ga0256841, IMG submission 185971) | Hydrothermal vent microbial communities from Mid Atlantic Ridge, Atlantic Ocean - 356-308 | ecosystem: Environmental > Aquatic > Marine > Hydrothermal vents | place: Atlantic Ocean: Mid... | reverse complement strand
AGACGGCCCAGCGCTCCATCGCCACCCAGGTGACGGCCCTGCTCATCCTGGTGGCCATCCTGCTCTTCGGTGGGGCCACCCTGCAGAAGTTCATGGCCACCCTGATCGTGGGCCTCATCTCCGGCACCTACAGCTCCCTCTTCACCGCCACCCCCATCCTGGTGGCCTGGGAAGAGGGCTCCCTGTTCCACCGCTCTCGCACCGAGACCCCCGCGGGGGGACAGACGGCCCTGGTCAGCTGAGCTCAGCAGCCCCGAACAGCGGAGTCCGGTCCGTCCGGCTCCGCTGTTTTTGATCCCCCGGAAGCCGCTTGCCCGGCCGAGCCGTCCCACCTGTATCCCGTTCCCACCTGCATCCCGCTTCCGCCATGACCCCACCCCCGCCCACCGTTCCCGAAACCATGCGAGCCCTGCTCCTCACCGACCAGGGACCGGTCCTGCGCCGGGACCTGCCCACGCCCAAGCCCCAGCCCGGCGAGGCCCTGATCCGGGTGCGGCTGGCCGGGATCTGCGCCACGGACCTGCAGCTCCTGGCCGGATACAAGGGCGGGCACCGCGGCGTCCTGGGCCACGAGTTCGTGGGGGAGGTGGTGGCCGCGCCCGGCGGGGAGGAATGGCTGGGCCGTCGGGTGGTGGGGGAGCTGAACGTGGGCTGCGGCCAGTGCGATCTCTGCCGCCAGGGGCTGGAAAAGCACTGCCGCCAGCGCCAAAGCCTGGGCATCATCGGCCGGGACGGGGCCTTCGCGGACTACCTGACCCTGCCCCTGGCCAACCTGCACCCCGTCCCCGAGGCCCTGCCCGACGAGCAGGCGGTCTTCACCGAGCCCCTGGCCGCCGCCCTCCAGGTCCTGGAACAGGTGGCCATCCGCCCCAGCAGCCGAGTCTACGTCCTGGGAGACGGCCGGCTGGGTCTGCTGGTGGCCCAGGCCATCCACCGCACAGGCTGTGACCTCACAGCCATCGGCCGCCATCCGGAAAAGCTGGTCATCCTCTCCCGCCGGGGGATCCCCACGGCCGTGGTGGACAACCCACCGGACTTCACCCGGCTGGCCGCCCATCCCGCGGACGTGGTGGTGGAGGTGACCGGCTCCCCCGGGGGCTTCGCCACGGCCCTGGAGCTGCTGCGACCGGCCGGGAGCCTGGTGCTGAAGAGCACCTTCGCCGCGCCCCTGGCCGATTTCCCGGTGAGCCGCCTGGTGGTGGACGAGATCCAGCTGGTGGGCAGTCGCTGCGGGCCCTTCCCGCCGGCGCTGCGGCTGCTCCTGGCCGGGGCCGTGGAGGTGACCGCCCTGATCCACGCCCGCTACAGCCTGGACGACGCGGTGGCCGCTCTGGAACATGCCCGTCGCCCAGGCGTGCTCAAGGTCCTCATCCAGCCCTGAAGCCTCTCCCCTTTCCCCTCAGGCTTTTGACGCCCTTCTGGAAGCGCGCTAGAATGCCAGAGCGGCCCTGGGGCCAACGCCCGGGGGCCCATCGATGCGTCATCGATGGTGCTGGCAACCGGATCAGGAGCTGGGTCAACTTCCCCGTGATGCGCACTCACATTTCCCGTAGCGATGAATCCGCCTGGCTCCAGGCCTGGAGCGAGACCCGGAGGCTGCCCCGGGTCGGTCGCAGCCTGCTCCCCTTGGCCCTGCTGCTCGTGGCCAGTCTCTTCCTGGTCGGCTTCGGCGGGCCACCCACCTTGGTGGACCGGGACCAGGCTCCCAGCTACCGGCTGACGGTGGGCCAGCTGCGCCAGATGGCGACGGCCCAGCAACCGCCCCCGGTGACTAGCCGGGCCGTGCTCCTCTACGACGTGGACGCGGACCAGGTGCTCATGGCCCGGAACGAGACCCTGGCCCTGCCCCCGGCCAGCCTGACCAAGCTGCTCACGGCCTTGATGATCCTGGAGGAGGGTGACCTGGACGCCAAGGTCCAGATCCAGCCCGGGGACCTGGCGCCTGGGGCCAGCATGGGGCTTCAAGTGGGGGAGGTGCTCACGGTGGAGCAGCTGCTCTGGGGCCTGCTCATCCCCAGCGGCAACGACGCGGCCATGGCCCTGGCCCGTCACAGCGCCGGCACGGTGGACGTCTTCGTGCAGCGCATGAACATCCGGGCCCAGGAGCTGGGACTGGAGCAGACCCGTTTCGCCAACCCCCACGGCCTGGACGCGCCAGGCCACACCAGCAGCGCCCAGGATCTGCTCACCCTGGCCAAGCGAAATTTGCAATACCCGCTCTTCCGGGAGATCGTGGCCACCCGCTCCACCACTGTGGCCGGCCACCTGCTCAACAACACCAACCGGCTTCTGAGCACCTTCCCCGGCGCGGACGGCATCAAGACGGGCACCACCGACGCCGCGGGCCAATGCCTGGTGGCCAGCATCACTCGGGAGGGACACCAGGTCATCATCGTCCTCCTGGGCAGCGGGGACCGCTACGGCGAGGTGGAGGCCATCTACCGCCGCTACCAGGAGTACTACCGCTGGCAACGGGGCCGAGGACGCCCCGGCCTCACCCTGGCGGACCGGCTTTTCGATCCCCAGGGCGCACTCTGGCTCCTCCGTCCCCAGGGCGAGCCGCCGGAGATCTTCCTGCCCCGCTGGGAACAGCTCCGCCTGACCAGCTACCGGCGCCTGCAGCTTCCGCCCCCAGGCCAGCCCTGGACGCCGGGCCTGGTGGTGGGTCAGCTGGAGTGGCGCCTGGGGGACGAGCTCCTGGGCGTGCAACCGTTGGTGCTGGAATGAGATGTGGGCGGGGGGAAAGGGGGTTGGGCGGTTGATTGGTTCGCTGGTTGATTGGTTGACTGGTTCATTGGTTGATTGGTGTCCTGGGTCCGGGATAGCGCCCCTTGCGGTCAAATTCACCAGGCGCTCTGTCCCGTCCCATCCGCTGTCAGCTCTCCACCACGGGAATGCCACCCATGCCTGAAGAACGACTCCAGAAAGTGCTGGCCGCGGCCGGGGTTGCCAGCCGACGAGCCGCAGAGAAGCTGATCACCGCGGGGCGGGTGCGGGTGGATGGCCGCATCGTCACCGAGCTGGGCACGAAGGTGGACCCGGCCAAAGTCCGGATCACCGTGGACGGCAAGCCCATCCGGGCTGTGCAGGAGCATGCCTACATCAAGCTCTACAAGCCCCGGGGTGTGCTCAGCGACATGGGCGGGGACGCAGAGGGCCGCCCCAACGTCTCCCAGCTCCTGCCGCCTGGGACGCCTCGGGTCTTCCCGGTGGGTCGCTTGGACCTGAAAAGCGAAGGGCTCATGCTCCTCACCGACGACGGGGAGCTGGCCCACAAGCTGACCCATCCCCGCTACGAGCACCCCAAGGTCTACTACGTCCTGGTGGACCGGATGCCCACCATGGCGGAGCTGGAGCGGCTGCGCACCGGCATCGAGCTGCCGGAGGAGGGGGGCAAGACCGCGCCGGCGGACGTCCAGGTGGTCCATCACCCGCCCCCGGAGCTGGTCCTGGCCCCGGGGCCCAAGCAGGGGGTCTGGCTGCGCTTCGTTCTGCGGGAGGGGAAGAAGCGGCAGATCCGCCACATGCTGGCCGCGGTGGGGCTCCAGACTCGACGACTGATCCGCTGGAGCATCGGGCCCCTGATCCTGGGCGACATGAAGCCTGGGGAGGCGCGTCCCCTCGCCCGCAAGGAGATCGCCGCCCTGCGTTTCCACGTGGGCCGGCCCCGCCAGAAACGGCGATCCCCGCCGCCTGGGACCGGGCGCAAGAGCCGTCCCCAGGCCCGGCGGAGGCGTTCCGGCGGGCGACAGAAGCCGGGCTGGTCGGGCAAGCGCTGATGGAAGCCACCATCCCGGCCCTGTCCAGGGCCCTGTGGTAGAATGGAACCAGCGGAGAACCCAGCAGAACGGAGCAAGTGAGAGGCAGGCGCCCCCATGGAATCCTTGAGCATGGCCGACATGTCCACCCAGGAGAGCCCCCAAGCGAAGAGGCAGGACGAGCAGCCGGGCTCCAGGCCCTGGGCGCCGGTGATCGCCATCGACGGCCCGGCCGCCTCGGGCAAGAGCACCGTGGGCTACCGGCTGGCCCAGCGACTCAACTACCTCTACTTCGACACCGGCGCCATGTACCGGGCCGTCACCTGGGCCGCGCTGCAGCAGGGACTGGATCTGCACGACCAGGAGGCCATCGGCGAGCTGGCCCGCCGTCTCCATATCGAGGTCCGGGCCCCCACCCCGGAGGAGGAAGACGGCCGCCAGGCCACGGTCCTGGTGGATGGCCAGGACGTGACCTGGGCCATCCGCACGCCAGAGGTGGACCAGCACGTCTCTGTGGTGGCGGCCAATCCCCTGGTGCGACAGGCCCTGAGCGCCCAGCAGCGGCGCATCGGCCGGCAGTACGGGGAAGGGCGCGGAGACAAGCCCGGAGTGGTCATGGTGGGGCGGGACATCGGCACGGTGGTCCTGCCGGATGCCCCCCTGAAGATCTACCTGGACGCGCCGGTGGAGGAGCGGGCCCGGCGCCGCTACCAGGAGCTGCGGGAACGGGGCAAGGCCGTCCGCTACGAGCAGGTGCTGGCGGACATGCGCCGCCGGGACAGGCTGGACAGCGAGCGGGCCATCGCGCCCCTGCGGGTGGCCGAGGACGCGGTAGTCCTGAACACGGCCGGCCTCTCTGTGAAGCAGGTGGTGGATCGCATCTACCGGCTGGCCATGGAAGGCAGGCCGGGAGAAGGGGAGACGGAGGAGGCAGGATCAGAGGGGCGGACGAGTGACCAAATGCAGGGGTGAGCGGGTGAACAGGTGAGCCGGCTGCCCTCCACACCGTGCCATCCGTGGAGCGTCCCCAGGGCGGAAGGAGGACAGGCGGGCTCTTTCGCCTTCTTCGTTTCTCCTCACCCAGTTGGACTTAGTGCACCGGAACTTAGTGCACCGGAACTTAGTGTACTGGAATTTGCTGCCCTGGAACTCACTGTACTGGAGGGGAGTCGATGACGACACGCAAATACGAACTGAGCCCGGAGCAGAAGCTGGATGTTTTCTACTGGATGACCCTCACCCGCACCTTCGACGAGGAGATGCTAGCCTACTGGAAGCAGGGCAAGGGAGTGGGCGGCGCCTTCAGCCAACGGGGCCACGAGGCCATCAGCGTAGGGGCCGGCTACGCCCTGGAGAAGGACGACGTAGTGGCCCCCATGCACCGGGATCTGGGCTGCTACCTGGTCCGAGGCATGAGCGCCAAGCGCATCTTCGCCAACCTGCTGGGCCGGGAGACGGGCGTCACCCGAGGCCGAGACGCCAACCTCCACGGCATGGGCGACCTGAGCCTGGGCATCATCGGCTTCGTCAGCCACCTGCCCATGTCCATGCCGGTGACCGTGGGAGTGGCAGTGAGCTTCCAGTACCGGGACGAACCCCGGGTGGCCCTCACCTTCACCGGGGACGGGGCCAGCAGCACCGGGGCCTGGCACGAGTCCCTGAACCTGGCCGCGGTCTACAACGCGCCGGCCGTCTTCATCGTGGAGAACAACCAGTACGCCTACTCCACCCCCTTGAAACAGCAGATGAAGGTGAAAAACATCGCGGACCGGGCGGCAGGCTACGGCATGCCCGGGGTGATCGTGGACGGCAACGACGTGGAGGAGGTCTACGCCACGGTCAAGGAAGCGGTGGAGCGGGCCCGGCAAGGGGGCGGCCCCACCCTCATCGAGGCCAAGACCATGCGCATGCTGGGCCACGCCATCCACGACGGCGCGGAGTACGTCCCCCCAGAGCTCCTGGCCGAGTGGGAGGCCAAGGACCCTGTGCAGCGCTTCGCCCAGCGCCTCCTGGAAGGGGGCCTGGCCACGGAAGCGGAGCTGGAGGCCATCCGTCAACGGGCCCTGGAGGAGGTGCGGGAAGCCATCGCCTACGCGGAGTCCAGCCCCTGGCCGGATCCGTCCACGGTGGAAGAAGGGGTCTACGCGCCCTGAGGCCCATGTCCCCAGGCCGGACCCGCGTCGGGCCCGCGTCGAGATGCGCCCCGGGCGCACCTGATTTTGACGCACCTGATTTTGACAGCGAGAACAGGGCAGTGCTATCCTGGACAGGCGGACAGATCGTGTCCCGTCCAATTTCCATGAACGAGGCTATGTCAACACACATTGCGTCCACGGCGGCTGAAAGCCAGCCCGACCCAGACAGTACGGTTCCCTTATCCGAGCTCCAGGCCCGGGTAGGGGACGCCGTCCAGCGCCAATCGAATCGTCGTAACGAGAGCCTGGCCGAGGGAGCTTCCGGATGGAGCGTCCACGGACGGGCGATCCTGGACGAGCCCGGACGTCCCCTGGCCTGACCTCGGCGTCCGGCCCTCGCCTGGACGCCTGCGCCTGAGACATCTTCTTCCCATCTTCATTCCCTGCGATCCTCAGCCGGCCACGATCTGGTCGGCTTTCTGCTTTCCTGGATCCCGCCCATCCTCGCCCTCTCCCCGGCTCCACCGTGAACAGACCGTGCCATCCCACGCGGGGCTCCCGCGTGCCTGGAGCGCTCGGCCGATTCCCCAGCCATGCGAGGAGGTGTGACCATGGTGGACCCCATCGTCGTTGAGAACATCCTGGATCAAGTGCAGCAGCTCCTGGAGGCCGGGGCCGTGCAGGAGGCCACGGAGATCCTGCGGGAGCTCCACCCCGCGGACAGCGCGGAGATCCTGAACCGGCTGCCCGAGGAGCTGCGCCAACAGGTGATCCAGGAGCTGGACGTGCCCGAGCTGGCCGACGTCCTGGAGGAGATGGACGAGGACGAGATGGTGGAGGTGGTCCAGCACCTGCCCATGGACGAGCTGGCCGACGTCCTGGACGAGATGGAGCCGGACATGGCCGCGGATCTCCTGGGAGAGCTGGACGAGGAGCACGCGGCCCAGCTCCTGGAGGAGATGGAGGACGCGGAGGAGGTGGAGCCCCTCCTGGCCTACCCGGAGGACACAGCCGGCGGCATCATGAACGTGCCCCGGCACATGCTGCGCCGTCACATGACCGTGGCCCAGGCCGTCCAGTTCCTGCGGGAGCACTACGAGGACGAGCACGAACTCTTCCATCTCTACGTGCTGGACCGCTTCCAGCGGCTGGTGGGCGTGGTCAGCCTGCGCTCCCTGATCCTGGCCCGACCGGAGCAGACCCTGGGCGAGATCATGCAGGGAGACGTGCTGACCGTGCCGCCGGAGATGGACCAGGAGGAGGTGGCCCGGCTCCTGGCCCGCTACAATCTGCTGGCCCTGCCTGTGGTAGACGAGGAGGGGCGGCTGCTGGGCATCGTCTCTGTGGACGATGTGGTGGACGTGCTGGAGGAGGAGGCCACGGAGGACATCTACCGTCTGGCCCAGGTGAGCGAGGATGCGGAGATCTTCAACCCCATCCCTCTGGCCATCCGCCACCGGCTGCCCTGGCTCATGGTGAACCTGGCCACGGCCTTCATCTCCTCCACGGTGGTGGCCCAGTTCGAGGGGACCATCGCCCGGGTGGCCCTGCTGGCCGCGCTCATGCCCATCGTCGCGGCCCAGGGAGGCAACGCGGGCAACCAGACCATGACCATCGTGGTGCGCTCCCTGGCTTTGGGCGAGATCGAGCCCCGGGACGCCTGGCGGACCCTGCGTCACCAGCTGGCCATCGGCCTCCTCCACGGGCTGATCCTGGGCAGCCTGGTGGGGCTCATCGCCTGGCTCTGGAAAGGCAACCCCATGCTGGGGGTGATCATCAGCCTGGCCATGCTGGGCAACCTGACCGCCGCAGCCCTGGTAGGGGTGCTGGTCCCCATCACCCTGAAGGTGCTGAAGGTGGATCCGGCCCTGGCCTCGGGGGTCTTCGTCACCGCCACCACGGACGTGCTGGGCTTCGCCCTCTTCCTGGGCCTGGCCACCCACTTCATCGGCTGGCTGCTGTGAGGGCGCCGAGCCAGGCAAGCCCGTTCAGGCTCTCTCCTTCACGGCGCTGCTCGAACAATCCCCTGCAGCTTGAAAAACTCATCCCAGGCCGCCCCGGCTTCGGAAACGGGTCCTTTTGGCGCGCCTCCAGGGGAAGGACCGTTGGAGGAACCGTGGGAGGGGCCGTTTTTCGCGAAACGGGGGAGTTCAGGTAAGATAGGTGCGGCCCAGTGGCTGGCCCCTGGCTCTGTGAGGCAGGAAGAGACAGCACCCGTGGCGCCCCAACAGGCCGGACAACCCAACCATTTCGCCACCCACAAAGGCAAGGAGACGCATGGCTTTCATCTGGAATCTCGGTGTATTCGTGGTGGTCACCGCAGCCGCCAACGAGCTGGCCCGGTATCTGAAGCGAGTGGGTCTGCCCCTGATCAGCGGCTTCCTCATCGTGGGGATCCTGGCCGGCCCCTACGTGTTTGACTTTTTCAGCCCAGAGGTCCGGGTGCTCTTGCGCTACGTGGACATGGTCTCCCTGGCCTTCATCGCCCTGGCCGCAGGCGGGGAACTGCACCTGAGCGAGGTGCGGGGACAACTGCGCAGCCTGGTGGCCATCATCTCCGCCCAGACGGTGGTGACCATCGGGATCGGGGTGGTGGCCCTGATCCTCCTGGCCCCCTACATCTCCTTCACCCAGGAGATGCCCATCCAGGCCGTGGTGGCCGTGGGCATCCTGGCTGGGGTGATCATGGTGGCCCGCTCCCCTTCCTCGGCCTACGCGCTGATCAAGGAGCTGCGAGCCAGCGGCCCCTTCACCCAGCGGATCCTGGGCGTCACGGTGCTGAAGGACGCCGTGGTCATCATCCTCTTCGCCGTGGGCGTCTCCATCGCTGCCCTCATCTTTGAAGGCGTAGGGTTTGATATCTTCCAGCTTCTGGTATTGGTCCTCGAGCTCTTGCTGGACATCGCTCTGGGCCTGCTCCTGGCTGGCCTGCTCCACCGGCTCTTCGCCCTGCGCCTGCCCTCGCTCTGGAAAACCGTCGGCCTGCTGCTCCTGGGATTCCTGGTGTTCGTCGTCTCGGATCAGCTGCGGGAGGTGCACCTGGGCCCGGTGCGTTTCTTCACCGAGCCGCTGCTCATCTGCATGACCGCCGGCATGGTGATGGCCAACTTCAGCCCCTACCGCACGGAGTTCCACACGGTGGTGGAAGGGGTGGCCCCGCTGATCTTCGTGGTCTTCTTCACCAGCGTGGGCGTCTCCCTGCGGCTGGACATCCTGACCCAGAGCTGGGCCATCATCCTGGCGCTGGTGGCCGTGCGGGCTGCAGGCGTCTACCTGGGGAGCATGGTTGGAGGGGTGCTTTCCGGAGTGCCAATGCGAGAGAACTGGGTGATGGGGTTCACCTTCCTCACCCAGGCCGGGGTGAGCATCGGTCTCTCCGAGGAGGTGGCTGCGGAGTTCCATCCCTGGGGCGAGGCCTTCGCCACCTTGATGGTGGGCTCCATTGTGATCAACCAGCTCATCGGGCCGCCCCTCTTCAAGTGGGCCCTGCAGTGGGTGGGCGAGGCCCACGTGGACGGCGAAAGCGTGGAGGAGGAGCGCAGCGTGCTCATCTTCGGCTCCAACAACGAGATGTTCGCTCTGGCCCGGGAACTGCAGCGCACGGGCTGGCAGATCCAGGTGGTGAACCTGGACGGCCCGGGCAACGCCGCCGTCCCTGAGGGGGTGCCAGTGCAGCACATCCCGGAGATCGGTCCGGAGAGCTTCCAGTCCCTGGGCGCGGATCATTTCCACGACATCGTGCTCATGTGCGAGGACGACGAGCTCAACTACCGGCTCTGCCGCCTGGCCTACGAGCACGCGCCCCAGGCCCGCTGCATCGTCCGCCTGAACGACCCAGCCAACCTGGCCCGCTTCCAGGAGCTGGAAGCCATCGTCCTCAGCCCGGCCACCGCCTACATCCAGCTCCTGGGCGTGGTGGTTCGGGCGCCCTCCGCGGTGGCGCCCATCCTCCTGGGCCAGGACATCCAGCGCAACATCACCGAGGTCATCGTGCGCACCCGCCGGCTGGACGGGGCGCCCCTGCGGGACATCAGCCTGCCGCCCGGGGTGCTGGTCCTCTCCATCCGGCGACGCAACCAGGTCCTGGTGCCCCACGGCCACACCCGCCTGCGGGTGGGGGACCGGGTGAGTCTCTTCGGGGAGGCCGAGGACCTGGAGAAGGCGGCCACCCTCTTCCGAGTGGGCTCCTACGCCTCGGTGGTCTGAGCCACCGGCAGCCCGGCTCGCGTCGACGCGGGGCCCTCACCCGGGCCGGATGACGAACACGCCTCCACAGCTGGATAGCTGTTCGTACGCCACGGAAAAGCCCAGGCTTTCCAGGGCTGGGATGGCCTCAGCCGCCACCCAGTACTCCTCGTCCTCGTCCCAGCTGCGGCCCGCCAGCTCCCGGACCCGAGCCAGCGCCTCCCGGGTGGGGAAGGCGATGTCCCCGATGACCACGTAGCCGCCATCCACCAAGTGATGACGGGCCAGCCGTCCCAGCAGGGCCGCCTTGGCAGCGAAATCGAACTCGTGGAACACGTAGGCGGAGACGACCCGGTGGTACCGCCGTTGAAAGGCCTCCGGCCACTCCCCCAGGAGATCCGCCTGGGCCAGCCGGGCCTGGGGCAGCTTCGTGCGGGCCGCCGCCAGCATCTCGTTGGAGAAATCCAGCCCCCACAGGGTGACCCCAGCCTCAATGAAACGGGTGGCCAGGTTTCCCGTACCGACGCCCAGCTCCAGGACGTCCATGCCGGGCTGGGGCGCGGCCAGGGCCAGGATCCGGTCCAGGACCCGGTCGTACCCGTCGAAGGGATAGCCCTGACCGGACTGGACGGAGTGGTCGTAGTGCCGGGCCCACTCGTCGAAGAGGCGCTGTCGCTCTCGGTTGTCCCTCCGGGCGTCGCTCTGGTTGTCGCTTCGGTTGTCGCTTCGGTTGTCCATCGGGCTCCTCACTCGGATGCTGGGCAGCGGGGACGGGCCGTCCGCAAAAGGCTTCCAGGGGCTCACCGGCCCTGCCAGGCCTGGGAGGCCAGGGTCACCAGCTGGAGCGCGTCCTGGCTGCCGCCGTCCACCCCTTTCTCGAAGTCGTCCCCGGCCTGGGCCATCTGGTTGGTCACATGGGCGAAGCAGATCACCGCTTTCCCCCGGGCCTGGGCAAAGGCGTAGAGAGCGGCAGCCTCCATCTCCACCGCCAGGATGCCCAGCTCCCGAGCGTGGGCGATGGCGCTCTCCGTCTCCCGGAAGGGAGCGTCGGTGGTCCACGTGGCGCCCCGGTGGATGGTCACCGAGGCCTGGGCCAGCCTGGGGAGCAGCATGGAGCGCAGCTCCGAAGCCAGGTGGCTGAAATCTGCTGGGGGCAGGTAGTGGTAGCTGGTTCCTTCGTCCCGCAAGGCTTTCTCGATGAGCACGAAGTAGGGCGGAGGCCCCAGGGGAAGGATCTGGCCGGCCGAGGTGATGCTGATGAGCAACTGGCAGCCGGATGCGAACAGCTCCTCCGCCACCAACACCGCGAAGGACGCCCCCACGGCGCAGCCGATGATCCCAAAGCGCATCCCCCGGTGGGTGAAGGTGTAGAGCTCCGTGTGGTAGCAGGCCCAGTGGGGATCCGGCTCCAGCCCCTGGGTGCGCACTAGCCAGCGCACCAGGTCCCCGTCGGGATCCAGTAGACAGATGTCAGGGACCGGCGCCTGGGGCAGGGACTTCTGCCGCCTGGCCTCCCGAAGCAGATTCTCCGGGGTGAAGACTGGCGGCTCCTGGTACCGTTTGTTGGACAGGATCGGTGCTTGCATCCACGCTTCTCCCAGTTGCTTTCCCTTCTCAGGACAGCCTCAACCCAGCCCCTCGCGACGCACCGCCAGCCCCAGTCCCAGGGCCACCAGGAGCCCCAGCGCCCCCAGGATCAGCCCGTTGCGCCAGGACGTCGGCGCGAAACGCAGCTCCACGGTGGACTCCCCAGCCGGCACGGCCACAGCCCGCAGCGCGCCGTTGGCCCGCCACACCCGGGCCTCCTCTCCGTTGACCCAGGCCCGCCAGCCCGGATACCAGACCTCGCTCAGCACCAGGAAGCCCGGCCCGTTCGCCTGGACCTGCAGGCGCATGCGGTTGGCCCCGTAGTGGCGGAACTGGGGTGTGGGCGAGGGACCGCCCTGCTCCGGCATGGGGGGCGGGGGGCCGTCCGCCACCAGGATCACCGCCTGGGCCGGGTCGAAATCCGGCTGGGCCAGGGCCTGGAAGGCGGCGTCCTCGTCCGCCACAGGGATGGCCCGGTGCACCAGCCAGGCCCGGGGCAGGGGTGTGGCGTTGCGGTAGACCGCCAGCTCGCCCGGTGCGTCCAGGGCCAGGGTGAACTTGCCCTGGGGCAGGGGCGTGCCGTCCCGGACCAGCACGTACTTCACGTTGAGCATGTCGTAGAGCCGGGTCTGTCGCCCGCCGGTGGCCTCCCAGAGGGTCGTCCAGTGGCGCAGCACCAGGGGGTTGGCCACCCCCCACACGTCGAAGAGGCCGTAGAGGGCCGCGGTGTCCGGCTGCCACAGGTCGTCGATGCCCGTGCGGCTGTCGATGCGGAAGAGCTCCGGGTCGCTCTGCAGGAACCGGACGATCTCCGGGTGGTGGAAGGTGCTGGCCGGGTTGCGGGGGCTGATGTCCGTGTAGGCGCCGGTGGCCGAGAGGTCCAGGAAGAGGAGGGCGATGGCCAGACCGGCGAAGACCCCGCCGTTCAGCCAGCCCCGCAGCCGCCCCTCCACCAGGGCCCAGGCGACCAGCCAGAGGCCCGCGGCGATGGTCACGGCCAGGGCGGCCACGGAGGCCCGGACGAAGAGGGTGGGGTTCTCCTGGGTCAGGAGCAGGGCCAGGTAGAGGAGAGGGGTGAAGATGCCAGCCAGGAGCAGCCCGCCGGATCGGAGCAGGAAGCCCAGGGCCCGGCGACCCTCCTCCAGCCTGGGGAAGCGCTGGGGCCAGGCCAGGCTGTCCAGGCCGTGGGCGGCCAGCACAGAGACGCCCAGGGTCCACAGGACCAGGGCCCGGGCCGGGGCGCGGAAGCGGTCGAAGCCGGGCAGGAGCAGGGTGAGCCAGCCGTGGAGGATGGCGTAGAGCCCCAGGGCGGTGAGGAAGCCGAAGAGGGCCATCCCCAGCCAGGGCAGGAGGGCTCGCCATCGTCGCCGCTCCGCCCCAGGGACCAGGAGGGCGGCCAGGGCCAAGACCAGGGTGGCCACCCCGGCGTAGGGCAGCTCCACCCGGTCCCACAGCCCCCAGTGGAGGGCCGGCCCCCGGCCGAAGAAGCCGGGCGTGATCAAGCCGATGGCCTGGGTGGGGGCCAGGGAGAAGGGGGTGGTCTCCTGGTAGGTGAGCTGGCTGCGCTCGGTGAAGGGGGTGATCTCCAGGGCGGGGAGGAGGATGGGCGCGGTGAGGAGCAGGGTCACCCCAGCCACGGTGGCGAAGAGGAGCCCGGCCCGCAGCAAGGGGCGAGGCGATCCCGGGCCCAGGCGTCCGGCCAGGAGCCAGAAGAGGGTGTAGAGCCCCACGGCCAGGCCCACGTAGAGGGTGCTCTGGGCGTGGCCAGCGTAGTTGCCCAGGGCGAAGAGCGCCCCGGCCAGCACGGCCCAGCCCAGGCGACCGCCGGTCAGCCCTCGGTGATAGGCGGCCAGCACCCAGGGCATCCAGGCCAGCACCGCGATGAGGTTCAGGTTGCCCAGGTGGATGAGCAGCGGGTCACTGAACTGAAAGGCCAGAGCCGCGAAGAGGGCCGCCGGCCGGGAGAGAGGCCGCCCTTGCCACGCCAGGCTGCGCACCAACACATAGGTCCCCAGCCCAGCCCAGAAGATGTGTCCCATGACCAGCCACTGCATGGCCCGGTAGGGGAAGTCGGGCTTGAGCAGGAAGAGGAGCAGGTTGGGCAGGTAGAGGAAGCCGGCCTGGATGTCCCCGATGAAGGGCGCGCCCCCGTAGAGGTGGGGATTCCAGAGGGGCAGGGTCCACTGACGGAGCTGAGAGGCGGCAAAGCGGTAGGTGGGGAAGAGGAAGCTGACCAGGTCCCCGCCATCCGCGGGCTGGTAGACCTCGCCGCTGGCCACCCGCCAGAAGAAGCCCAGAGTGAGCAGGGCCAGGAGTCCCCCGGCCAGCAGGTCCTTGTGGAAGGGGGAGCCTCGCCGACGCAGGAACGCCACTCCGGCCACCCAGATCACCCCCAACGCTCCCAGCCAGGCCATCCCGGTCATGGAGCAGGCCGCTCACCGTAGTGGAAGGCGCCGGGGAAGTCCTCGGCCACCTGCTTGCGTTTGCCGCTCCAGGCCTGGATCTGGATGCGATAGACCGTGGTGCGCTTCAGCTCCTCCGGGACGATGCCCCGGTAATCCTGGCCGGGGCGCAGATGGGGGAAGTACTTGTCCAGGAGCAGCTGGAGGCCGTGGGCCGCCTCCTGCTCGTCCGTCACCACCTGGGCCGTGCCGAAGACCACCACCCCCGCGTACTCCACGCTGAACTCCAGGGCCACGTCGGCAGGCAGGAGGCGGCCCATCTCCGTGGCAGTGAAGCAGACCTGGGAGCTGGCGGTCACGTTGTCTCGGGTGCGCCCCGTCCGGGCGGTGTGCATGTAGATGACGTGCTGGTCCTGGTCGTAGACGAAGAGGTTGCTGTTCAGGAAGGGCTGGCCCTCCTGCACTGTGGCCAGGACGCCCATGGGCGCCCGGTGGAGGAAGGCGCGGATCCAGGCGTCATCGGTCATGGCCCGGTCCGCGCGGCGCACCTGGGCCCAGGAAGCTGGGGTGTGGTCTGACGGCATGGGGTGTCCTTTCCAGGAGATGGTGGCGGATGGAGAAAGGCGGCAGCCGTTGAGGAGGAGCGGGGATGCCATTTTCCCAGGCATCCCTTCCCAGGGCCTCTGCTCAGGACCAATGTACACGAGAACGGCCAAAGGTCAAGTGCAAGGACAAGGGTCCAGTGGTCAAGCGCCGGACCCCTGCTTCTCCCGCCTTCGGCGTTTTTCCTGCTCCTCCAGCTGTTGGTAGTACTCCAGGCACTCGGCCTCTCGGCCGCGGACGATGCGCTTCCCGGCCAGGGGCCCGTAGCGGCCGGTGACCACGGTCCACTGGCCGTCGCCGTCCTTGTCGTCCCGGTAGATGACCACCCAATCCTGGGTCATGCCCAGCTCGTGGGCCCGGGCGGTGTTGGAGAAGAGGACGGTGTACTGGCGGGAGCCCCGGCGGGTGTGGAGGATGGGCAGCCAAGCCTCGCCAGTGGGGTTGAAGCGCCGGGGAGCGATCCGGGGCAGCTTGCCGGCCGCGGCCTTCTCCCGGTACTCCCGGTCCACGTCCAGGAGCTCGCTCACCGGGGGCTCGTCCTTGGGTGGGCGGGGCCGGGCGCTCTCCGGTCCCCGGGGCCGGCGGCGGAAGCGCCCGGCCAGGGATTCCCGCACGGCCCGCAGGCGCTTGGGGCCGAATCCGGGCACCTGGGCCAGGCGGCCGTCGTAGGCCGCGGCTTCCAGGTCGGCCAGGTTGTCGATGCCCAGCTCCTCCACGATGCGCCGGGCCAGTTTGGGGCCGATGCCCGGCACCGTGGCCAGGATCCGCTCCGGAGCCACGTCCCCCCGCAGCTGATCCAGCAGGGAGAGACGGCCCGTCCAGACCAGCTGCTCGATGGAGCGGGCCAGGGAGCGGCCGATGCCGGGCAGGCGCTGCAGCCCTTCCAGGCCCTTCTCTTCCAGGAGCTGGTGCAGGGGTTGCTTGAGGTTGCGCACCGTCTCCGCCGCGATGCGGTAGGCCCGCACCCGGTAGGGGTTGGCCTCC
>Ga0256841_1002230_pt1 | contig 15655 bp, 12 predicted proteins | sample 356308metaG_FD_185971 | JGI IMG/M metagenome (GOLD analysis project Ga0256841, IMG submission 185971) | Hydrothermal vent microbial communities from Mid Atlantic Ridge, Atlantic Ocean - 356-308 | ecosystem: Environmental > Aquatic > Marine > Hydrothermal vents | place: Atlantic Ocean: Mid... | reverse complement strand
CGCCAGGGAACCGACAAAGGTCGTGGTGGTATCGCCCTGGACCAGGACCAGGTCCGGTCGCCAGTCGTCCAGGGCCTGCCGGACACCGGTGAGCACATTGGCCGTCAGACTGTAGAGATCCTGGTTGTCACGCATGACATCGAGATCGTAGTCCGGCCTGAGCGCGAAGATATCCAGTGCCTGGTGGAGCATCTCCCGGTGCTGACCGGTCACCAACAGCTTCACTTCGAAGGCATCGGGCCTGGCCGACAGCGCCTGGTGCACCGGAGCCAGCTTGACGACCTCCGGACGGGTGCCGAGCACCAGCAGAACGCGCCTGCGGCTCACCGGTCCGATTCCTCGATGTGCATGCCGCGGGCAATATACTGCTCGTAGGTGACGACCTCCAGGTCGTCCGACGCCAGAACATCGAGCATGTCCGTGAAACCGGGTATTTTCCCGATATCCATTGGATCCATGTAGATATTGATATAGGAGCCCGTCTGCTTGCCGATCTCGATCAGCTCCCGGAACAGGCCGACATAGCTCTCCGGGCCACGATGAAGCAGCCGGTGCGAGAGGCGCTGTGCGTTGAGCGAATGCCAGGTATCGAACACGGTGAACGGGTGCCGTGGGCAGGTGCTCAACGGAATTTCGATAATTTCATCGGCCGCCCGGAAGGGCAGGCCGTGGGTGGTCGTATTGGTCAGCCAGGTGGATGACGAATAGGTATAGCCCAGCTCCCTGAGGATGGCATAGATCTCCGGCGTGAACAGATTCTTGAAATGGGGAATACGCAGGCCGGTTGGCTGGTGACCGAGCACCCGGTCGCAGATTTCGTGGCAGCGCTCCACTTCCTCACGCTTCTCCGCGTAGGAAATCTCCTTGAATTTGCGCCCGGGGTTGAGAAGCTCGTTGTCGGGATGGGAATAGGTGTGATTCATGAGTTCATGACCGTGTTCCAGCACCTTTTCGTGCTCGGCCGGGTAGTCCTCGATCCAGTGACCGACGGCCGCGAACGTCGCCTTGAAGGGATAAGGCTCCATCATCCTGACGATATCCGGCATGGCCTTGACGTCTTCCGGGTAGTCGCAGTCGAAGGAAAGCGTGAAACAGGCCTTCTTCCCTGCCCACAGATCCCTGCCCCGGTTGCCGTTGTAGATAGAGCGTACGAACAGGCCCGGCATGCCGAACGTAATGAGGGCGATCAGCGGCAGATTGCTGTTCTGCGTGCTGACCCAGCGATACAGCCTGTCTGGCAGTTTCATATTCATGAGTTCTTCCCACCGTGCTCTATTCTTTCCATGACCAGCCGTGCATTGTTGACCCAGTTTCTTTCGCTGACGACATAGTCACGGGCCTGTTCGCCCATTCTCCCCGCCAGCCCTTCATCACCCAGTATCCGAAGCAGGCACCGCGCCAGGGAATCCACGTCACCGCGGGCAAAGATGAAACCCTGCCTGCCCTCCTCGATGACGTCAAGCAAGGGAGCGTAGTCCGGCCCTATGACCGGTTTGCCCGCTGCCATGTACTCGAAGATCTTCATGGGGGAACCGTATTCGTTCGAATCCGGCATGACGCCCACGGTGAACGAGGCCACATAGGGCGCCAGGTCTCCATGGGCCACCCTGCCGGCGAACAGGACGCGGTCCGCCAGTCCTTTTTGCCTGGCCAGCGCTTCCACTGCCGCCCGTTCGGGGCCATCCCCCACCAGCAGGAGTACCGCGTCCGACACCTTATCGGCTATTCTCGAAAACCCTTCAACCAGAAGCGGAAGGCCGTGCCAGGGATAGAAGCCGCCCACGAATCCGATGACCTTCCTGCCCGCCAGGTGCACCCCATCCAGTGTTTCGATGGCCGGAGTCTGCGGGGTGATGGCCTCGGGGTCGGCCGCGTTCGGCGTGACCAGTATCTTTTCGGGCGGCACGCCATACCGGTCGACCAACTGGTCGCGCAGGTGGCTCGACACCGCGACCACCAGCGCCGCGCGGGCGAACAGCCAGCGGTCCAGTGCATCGGCCAGGGGCAGCAACAGACGGCTGCGCTTGCGCACCAGCGGACTCCTGGACGTGTAATTGACTTCGAGCACCAACGGGATACCGGCGCGACGCGCCGCTCTCGTGCCAGCAAAACTGAATATCGCATAACGTTCGTAGATGGCATCGACACGCGACCCCGTCATGAACTCCTTAAGTTTTGCAGCCAGAACGAAATTGAACGACAGTTCCGCCAGCTCGAACAGGAACTCCGGGAAGTTGCGGCTGACCACCCCGAACAGGCGCTGCCTGGCCGTGGTCCTGGCCGGGCCATGGTCCGATGCCGCACACGCCGCCTGTTGTTCGGTCTGCAGGCCCTGCGGGGAGAGGACGGCTACGCTGTGGCCCAGGCTCGACAGCGCATTGGCAATGCCCCAGATATGGACGCCCTCCACCCCTGTACCCTGGGTGCGATGAAGGTAGAGGATATTCACCTGCCTGCCCCCCTCGCCCTCAGTTCGGATACCGTGACCGCCTGCAGGCCGCGCCGGCCACAGTCCTCGAGCAGCGCGTTCAAGGCAACCGGTGTATGCGGATTCTTGTCGTGCATCAGCACGATATCTCCCGCCTGCAGGGGATGGTCGGCGAAATGATGCAGGATTTCATCCACCGAACCCGCCCGGAAATCCTCCGGGTCGCGACTCCACAGGACCAGACGCAGTCCGTGCAACAGGCTGAACAGCAGGATGTTGATATTGAGCACGCCCTTGGGTGGCCGGAACAGCCGCGGATTGAAAGCACCGCCCAGCTCGCTTCCCAGGCCCGCAAAGGCCGTCACCTCGCTGGACAGTTCCCGAAAGGGGAGCCGTCCGATCTCCGGATGGCTCATGGAATGGTTGCCGATCTCGTGGCCCTGGGCGATTATGTCGCAGGCGAGGTCACGGTGGTGTTCGATATTGTCGCCGACACAGAAGAAGGTCGCGCGCGCCCCGTGGCGCTTGAGTACTGCCAGCACCTCGGTCGTCACTTGCGGATGCGGCCCGTCGTCGAACGTAAAGGCGACGCGACCAGCGGCGGCCGGAAGCCGCCAGGTGACCAGCCAGGGTGAAAGGATGCGCTGCTTGATGAATCGGTTCAGGCTCATGGCTGCACCCTGCCTTCCGCGCAGGCGTCGCGATACAGGTCGACGTAGGCCTGCGCCGTAACTTTCCAGTCGGCCCATTGCACCGAACGCCGGATGACCCCGGCGTCCCAGCGGCGTTCGAAAGCCCGTGCCAGGGCCTCGGCGAGCGCCCGGGCGTCACCCGGCGGAACCAGAATGCCGTTATCGTCGTTCACCTGTTCGGGTATGCCGCCGACCCGGCTCGCAACCACCGGGATGCCGCAGGCATGCGCCTCCAGCACGACATTGGGCAGACCTTCCATGCGGCTCGGCAGACACAGCACGTCCGCAGCCCGCATCCAGTCCGCCACCCGGTCGTGATCCGCTGCGCCCGCGAAGGTGATGCAGCCCGGCGCCTGCGCGGCCGCCTGCCGTTCCAGCACCTGCCGCTGCGATCCATCCCCCACCAGCACGGTGTGGAAGCCCGGGCCACCCTGTCGGCGCAGCATACCCAGGGCGCTCACCAGGCAGTCGAGCCCCTTGACCGGATGCAGCCGGCCAATGAAAACCAGGTAGCGACCGTCCTCCCGCAGACCGAGATCGACGCGCAGGCGGCGCTTGTCGGAACCGGATAGCGGGCTGAAACGGTCCTGGTCCACACCGGTCGGAATGTGGTGCAGGCGCGCCTCATCGGCGCCCAGCGCACGGATGCGGTCCAGCAACGCCCGGCTGACCGCGGTCGTCGCATTGGCCCTGCGCAGGGCCCACTCGATCTGTACACGCCGCGTCGCCAGGCCGGCATAGACGTTGATGTCGGAACCCAGGGCGGTGAGCACCAGTGGCAGCCCCAACAGGCGGGACAGGACGGCGGCCGCCACCCCGTCCGGGTAGATGAAATGGGCATTGACGACTTCGACCTTGCCGGCTCTCTTCAGGCGTCTCATCAGGGCGAACGTCCACAGGGCCTCGGTGAGCCCGAGGAACACCCTCGAAAACCAGGGTATGACGGGAAAAACAGGGTAGTACACATCCATTCCCCGGAATGTCATATGCCTGGGTACGCCGGCGCTGATGCCCCAGTCTCCACGCCCCTTCAGCCAGCCGATGGACGGGCTCCAGGGCAGGGGGCATACCACGGTCACGTCGACATGGGCGCCGAGTTCCCGGACCAGACGCTCGGTGAATACCGCACCGGCCGGATCATTCGGCGAAGGGAACTCGCCCGTATACACGACGACCTTCAGCCTGCTCATGGATTGCGCCTCGCCGTGGCACGGCTGTAGATATCACTGTAACGGCGGATCATGGCGTCACGGCTGTAGCGGGCCACCACAATCTTCCGTGACGCCTCGCCCATGCGGTCGCGCATCTGTGCATCCGCAGCCAGGTCCACGATAGCCTGTTGCATCGCTGCAGCGTCCCCGGATGGAACCAGCATCCCGCTCCCCCCGTCTTCCACCAGGTCGACGTTGCCGCCCACCGCCGTGGCGACCACCGGCAGCCCGGCACTCATCGCTTCCAGGAGGCTCAGGCTCATGCCCTCGCTGAACGAAGACAGCACATAGATATCCATGGCGTTGAGAACACTGTCGATATCCTGTCGCTCACCCGCCAGGATCACCTGATCACCCACGCCCTGTCCGGCAATCGATGCCTGGATGGCTTCACGCTCCGGGCCCTCCCCCACCAGCAGCAGGCGGAGTCGGTCACAATGCCTGTGTGCGTGGGCGAACGCCTCCACCAGCAGGCGATGGTTCTTCACTGGCACCAGCCTGCCCACGGCGCCCACCACGACATCCCCTGACGCCAGCCCCAAACGGCTCCGTACCGCCTGGCGTACATCGGGCAAACGAGCGAAGCGTCCCGTGTCTATGCCATTGGGGATATAATGCAGCCGTCGTTCACTGATGCGGGCCCGCCTGGCCAGGTTGTCGCGTACCTTCTCCGATACGGCTATCACGGAATGCGTGCCATGGGACAACAGCCATTCCAGCAGGTAACGTCGCCGTTCACCGACTTCGATACTGGAATGCTCGGTATGCACACATACCCCGGTACCCCCGAACCGGGTAGCCAGTACCGAGTACAGCCAGGCGGAATAATTGTTGCTGTGGACCACATCGGCACCGATCGCCCTGCTCAGGGAGGCCAACCTGCGCACCAGTCCATAATCCAGACCCTCTTTCTTGTCCAGGTAATGCACGGGTATGCCTGCCGCCGCAAGCCGCTTCTCGAGTACGCCACCCGATTCGAACACCGCAGCATGAACGTCGAACGCATCCTCGGGCAGGCTCTCGGCGAAATCACAGATCATGCGCTCGATGCCTCCCATGGCCAGCGAATGGTTGACGAACAGCACGGTCTTGCGGGTGGGCGTGACCATATCTAGAGGATTTCCTTGACTGCCGCCAGCCAGACCATGAAGATGATGCCGGCCATCGCCCCCAGTATGATATACAGGTCCCTGCGCGTGAATTCGAGCCTCGACATCGACGGGTTCTCGCGCACCGTGACGACATAGGTCGCGCTGGAGAGACCCAATATGAAGTAGAACAGATCCAGCTCCATCACCACAAAGAAGGTGGCTGCCGCATAACCCACCAGGGCGGCATTCATCATGCGCCCCTTGGCCGAGTAGCGGTTGTCCACGATACCCTCCGACTCGGAGACCAGCAGATTGCCCTTGAATGTAAACCAAAGTATGGCCACGAAACAGAAGAACCCCAACAGGCCGGTTTCGGAAAAGTTCTGAACATAGTTGTTGTGCGCGATGAGGCCCAGATCGACATTGTGGATGAATTCCCCCCGACCGACTCCGAGCAGCGGATGTTCCTTCAACATGCCCAGCCCCTGCTCCCATAACCATGTCCTCTCGTGTGCCGAGGACTCACCCGAACTGACTTGCTGGAGCCTCGACGGACCCAGCGTGAAAAGCAGAAAAACCGCCAGTCCGCCGATGCTCCAGGCGATGACGCTCTTGAACCTGTCCTTGAAATAAAAGAGTATGGCGCAGGCGACCGCCAGTACCGCGCCGCGGGAATTGGTGAAGAATATCGCAGTCAGGTAGGAAAGACTCAGCCCCAGGCCCGACAATCTCGACATGAGGGCATGTTTGCCAAAAATGAGTTCCATGGACATCGCCGTGGCGACGACGAACAGAATGCCGTACACATTGGGGCCGTCCCAGTCTCCATACCATCTGACCCGGATCTCGGAATAGCCCGGATACGGCGTCATACCACCCCAGCTGTGCCCGACTGTCGCCTGCAGATACGCCTGGTAGGCCAGGAACAGCGACAACAGCAAGGTCCAGCCGATGGCTGCGTTCAGGCGCCCCAGGGTGTTGATGTTGAACAGCACCATGATGAACACGAGCACTCGCTTGGTAAACAGGATCAACTGCTCCATGGCGGAACTGCCATCCGTCGCCAGCAGGGTAGAGACGAATATGATGATCAGATAAAAGACAAACAGTTTGAGCTGGGGAATTCTGAAGTTCTGCCGGTCCCTGGCATAGGCCATATAGCCGGTGACCAGCCCGATAGGGATGAGAATATCGTTGGTCGGCCAGTCCAGGAAGAACGGCACCCAATCCTGCGGCCTGATATATAGACTCACCATGTACAGCAGGACAATCAGTATACCCATGCGCGCACGCCCCCGCCGCCACGACCCGTATTCCTTCCGGGAAGACCTGTACCGAGCTGCATCATGCGCGGGACAGCTTTTTCAGACCATACTTTCGCATGGTCTCGTACATATATCGGGCATCATCGTCCACCATGACGAGCACCGCAAACAGGGCCGCCGCGACGACCAGCTTTATGGTGATCTGGACGAGCAGACCGCCCTGCAACAGGAAATACTGGAGGAAATAGAACAGGCAGCAGATACCGATCACAAGCAGGTCCTTCTTGTGCTTGTATGCGACCGGGTACAACTTCTGCGACACCCTCAAGGTCAGCAGGGCAACCATAAGCGTGGTCAGGACGAAACTCCAGGAGGCGCCCCAGATACCGAACATACGGACCATGACCAGTGCAAATCCGATGGTCATGAAGAAGGCCAGAACCGAAATATTGAATATATGCCGCGTTGCCTTGCTGTAGAGTATCCCTGTCTGATAGCAATAGAGCAGGCCCTCGACAACCATGCCCAGCAGCAGCAGGGGCACGATGTCGCTGGCCGCCCAATACTGGGGCTGAGAGACGATCCTCAGGACTTCGGGCGTGAAAATGGCAATGCCGAACGCCATGAAACTCATGACGATGAAGAAGTAGTGGGTGATATTGGCCTGTATTTCGGCAGCGTTGTCCTGCTTCATGACCGAAAAACGATAGGCTCCGAAACTGCGCTTGAAAGGCTCGACGACGAAGAATGCCAGGATGGACGCGAATTTCATCGCCAGGCCATAAATGCCCACCGCCTCCAGGGAAACAAAGGCATTGAGAATATAACGGTCGGCGTTTCCGGCAATTGCCCAGATCACCGAACTGCCTGCAAACGGAATGCTGTATCGCAGAATCGGTTTTACGACCCGGCTGTCGATTCGTACACCGCAGTAACGGTAGACGATCCCCATGAGGATGAGCCATGCCGCCATCACGCTGATGAAATTCGCCTCGAGCACGCCGACGATACCTCCCTGTTTCAACGCCAGCATGTAGTAGGTCACGGGAATCTGAACCAGCAGCTTGCAGAACGCGATGACGACATAGGACACCGACATTTCCCGCGCCCGCAGATAGGCGAACCCGATTTCCGACATGAGCTCCAGCACGGTGATGACCGCGAGAATATCGATCGCCAGGCTGTATTCGTCACTCCCGAATATGAGCACCGAAATCTGCTCACTGAACAGCAGCACCAAGGAGGCCCCGGCGATGCCGGACAACAGGGTCACCAGCAGATTGGTGGTTATGACGGAATGTCTTTCGCTTACGTCATCGTATTCGAAATAGAACCGCAGTGTGGCATGTGACAGGCCGGCACCCAGCACCACCGCCAGAATCGCATTCGTGCTGTACAGCAATTCCAGTGCGCCGTATTCCTCCACCGAAAGGAACGTCGTGTAGACAGGCAACAGCACGAATGCGCCGAGCCGGTTGAGCGCATTGCCAATCCAGTACAGCGTCGTATGACGGATCAGGCCTGTACCTGGTGTGCTCACAACCGTGGCTCCCGAAGGGTTCTCTGCAATCGATCAGTCGACATGCGCCGCCTCCGCCATGCGCCGCAAGGGCTCGCTGACCCAGGCTGCTGCAATTTCCTGATGGGCCCGGTACGGCCATTCGAGTTGCCTGTTGAGGTACTGGATCCAGAACATCATGCCCAGCCCCTTCTGGAGACCGGGCGCAACTCCAAGCCGGCCACGGGCCTCTTCCAGAAGCCGATCGAGAGAGGGGCGCAACCGCCCCGGCAGTACTTCCTGCAGGAAGACCCCAGGGAGCTTGACGCCCTGCTCCCGGGCACTTACATCCGTCACCAGCAACAGGATGTCGATGAGCGGCAAACCGCGCGGTTCCGACATCTCCCAATCGATAATGGCGCTTGGCATCCCGTCGGCAGTGAACAGCACATTGCCAGCCTTGAAATCACCATGGGTGCGCACCAGCAGAATCTCCTGCCCCCGCAGTACAGAACCCAGATAACGGCCAACGACGGCGAGGTCGTGTTTTTCCGGACCGCGGCAAAACGCGTCCAGCCGGGCGATCTCCGCCTCGACCAGCCGTTCGTACTCTGCCCCCTCCAGAATCACACGGAACGACGTGTTACGCTGGATATCCAGCAGCAGGCCGGCGGCCTGCTCGATGCATCCATCCTTTTCCACGCCTAGTTCATCCACATGCATACCCTGGACGCACGCCTCGAGCGAATAGTCGAAGCCCTCCAGGGTTCCTCGCAGTAACAGGTCGGGTACCTCGTCATATTCCCGCAATGCAGCCAACGTATCGGCGTTCCTTGCCAGCGTTTCGCGACCCTGCTCCTCGGTCGCAAGGCGCAGGACGACATCACCATCGTACCCGGCGACGTTCCCCATGATCATGATGGTGACGCCTGAATTGCCGGACACCATGCGCCTCACCACCGCAGCCTGCTCTTCCTGCTCCCAGCCAGCATCCTCCCCCTGCGTGAATTGTGCGCAGATACGCCCTGCCAGGGCCCTGGAAGGGGCACGGCTTCCGGCGATCAGGAAAGATGGCCAGTATGCCTTGATCCGCGGATGGTTGATGATCCGCCTGCGCAGCGACTGGCGTCTCCCGCGCCCCACATCACCGCACGGCCCCGGGCTCCCGGTGTCCAGAAATTCCGGAATCGGATACATCGCCCTGTCGAACACGAAATCGCCCGCCATCGCCTGCAAGCGAAAACCCGCCGACGACATCCTGTCCACTACCTGGGCATGTGCGAGGTACCGCTTGCCACCTCGGACCCGGCTCACGCACGACAGCGGGTTGCTCAGGCAGCGAAAATTGAGCGGATTGTTGTCGGCGATCAGGAAGGTACCGTCACTCCCCAGAAGACGAACGAGCTGCTCCAGTATATGGCTGGCCAGGTCGGCCCTGGCCGGCCCGGCCTTTTCGATCCAGGTGTTGACACGCTGAAGAACAACCAGGTCGACCGAGGAATCCGGGATCGGCCATTCGCCCGACCAGTCGAAACAGACGACTTCAACGTTGACCAGACCTGCCCGCTCCGCGGACACCCGAAGGCCCGAAGCAGTGGCCTCATCGGACGCCAGCACCACCAGTCTGCGACAGCGGGGCGCCAGGGCTTCGCACAACGCTCCTTCCACGTCGTCGTTGATTGCGACCACGTCCAGCCCCCGCCGGTAGACCAGTGGCAACCAGAAGGCATGGCTCTTGAACATCCAGCCCAATGCATCCTCGAACGCCTGATAGTCCGCGTACGCCAGAGGATGCTCTCTCAGCTTCACCCGTTCCACACTGTGAGACGAACCCATGGGCTGATCCATCTACCGAGCCTATATCCGGCCTGGCAACGCAAGCATGGACACGAATTCGGCAGGCCCGACGTAACGTTCGACATGAACGCGCTGTAAAGCAAACAAGTCGGTGCCGCGCAACCGGTTGCCACCCTGCTCATAACTGACACCGATGCGGTAACCCGCACGCCGGCTGAAGTCCTTGACCCGGGCATCGAAGGCAGTCCCGACGCCAACCGGGTAGGCGACCACCTGGCAAGGCCTGCCGGTCTCCTGCTCTATCTTCCGTTTCGAGCCTTTCAGCTCCGCGTCCAGTGCCTCGTCGTCCAGCCGGCTCAGGATGGGATGGCTCACCGAGTGCGATCCGAACTCGATGCCATTCGCCATCATCTCCCTGACCTGGTCCCAGTCGAGCGCCCGGCACTCGGGGTAACCTTCTTCGGCGGGAACCATGCCCAGTACTCGTTCGATACTTTCGACAAGCTCGACCCGGTCCCGATCGGGAATTTCCTTCATGTAGACAAGGGTGGAATGAGCCACCGCTTCAGCAGTCTCGCCTGCCGGCTCCCGACAACCTGCTGCCTGCAGTGCGGCCCGGAGATCAGGGACCTGCAGCTTCGACGTCTTGCACATATACACAAGCCAGTCGTACCAGAACGGTCGCCGTGTGCCTATATATGCAGTAGACAGGAATACTGTTGCCGGAATACCCAGTCGCCTCAGAATCGGGTAGGCATGATGAAAATTGTCATCGAACCCGTCGTCGAAACTGACGATCAGAGGCCGGCCTGGCAAGGGCTTGCCCCGGTCCAGAAAATCGACGTAATCGGAGAAACCGACCGGATCATAGTACCTGGAGACGTATTCCATCTGCCATTCGAAGTCCTGCAGCGAACAACTGACCAGCTCCGCGTCGAAGGGATAATGCGATTCATCGATGTCCATGACCCGGTGGTAGGCGAGGACGATGATTTCATCCAGGACTCGTGATCGGACTTTGTGCATCAGGCCGGCGACACCGGAACCGTACAAGACCTTCAGCGCCAGCTCTTTTTTTCCAAACTTCGCCATGAATACCCAATCCAGCCTGTACTGTTCGACTTGCAGGAAGCCGGGCCCGTTGTCCTCGTTCACACCGATTGCCCGCAAAGGATTGATCCATCCTGCGGGCGGGGCACCACTTGTCCGCTCAGGGGATACTTGCCGCAAGGCTATCCGCAGACGCGCTTTCCCCGGCTGGCATGGCCCAGCCCAGTTCCGAAATGGCGGACAAAATCAGATTTGCGTCTATCTGCTGCTTTTCATCGGCAAAACCACACATCAGCGCCGTATCGCACAAGGCGTTGATCTTCCGCGGTATGCCGCGGCTGGCCTGATGAATGAGCCGGACCGCATCTTCCAGGAACAATTCTCCTCGCGGCACGCTGGCGACCTCGAGGCGAAAACGTATATATTCCGCCGTTTCCTCGAAATCCAGCGGTTCCAGGTTCTTGCGCAAGTGTGCATACGCATCGAGCGAACCCAGTTCGGGAACCTTGAGCTTGTCCTTCAGTGCCGGCGAGCCCACAAGCACGATTTGGGGAATCTTCAGCTTGTCGGTTTCCAGACCCAGCAGCATGCGCAGCTCCTCCAGGGCGCGAACATCGAGATTGTGGGCATCATCGATAATGATGACCGGTCGCTGGGAATTGATATGGGTTTCGATCAGGAATCCGTTCAACATGTCCAGCAGCTCGGCCTTGTGCGCGGAGAAGGGCTTCTGCCCAAACTCGACCAGTATGGATCGCAGGATCTCTACATCGTCCAGCTGGGTCTGGAACAGGTGGGCAATAACAAAGACATCATCCAGTTGTGAGAGCAAGCGCCTGATGAGAAGCGTCTTTCCGGTACCGGCTGCGCCGGTAAGCATGACCGCCCCCTCCGCATTGAGGATGGCGTAGTTCATATAGGCAGAGGCGCGTTCGTACTGGCGGGCAGGATAATAGAACTCCAGGTCCGGCGGCTGGCGAAAGGGTGATTTCGCCAGATTGTAGAACTCCTGATACATGCTTTCGCCCCCTGCTGCGGCTTCCGTTCGTGCGTCCGGGACGCTATTTCTGGTATCCGAGGCTTATGCCTACCGTATAAGCCCTGTATTCCTGTGTGCCAACATCGCTGTTTCTCCTGGTCCAGCTGCCAAACAGGGAAACCAGCATATTGCGGGCCGGAACATAATCGGCTGAAAAACTCACCAGTGTATCCTTGTCGGTACGGTCTATGTCACCGTAGTCTGTATAGTTGTAGCTCGCGTCGAATCTGCCCCGCCAGTTCTCCGTCAGCGTCCGGGTCAGGCGCAGGGAAGCACTGGTGAGATCATAGTCCAGCGGCGATGTCTCGTAATCGATGGATTCCCGGTATACCGTGAAACGTCCGCGAGTATCGGGCGCCGTATAGTCGCCATAGAGGGTATGGCGCAGGAGTATGAAGATATCGCCGACAGGCGCCTGCGCGGATGTCAGGGAATTGGACAACGTTCCATCGGACGGCGAGGACGGGCTGGTCACAATCGTGCCGGTTCCTGTACCACTGGTCGCGCTTCCCGATGCGCCCCCCGCCCCTGCGGCTGCGGAAATGAACGACAGCGTCGAATCGGAAGCCTGCCGGACCGATGTGAAGCCGAGGGTCAACGAGCTGGAGGTTCGGTGGACGATGGAAAGCGATGCCCGCCATTCATTGGCATCATCGGACACGTCCGGCTTGACGCGCGTTATGCCGCCACCGATATCGATCGAGGTCCTGGAAACACGCGACTGCGCGAGCAGGAAACCGTCATAGCGGTCGAAATTCTCATTGGTGACATCATCGTCGAATTCGACCTGCATGGCCCCGCCATTGAGCGACAGCGTGAGCCAGGAGGTATAGGCATAGCCCAGCGACGCCAATCCGACCAGGCGCGTATTGTCGATATCCGATTCCGAATAGGTGCTCCGGCTCCAGCGCCCCTGCATCGTCATCGTGTTTTGCTGACCGAGTCTGAAAGTCAGATCGGGGCCGGTGGAAAGGACGTTCACACGCTGGCGATTCCTGCGCGAGCCGGCAGCCAGCGTGCTGATCGCCTCCTCGCCGAGTGAATCCTCGAGCGTCCAGGTGAGTCGCCCCGGCCGCAATGTAAATACGCTGTTGCCATTCAGGAAGTAGATACCTTCATTGGGAAGGGTGTCTTTCGTGTACACATAGTAGCCCGCTGAACCGCTGACATTGGCGTCGATGAGACGGGTCTTCTCCGACAGGGTAAGATTGCCTTCCAGCGCCTGTGACCATTCATCCTGCTCGTCGGTCGCGGAGAGAAGGAAATTGTTCGTGTAAGTGCTGGACAAGAGAGCACCGTAACTGGCCGTCAAGGCAACGGCCGGCGATGCCAGAACGGAAGCCGCCAGCACGGTGACAGCCCGGAGCATCCATGGAAAACCCGCCGCCGCCCGTGCTGCAACGCCCGATCCTGTGATCATCGAAGCCTCTCCCGTGCTGGTTCTGCCGGCCGGAGCGATCCTAGCCCGCCATTTTTATGTAGTCGGGGCTGTCGTTGAAGACGACCCCGACCCTTTCATGATTCTCGAACAGCTTGGCAGCCGCCTCGATCTGCCGCTCGGTGACCTTGCCATAGGGAACGACCAGCAACACGCAGTCACAGAAGTCCGCGAGGATGGTCGCATCCGCCGCCTGTGTCACCGGCGGCGCGTCGATGACGATGTAGCGGTCACTGTAGCGCTCCTTGAGCGCCTTCATCATGGCCTGCATCTTGACCGAGGAATAGTATTCGTGCGTTATTTCGCGCTGTTCGCCGGCAGGAATCCACCGCAGCCTGGGAACACCCGACGGCTGGATGATTTCGTCAAGGCTCACGCTGTCGCTTTCCAGGTAGTCGGTGAGACCCACCTCGCTGCTGGTCCGCAGGATGTGCCTGAGGCTGGAACTCTGCATATTGCAGTCCAGCAGCAATGCCGTCTTGGCCTTGTCGAAGGAAAATACCGTGGCCAGATTCAGGGCGGTGAAACTGGCGCCACCGCCGGCCCGGATCGCCGTCACCATGATGGTGAGGTTCTTGCCCTTGGCGTCCTGCAGCAGCTTGGTCCTCAGTCTGCGGAAACTGTCGACGATGCGCACGTCGGGCATGTCGGGGTGAACGATGCGCTTCTTGTTCAGTTCGCTGACGGTAAGCTGTTTCGGCTCCAGCATCAGGGTGATGTCGCCACGCCGCTTGGACGAGATCGGCGCCACGATCTGCGTCATCGAGGTGCCGGACTCCCGGGAACCGGACGGCATGTAACTGGGAACCAGCGACCGTGCACCGCTTTCAGCCGCCTTGCTCAGTGCCTCGTCGATCTTGCTCACGTTCAAATCCCCCGGGTCATCTTCAGCCAGCCGATATAGCCATAGACGCCCAGCACGATAATGACCAGGATGATCATCATGCGACCGCCCACCCGACGCCTGGACACCTCTTCGATGGTCGCCAGGTGGGGAACCTCGGCAACGACAGGCAGCCCCGCTCGCGCGGAAATGATGGACGGAAAGCGCACACGCGGATCGATCTGGATCTTGGCATAGACCAGGCCAATCGGAACCGCAATCCCCAGCACCAGCCCTGCAATCATGAAGTGCATGAACCTCAGCCCGACCGGCTTGACGGGAATGGTCGCACTCTCGTGAACCCGGAAATTGATGCCCTCGCCCTCGACGTCCAGGTTCATGGATACGCGTGCACGCTCACGACGCGTCAGCAACTGCTGGTAGATGTCGCGGTTGACCTCGTAGTCGCGGGTGAACTCCGCCAGCGCCGCCTCACTCTCGTGCAGGCGCCGTCCCCGGTCCTGTTCCTTGGCCAGCAGGGCCTTGGTCTCGCGCAAGCGGGTCTGCAGGGTCTCGATCTGGGTCTCCGCCGCCGACAGCTGGCTGCGCAACTGTTGATACAGGGGGTTGGAGATCAGTTCGTTGTTGTCGGCGACCATCTTCTTGCCGCTGCGCTTGGCTGCCTCGCGCGCTTCCACCTCCTTGCGGATGGCTTCCTGCAGATCCTCGATCTGGTGACGCGTGCGAACCACGTCCGGATGATTGTCCTTGTACCGCAGGCGCAGGGAATCCAGTTCCTGCTGCAAGGCGATAATGCGGTTTTGATACTGGCCCTCGCGGCTGAGACTCACGGCCACGGCCGATTCACCCTCGAGCTGCCGCTTGACGGACTGGTAGCGGATCTTGGCCTCGGCCAGTTCCAGCTTGGTGCGTTCGTAGCGACCCTGGAGATCGTTGATGCGTGCCTGTATAGAGGCCTCGCTGCCTGGTTGGGCGTCGAGGTTGTTGCTGCGCAGTTCCTTGAGCTTGCGCTCGGCCTCCACCAGCTTGTCGTGGTATTCCTTCACCTGCTTGTCGATGAACTCGAAGGCCGAGCGGCTTTCCCTGTCCTTGAAAGTCGCGCCTTCCAGCACGAACAGTCGGGCCAGGCCATTGACCACATTGGCTGCCCGTTCGGGAATGACGTCCTTGTAGGTGATCTTGATCAGATTCGATCCAACCGAACTCACATCGATTGCCTCACGCAGTTTTTCCTTGATCACCTCCTGTTCGAAGGCGCTCTGGGACTCGTTGGTCAAACCGGAATCGCGCGCCACATCATCG
>Ga0256841_1002229_pt1 | contig 15658 bp, 18 predicted proteins | sample 356308metaG_FD_185971 | JGI IMG/M metagenome (GOLD analysis project Ga0256841, IMG submission 185971) | Hydrothermal vent microbial communities from Mid Atlantic Ridge, Atlantic Ocean - 356-308 | ecosystem: Environmental > Aquatic > Marine > Hydrothermal vents | place: Atlantic Ocean: Mid... | reverse complement strand
TTTAAATAATCATCAAGTCGTCTTTACCTCTCCAATCGCTCTACATCCAGGAACGTACTCTCATGTATATGCTCAAATGCAGCCTTTAGTGAGACAAACAATTTATTGTTCTCTTCTTCAAGTTTATATAATAACTCTTTTGTCTTTGCCCTGGCATGAGGCATCTTCACTTCAAACTTCATAGCAGGACAGGCTTCATCACCAATAAGTGGGAGTTTATTATGTAGTGCTGCATCTATAAGCTGGCGTTCACGTACCATGATAAGTGGTCTTATCACAAGTAATCCATTTCCAGCTTTGTAGATGGGTGGCATTGAACGAAGTGCACCGTTATATAGAAAGTTCATGAAAAAACTCTCAGCCGCGTCATCGAGATGGTGTCCTAGTGCTACCTTTTCAAATCCTCTCTCTTGTGCGACACGATACAAAGCACCTCTTCTCATTCGTGAAAAAAATGAACAAAAAGAGGAGTTTTGACGAATCTTTTCCTGTGCAGTTTCATAAATATCTGTTTTGATTACTTCATGTGGAATATCATGCTCTTTGCAATGAGAAGATAACTCACTAAAATCTTCGCCCATCCCATAGTCTATAGTAACAGCAAGAAAATCAAATTTAAAAGGAGTAACCTTTTTTCTATGATTTAAAATATGAGCCAGCATAAGAGAATCTTTACCGCCACTAAGTCCTAAAAGTACCTTATCACCCTCTCCTATCAAATCATATTTAAAATTTGTTTTCCCAACAGTTTTGAGTAACTTTTTACTTATCTCAATCATCTACATATGATCTAACATGGTTATAATAAAATCTGCACTCTCCTTAGCAGAACTCTCTAAAAAAGTATCAAAATTAAATCCAGCATCCATATCCGCACTATCACTAATAGCACGTAAAATAAAAAATGGAACTTCTAAACTGTCACAAACTACAGCGACACTAGCACCCTCCATCTCTAAAGCATCCGCACCAAAAGTTTTTGCTATCCACTCTTTTCTCTGGCTATTTGCCACAAATTGATCTCCTGTTGCTATTATCCCCTCTTTGAGTGTTTTTCCTTTTGTTTTGGCAACCTCTTGGGCAATTTTTAAAAGTTTTTCATCACTTTTTATCATAACTGCACCCTCTGGCACATAACCATAAGGATGACCAAAAGCTGTGATATCCAAATCATGCTGGCAAAGTGCAGTGGCAGCGATCAAGTCACCAATCTTTAACTCACTATTAATCGCACCGGCAACTCCACTAAAGAGTAACTTTTCTGCTCCGAATTTTTCTATCATAGTAGTTGCAGTTAAAGTAGCAAAAACCTTACCTATCTTACTATAAGCAATCACCAACTCAAAATCTTTATATTTTGCTAAATAATAATCATTTTTTGCATATGAAATTTTTTTATAATCCCCTATTTTTGCAAGAAGTGGTTCAATCTCTTCTCGCATAGCACCCATAATGGCTATTTTCATCTTTTTCCTTTAATCAATTTTTATAAATAAGATTCTATCTTTTTAAGGTTAAATCTTCTAAAGCTTTTCCCAAGAGTAAGAACATATGTTTTTATCATTTTTATTAAAATTAATACCAACTAGATAAGCTTCAAAACTTTGATATTTTTCATAATACTTTTTCTCTTTGATCTGCTCTAATGCAACATTTTGATCGTCATCAATAACCTTAAATTCAATAATATAAACTTTTTCATCTATTATTACACTCAAATCTATCCTGCCTCTGTTTGTAACATCTTCACCTATGATTTTAAGTCCTAGAGATTGAAGATAGATATATACTACACTAGCATAAAATCCCTCATAAGTATTGATTTTATTATTTGCATAGTTATTGTAAGGGATAGAAGCAAAGATAGCTTTTAGATTTTCTACAAAACTATCCACTTCTCCTCGAAGAAGTGCCATATAAATATTTTTTTGAAAAATCAATTTATCTGTACTTTGTTTTAGTAAGGTATCTATGATATAACTATTGAAAGATTTTTCAACTTCTTGATTTGGAAGCCTTAGTTTGTATGATATACTTCCTAAATACTCATCTTCTATGACTTTATCAATTGTCAAATATCCTGCTTGATATAAAATGACTTCTAAATCAAGATTTTCTATATCAAAAGAGCTTAAAAGTTTTTCATCAACTACTAAGTTACTAAGCTTTGGTAAAAAATAGTGATTTTGTTTTATCAGTTTTATCAAAAATGTAGGCGTTCCTGTCTCAAACCAATAGTTTTTATATTTAAACTTTTTAGCAATAAACTGTAACGTATCAAAGGGATTATAAATATCATCTTTTAAAAAGTTATAACCATCATAATATCTTTTAAATCTTTGCATATCAACATCTTTAAGATATGGTTGAAATCTTGTATCTATATCATTTTGTGTATAACCACAGATATTGCCATACTCTTCATCTAAAGATATATCTGTTAACATATTTAACCCACTGAAGATAGAAGCTTTACTAAACTTACTAACACCTGTTAAAAATGCAAATCTTATAAATTCATCACTACCCTTGATAATCGAATAAAAACCTTTGATATATTCCCTTATCTCTTTTGATATTTCAATCTGATCAAGATTATCAAGTATAGGTTTATCATACTCATCTATGAGTATGACTACTTTTTGATTATATTTTTTGTATGTTTTTTGAATAAGTTCTCTAAAACAACTGCTTGAATTTGTACTGTTTTCACAATTTATATCAAGTTTTTCCTGGTTAAATCTTAACATATCTAAAGCTGTTTGTTCTATATCTTCAATGCTTCTTAAATTCCCATCCCAACTTATTTTTATAACAGGATATTTCTGGCTCCAGTCCCATTTATCATAGATATAAAGCCCAGTAAAAAGTTCTTTATTACAGGCAAAAAGTTCTGAAAGTGTATCTAAAAAAAGACTCTTACCAAATCTTCTTGGGCGAGATAAAAAAGCATAGCTATAATGAGATACAATACTTAAAGCCTCTTTTGTTTTGTCAATATATATGCACTGTGTTTCTCTTATCTTCTTAAAACTTTGTATCCCGATAGGAAGTTTTTGCATACGTTGCCTTTTTTAATTTGATCTTAGTAAGTATTTCTGAACGTAGGATATTTGATGATCAAGTGTTGTGATCAAAACATCTTTTTCAAAATATTTAGCTTTCTTTTCAATCGTACCTGATGGGTCTATCACACAGCTTCCACCCCAGAAACCAAGTCCATCTTCAAATCCAACACGATTGACAAATATCACATAAGCTCCAGATAAAATCGCTGTTGTACTAAGGATTCGTTTCCACTTTGTCTCTATCTCTAAGGCATCATCACCAAATCCACGTGCAGGTGAATTTGCTATAACATATAAAAATGAAGGTTTCTCTTTAGCAATTTCATCTATGATTTTTGTACTCCACATATCTTCACAAACAGTAACCATGCTTTTGCCAAAAGGTGTCATAAAACTTTTAAGTCCTTCACCTTTAAAGAAAAACCTTGCCTCTTGAAACATACCATAATTTGGTAGATTATTCTTATGATGCACATTAAGAAGCTGACCTTTACTATAATACAAACCACTATTATATATCTTATGCTCTTCACGTGTTGCCCCACCAAGAACGATATCAACATCTTCGCTCAACTCTTCAAAAATAGACAGTTCTCCCAGTAAAAATGCATCTTCATAAACAGAATCCATCAACATATATCCATTTAGAGATAATTCAGGAAAGACAACAACATCTACAATATCCTTTACCTCTTTGACAATACTTTCATGTACTTCAAAATTATCTCGGCAAAGTTTAGGACTGATTTGGGCTAAAGCAATTTTAATCATTTTATCTCATCAAATGCACTCAGAAGTGTTGTCATGTTTGTAATACTTATTGTAGGTTTTTTAGTACCTCGTCTGTTTAAACCTTTGAGTACACTACCACCAAATTCTATAAACAAATCAATTTCACTATCAAATTTTTCAATAGATTGTTTATATAAAACAGGTTTTATTAACTGCTCAGGCAATAGTTTGATTGCTTCATCTTTAGTGCTATATTTTTGGGCTGTTACATTAGATACAACTGGAGCTAAAAATGAATCTTTAAGCACCTCTTGCAAACTTTGCTTCAAAGGTTCAAGAGCGGGTGTCAATATAGGACAGTGACTCGCAACTGACATATTTAATAAAAGTGCCCGTTTTGCTCCAGCTTCTTTGAAGATACTTTCCATAGATTTTAAATCATCTCTGTTTCCAGCTGCTACTATCTGTCCATTGCTGTTATAATTGGCAGCCCATACTTCTTTACCTGCTTCTCTAGCTTCTTGTGTCAGTTTTTCTACTGTCTCATCATCCAGACCAATTAATGCCATCATACCTGCATTTTTACCTTCACAAGCTTCTTGCATAAGTTTACCACGCTGATGAACAAGTTTCACACCATCAACATAATCCAATGCACCTACACTCACAAGAGCAGAAAATTCACCAAGTGAATGTCCAAGTGCAAAAACAGGTTTAATATTTTGAGCATCTTCAAATAATTTATGAGCAATAGAACTTACAAGTAAAATAGCAGGCTGGGTATATTGTGTTTGTTCAAGTTTATCATTTTCTTCAAATAGCAAAGATTTGAAATCTACACCAATAGCATCAGAAGCATTTGAAACCATATCTTTAGCAATATCAGAAGCATCATAAAAATCTTTTCCCATTCCTATAGACTGAGAACCTTGTCCGGGAAATATAAAAGCAGTTTTTTTCATAAAAATCCTTGTTTTTTACAAAGATTATATCAAGAAATATGTAAGATGAGGATTACCCCATCTTAAAGAAGTGTTAGTGACAGCCACATCCTGTGCCACAACTTTCACCACCACCTACTTGACCGCTAAGTACTTCATCAGGTGTTGCTTCACGTACATCAAGAATCTTTAGATTAAAAGTAAGATCTTTACCAGCTAATGGATGATTATAATCAATAGTAACACTTTCATCATTGAAAGATTTTACAGTTACCATAACAGTTTCACCATTTTCACCTTGTCCATAAAGCTGCATACCCTCTTTTAATTCTAATCCGGCAAATTGTTCAGCAGGTAAAGTTTCTTCTGCTTCTGGATTAACTTCACCATATGCATCAGCAGCAGCAACTGTGATTGATTTCTCATCACCAGCATTAAGCTCTTTTAACTGGCTTTCTAATCCTGGAATTATTTGATTTTTTCCTGTTATAAATTCTAAAGGAGCGTGTCCTTTATTTGAATCTAATATTTCGCTCTGATTTTTTTCTGTTAAATCATACTCTATCGATACTACTTGGTTATTTTCTATAGCCATTTGTTTTCCTCATGTAAATTTAGTTGAACATTATAGCACATTAGCCTTAGCTATAAATGCTTTTTGGCGATATTTGCCTGTGCACTGTTTGGATAGCTAGCTATCACAGCTTGAAAAAATCTGTTTGCATTTTCATTATCGCCTAATTTTTCAAAACTCATTGCAGTATGCAGTAAAAGTGTCGGCATATATGATGCCTTGTCATAATAACCTGCACTTTTTTTATAGTAAACAACAGCCGCTTCATACTTTTTTTGATAATAAGCACACTCACCAAGGTAATAATTTGAAGATGCAGGTTTATAACTTTTTTTAGCAAGCAAGGCAAATTTTAAAGAAGCATCATCATATTTTTTTGCTCTAAAGAGTTTGATTGCTTGTTTTAAAAGTAATTTATTTGAAACTTTTCCTTTTGGCTTAGTAATTACTTTTTTTTTTAAATTCTTCAACTCGCTTTTTTTTACATAGTTTACACTCATGTCATCTATCATGACTGTAAGTTTCTGTAAGGCAGTTGAGAGTTTTTGTGCATAAGCTTTTTGCTCTGATAGTTCACTTTTAAGCTGGGTTATTTCATCATCTTTTGCACGTGTATTTTGAGCATCTATTTGATGAAGTTTTTGTCCTGTCTGACCTATCTTTTCACTTAGTGAATCTACAACACTTCTAAGACCTTCAATACTCTCTGAGAGCTGATCAACTTTGTATTGTAAAGTTTTCATCTCTTTTTTATTGGTTAAGATTGCCTTTTTATTAGCATAAATAACTTTTTCACTCTCTGTCAAACCATAAGGATTTTTCGATTCAAGGTTACCTGCACCAAAAGCGGAAGTCTCCGCTTTTAAATAAAGTGATATAAAAACTAAGACAAAAACAGTATATTTCATATATTTACCTTATGGGAGAAGTGTAAAATCAGCTCTTCTGTTTTGTTGCCAGCAAGCGTCATTGTGTTCAGAACAGATTGGCTTACTTTCACCATAACTAATCAACGCCATTCTTCCCTCACTCACACCAGCGATAGATAATGCATCTTTAGCACTTTTTGCACGTTTTAAACCTAAAGCATAATTATATTCGTCAGTACCCCATTCATCACAGTTACCCTCAACTCTGATGGATAAATCCTGTGCTAAATCTCCATTAAAAATCTGTGCATCTGCTTCTATCTTTTCCTGCTCACTTGGTGAAATTGTATAACTATCCGTTGCAAAATAGATAGGTTGTACCTCTTGTGAAATAGCAGCTATTCTTTCATCAGTTGAACCATACTGAACATTTTCATCCATTTTTCCCATGTTTGAAATTTGTGTATCATTCGTAATTTCAGGATTTTGTACCTGTGGTGATGGATTTTGAGGATTTAGTGCTAATTCAGGTGCTTTATCAGCACAGGCAGCCAATAACATTACCAAAAATGGTAGAAGAAAAACAGTAGTAAATTTCATGTGATAATCCTTAGATATTTATTTTTTATTGTAACTTTTTTTTGCATAATAAAATATTACCAATCAATAGATTGTATTTTTCCAGCTCTTAAAGGGAATAGAAAACTTTTATTTGCATTTAAACGCAATACTCCAAGTAAACTTTTTGCACCTATATATTTGATAAATAGTACAGTTTCACCATCTTGTGCAAAACGTGGAAAAAGATTTTTGCCACTTGTTGTCAATTTTCGGATAAAATCTGTTTGTGTTGAAATCAAATATAGATTAAAAGTATTTTTACCAAAAGAGTTACGCCCTTCTCTGCTTGAATAAACTATATATTTTCCAAAAGTTGAACATGAACTATTGTTTTTACCATGATAAATCATCTGTTCAACTTTTCCTCCACTTATAGACTTTGCAAAGATATTAGGATAACCTAAACGTTCAGATATAAAAACAATCTTTGATTCATTGTCTACAAAGTTACCACTGACATCGATGCCTTTATATGAAGTTAATCTTCTTTTAGAGCCACTATTTACATCCACCAAATAGATATCTGGCTGGTCATGTGGTGCCATAGTTACTAAGATTTTATTTCCGTCTTTACTTACATCAGAACAGACAATCATACCAGAACTTGATGCTATCTTTCGTTTGACACCTGTATATATATCTACTTTATATAGAGTTGGCTTTAATCCATTGTATGAAGTGTAATAAAAAGAATTTTGTTTATCATTTGCCCATTTTGGAAATAGATTCAATCCACCAGAAATTATTGTTTTCTTAAATGTCAAAGTATAATCTGAAACGATGATACTACTCTTTCCAGAACGTGTATACATAGCAAAAATTACATATTTTCGCATCCAGGTTACTGGAGGTGCACCAAAAAAATCATTGATATCTATTGTTACATTGTGTGCAAGAAATGGATATCGTTTTGGTTTAGAAATACTATAAAATTTCTCATACAATTGTGAATTATTTTTAGCATTTATTAATTTAACACTTGCTACTAGTTTACCAGATGGATCTGACTCTAACTTCGTCTTAACCAATAATTCAACACCAGCATTTGCCAATTGTGAAAGAACATTATTATCGCTGTAACTTAATTTTCGATAAGCATCATCTACTCTAAAATGTGTCGTAACCTTCAAATCACCAATTAACAACTTCAAAAATTTTCTATTTACACTTTGATTTACATTACCTGCAGAACAGTCAGCAACCGCAATACGTGCTTTTTTATCTATATTTTTAACAATCTCAATCGTAGAATCAAAAGCAAAAAGATAAATACTACTTAGCAAAAGTAAAATAATTTTCCGCATTTACAACCCTTTCTCTTTATCTTTAAATTCAAACTCTGCCTCAATATAAGGTCCATCTTTATAGGCAGGAAATCTTGTATACTCTAAGTTATCAAGAAATACCTTAAGCTTCGTATCGAATAAACTATTATATGATGATTTTAAATTATGATAAGTTAATTTACCTCTGTTATCTATTCGTATTACTACTGTCGCATGAAGATCATTTTGTGTAGATATGGTTCTTTGCCATTTTGACATGATTTTATCAGAAACAAAACTCCAGAATTTATCATCTTCACCTTTTTTTCGATGCCTTGAAGTAGTTTGAGAGATTTGTAACTCTTCTAACATCTGTTGAGCTTTACGTCTTTTTTTTGCCTCTTTTTCTCTGCGTTTTTTAGCTTCAAGTGCTTTTTTTCGTGCTTGTTTTGCTTTTTGTTTTTTAAGTCTGCTTGCACGGGCTTTTTCTTGCTTTATTTTCTCTTGCATAGCTTTTTGATACTTATCTGTTCTGACAGTAGAAAAAAGATCTTTAGCACTCTTTGCTTCTATGTCACGGCTCTCTTTCTTCTCTTGAACTTCTTTTTCTTCTTTAACTGGTTTTTGTTTTACTTCTGGCTTTGGTTTGGGTTTTACAATCTCTTTTTCAGGCTTATTTTCTTCAGGTATAGCTTGATCTATAGGCATTGCCCGTACAGGTATCTTTGGAGTTTTTATTACTGGTTTAGGTTTTTGAACTACTTTTGGAGTATCAGGAACTAATGTATCTATATTTACTACAACTGCATCATCTACATTAAATCCATAATCTTTTTTCTTTTTTTCTTCATTAAAAAGACCAAAGACAAGAGAATATAAAACAAATAAATAGATAAAAACTGCGAAAAACAGTGCAATTATTTTATATGAAAATTTTTCAACCATTAGTTACTAATGAAACTTTCGTAAAACCAGAATCTTTGATAACTTTTAATACATATATCACATCATCATATTTTAAATCTTTATCTGCCTTGATATAAACAACTGTACTTTTAGGATACTTTTTAGAACCCAAAACAAAATCATCAGCAAATGTATCATAACTATATTTATCATGTTTTATATAAATATTTTTTTTAGAATCAATACGAATAGAAAGATCTGGTATTTTATGTGTAGATTTTTGTGCAGAACCTTTTGGTAAATTGATTTGCTCTTCATACTCCATTACAGGAGCAGTGACCATAAGTATAGCCATCAATACCAACATGATATCAACCAGTGGCGTGATATTTAAATCCGGATTTTCATCCCAGTTAAAATTCATACAAACCTCTACTCATATAAAAATGCATCATCGGAAGTAAGTAAATCAACCTCTCTTTGAATCAAACTCATCAGCTCATATGCCTTTCGCTTTAATAATACATGAGCACTATAAGCAGGTATAGCGACAAATATACCAGCAGCTGTTGCTACTAAAGCTTCACTGATTGCTGGAGCAATTACCGTCAAAGAAGCAGTCTGTGCATCACCTAATTGATTAAAAGTATTTAAAATAGAAACAATAGTACCAAATAAACCGATAAAAGGTGCCGTTGAAGAGATTACCGAAAGCATAGAAAGATAAGAAGTAGATTTTTTTTCAGCAACACTCTTGCATATATCAAGAGAAGTTCTAGTTGTATTAGCATTTAAACAATTTCTCAAAATTGAATCTTGTTTAATATTTTTAGAACCACGTAAAAGAGTTTCAAGTGATTTTTTCTCAACCTTTTCCCAGCTATTGAGCGTCATATGTTTACTAATCCAAATCCAGACAGTAATCATAAAATAGACAGAAAGCCATATAAATACCAGTGTGGAGATAACTCCGCCACTAGTAATATAGGTAAATAGAAGATTCATATTTAAAATCCGCTTTTTGCAGCACTTTCAAGTTTTGCAGTAGCTGCGGCGATGGCAACATCAGAATCGCTCATACTTTTAATAAGATCTTTTGCCTTTTCTAAGTTTTTAGCTATTTCATCTGAAGTACCACCAACAGCAACAGCACCATCTGCCAGGACACTGACTTTAGTACCGTCAACTTTTGCATGACCCCAGTTAATAGCGATAAGTTCTTTTGAATTATCAGCTTTTACAACTTCAATTACACCGCTTGAAAGTGTTGTTACCAATGAAGCATGATTTGGTAAAACACCAAATTCACCTTCACTTCCTGGAAGTGTAACACTTAAAACATCACCTTCAAAAATCATTCCATGTGGAGTTACAATCTCCATTTTCATTGTAGCCATTAATTATCCTTTAGTAAAAGAGGAGGGATAATCCCTACCCTTTCATCTTCTCAGCTTTTTCAATCGCCTCTTGTATACTTCCTACCATATAAAATGCATTTTCAGGCATATGGTCATATTTACCTTCAAGAATACCTTTAAATGCTTCTAAAGTTTCTTCAAGTGTTACATATTTTCCTGGACTTCCTGTAAATACTTCTGCAACAAAGAATGGTTGAGAAAGAAATTTTTCAATTTTTCTTGCTCTTTCAACGATTTGTTTATCTTCTTCACTAAGCTCATCCATACCAAGAATAGCGATAATATCTTGAAGATCTTTATATTTTTGTAAAATTGACTGAACACCACGTGCTATAGAATAGTGATCATCACCGATGATTACAGGATCAAGCATTCTTGAAGTTGAATCAAGTGGATCAACCGCAGGATAGATACCTTTTTCTGCAATACTTCTGTTAAGAACTGTTGTAGCATCAAGGTGAGCAAAAACAGTAGCAGGAGCAGGATCAGTAAGATCATCCGCAGGTACATAAACAGCCTGAACTGATGTAATAGAACCTTTTTTAGTTGATGTAATTCTCTCTTGTAATGCACCCATCTCACGTGCTAATGTTGGCTGATAACCAACAGCTGAAGGGATACGTCCAAGAAGTGCTGACATCTCTGAACCTGATTGTGCAAATCTAAAGATATTATCGATAAACATCAATACATCAAGACCCATCTCATCTCTAAAATACTCAGCCATAGTAATACCCGTTAAAGCGATTCTGTTTCTTGCTCCTGGAGGCTCACTCATCTGACCATAGCACAGTGCAACTTTATCAAGTACGTTTGATTCTTTCATCTCTTCATAAAGGTCATTACCTTCACGTGTTCTCTCACCAACACCAGCAAATACAGAATAACCACTATGTTTAAATGCAACATTATGAATCAATTCCATGATAATAACGGTTTTACCAACACCGGCACCACCAAACAATCCAACTTTACCACCTTTTGCATATGGTGCTAATAAATCAACAACTTTAATTCCTGTTTCAAAGATTTCTGATTTTGTACTTTGATCTTCAAATGCAGGAGGATCTCTGTGAATTGACCACTCTTGTTTAGCATTTACTTCACCAGCATCATCAATAGATTCACCAATTACGTTAAAAATTCTTCCAAGAACTTCTTCACCAACAGGTACTTTGATTGGGCTTCCTAATGCTTTTACTTTTTGACCTCTTGTCAAACCTTCACTCATATCCATAGCAATTGTTCTTACTCTGTTATCACCAACAATAGCAGCTACTTCAAGGATAAGCTTTTGTTTAGCTCCCTCTACTTCATAATTTACTTCAATCGCTTCATTGATTTCGGGCAAATAACCTTCAAAATCAACATCTACAACAGGTCCGATAACCTGTGAAATAACACCTTCCATCTATAATGCTCCTTTTACCTATTTATCTTTTATTTTTATAGTGCTTCCATACCACTGATGATTTCAATCAATTCAGTCGTAATCGCTTCTTGTCTTGCTTTGTTGTATTGAATAGTCAATTGATTAACACGCTCTTTTGCATTGTTTGTTGCATTATCCATTGCCTGCATTCTAGCACTGTGCTCAGCTGCAAGTGAATCAATGAGTGCATAAAACATATTGTATTCAAAATACTTTCTTACCAATTCATCTAAGATTTTTTCTTCATCTTCTGCTTCGATTTCCATCATAGATTCATTGATTTTATCATCCATATCCATAGTTTCTACAGGCATGAGATTTAGTGTTTTCATCTCCTGGGTTATCATGTTCTTATAACCATTGTGAATCAAAACTATCATATCCGTATCACCAGCTACAAATGAATCTACAGCAGCTTGAATAACTTCCTGTGCTTTTTCATAAGTAGGTGCAGCACTGATTCCAATATATTTTTCAAGTATATCTACTCCTTGAAAATTAAAAAAATCAATACCTTTTCTACCAACACAGCGAAGTCTGATATTTGCACCTTTTGAACCATAAAGTTCACTAATACGTTTTACCTCTTTGATCGTCTGTGCATTAAATCCGCCACAAAGACCTTTATCTGCTGTTACAAAAAGTATATCTACAGTTTTTGGATTTTCTACTTTATTAAAAAATTTACTAGTAGATCCACCTACTTTAAATTTATTAATCTTTTCAGAAATCTCAAAAAGCATATCATTCAATTTATCAGCATAAAGGCGTGCACGTTTCGCTGCCTCTTCTGCACGCCTGAGCTTTGCAGTAGAGACGAGTTTCATCGCACGTGTTGTCTTTTGTGTATTTTTTACACTTTTGATATTTCTTTTTATATCTTTTAGATTTGCCATATTAAACCTTATTTAACTACAAAAGTTGATTTAAATTCATCCAGGACTTTATTTAAAAGATCTTTTGTGTCATCATCTATCTTTTTATTTGTTGCAATATCTGTTAATAACTGTGGATATTTTGCTTCTACAAATGGATAAAGTTCAGCTTCAAACTTTGTAACATCAGAAGCTGGTAAATCATCAAGATAACCATTTGCACCAGCATAAATAATCACAACTTGTTTTTCAATTGGTAAAGGAGAGTATGGTCCTTGTTTTAGTACTTCAACCATTCTTTCACCACGCTCTAACTGATTTCTACTTGTTTCATCAAGATCAGAAGCAAATTGTGCAAATGCCTGTAACTCTCTATATTGAGCCAGATCAAGTCTTAGTGTACCAGAAACTTGTTTAGTAGCTTTAATTTGAGCAGCACCACCAACACGAGAAACAGATAAACCAACATTGATAGCAGGTCTGATACCTGAGTTAAATAGATCAGTCTCTAAGAATATCTGACCATCTGTAATAGAAATAACATTTGTCGGAATATAAGCAGAAACATCACCAGCTTGTGTTTCAATGATTGGCAATGCAGTCATAGAACCAGCACCTAAATCATCATTTAATTTAGCAGCACGCTCTAGCAATCTTGAGTGAAGATAGAAAACATCACCTGGATACGCTTCACGTCCCGGAGGTCTTCTTAAGATAAGTGACATTTCACGATAAGCAATCGCGTGTTTTGTAAGATCATCATAAACGATTAAAGCATGTTTTCCATTATCTCTGAAAAACTCACCCATTGTTACACCAGCATATGGTGCAAGGAATTGAAGTGCAGATGATTCACTTGCAGCAGCGTTTACTATGATAGTATAATCCATAGCACCGTGCTCTTCAAGTTTTTTAACAACTTGTGCAACAGTAGACTGTTTTTGACCAATTGCTACATAAATACAAACAACATCCTGTCCTTTTTGATTGATAATCGCATCAATTGCAACAGTTGTTTTACCAGTTTGTCTATCACCGATAATAAGCTCTCTTTGTCCTCTACCGATTGGAACCAAAGCATCAATAGCTTTAATACCTGTCTGAAGTGGCTCATGTACAGATTTTCTTGCCATGATTCCAGGAGCTTTTTCTTCAACAAAACGCTCTTCTTTTGCATTTATAGCACCTTTACCGTCGATTGCTTCACCAAGTGGATTAACCACTCTTCCTATCATCTCATCACCAACAGGTACTTTAAGCAATCTACCAAGTCTTTTAACGCTTGAACCCTCTTTAATATCGCCACCTTTTCCAAGAACAACGATACCTACAACTGATTCTTCAAGGTTAAGAGCCATACCACGGTCACCACTCTCAAACTCTACCATTTCACCAGCCATAACATTGTTAAGACCGTAAACTCTGGCAATACCATCTGCAAACTGGATAACTTTACCCGTTTCTTCAATATCTACGTTTAATTCAAAATTTTCAATTCTTTCCTGAATTAACGAACTGATTTCATCAGCTTTAATTTTTGCACTCACTAACTTCTCCTTTATAATTTATATAGCACTTAAAATTGTCTGTTCAATTTGTTGCTTTAATCTATCCGTAGATAATCCAATCTCTACACCTAAACTATCAATCTCAACTTTCATACCGTTATAATCTGTTACTTTGTTTTCTAACTTGATTGTAGAATCAAATTTTTTAGATAAAACAGTTTCTATATCTTTTAGTTTATCTTTATTAACTTTCTTTTGGCTTATCAAAACACCATTAAAAGTATTGTTTTTCAGAGCTATACGATCTTTCAATTCTGATGCAATTGCTGGTATATGCTCTAATCTATCATTTAAAGAGAGTAATTTTATAAAATTGATAATTTTTTGATCTTTTGTATCAATTAAATTTGCAATGAACTCTGCTTTTTGATCTTTACTTACATCTGGTGATTGAATAATAGAAATAAATTTATTATTTTTAAATGCTTTGCTTATACTATCAAATCCTTCAGATAGTGTTATGATCTCTTTATCATCCATACTAGCCATCAAAGCTTTGACATATTTTTTTGCTATATCACTCATTTTAAGCTACCTTTTTTTTGATGATATTTAAAAAGTCATCATTACTAAGTTTGATTTTACCTTCAGCAAATAGTGTATCAATAACTTCTGATACAACTTCTTTACTCATCTTTTTCTCTTCTATTTGCATTCTTTCTTCAAAAGCTTTTTCTAAGTGAGATATCTCTGACTGAGCATCTTTAGCAATTTTTTCTTCTAAAAGAACAGCCTCTTTTTGTGCTAACTCTACTAACTCTTTTGCTTTTTCATCAGCCTCTTTTACACCACTTAAAGCATCTTCTTTAGCTTTCTTTGCAGAATTTAACTGCTCTTGTATATTAGTAAGCTGACTTGCTATTTGGTTAGTTCTTCCTTTGAAAAAGGCTTTTATCTTATCTGCAATCAAATAATACAATATCCCTGCAAATATTATAAAGTTGACACTCCTTGCCATAATATCTGTTCCTTCATGAGCTTCGCCCTCAGACGCAAACACTATAGCAGGTAACAAAAGTATAAATAAATATTTAAATTTCAACTGCACTCCTTTTATGATAGTTTTTTTAATTTTTCTTGAATACTTTTTTGATAAGCAGGTACATTAGCAGTTATACTCTTTTTCAACTCTTCTCTTTGGCTAAGTAGTTGCTTTGTAAATTCATCATACTTTTCTTCAATTGATGCTTTAGTACTTTCGATCAATGTTTCTGCTTTCTCTTTTGCCTGTGAGATTGCATCTTGACGAATTTCATGAGCTTTTGATTTAGCAGCTATGATTGTTTCATTTGCAGCTTTTTGTGCTTCCTCTACATCACTTCCCATCTGCTTTGCAGAATCCATATCGTTTTTGATTGTTTCGTCTCTTCTATCCATAAATGCTAAGAG
>Ga0256841_1002228_pt1 | contig 15669 bp, 21 predicted proteins | sample 356308metaG_FD_185971 | JGI IMG/M metagenome (GOLD analysis project Ga0256841, IMG submission 185971) | Hydrothermal vent microbial communities from Mid Atlantic Ridge, Atlantic Ocean - 356-308 | ecosystem: Environmental > Aquatic > Marine > Hydrothermal vents | place: Atlantic Ocean: Mid... | reverse complement strand
GAAGCTTTGGAAGCGGTAATTCATGGTTGCCCCGGGCGCTCCAAAGTGGTGGGACGCAAAATTGAAAAATTAAACTTGCCGGATGGCGTAGTGCCTGGGGTGTTAGTGCGCGGCAATGAGGTGATTCAGGTCCATCACGATACACAGCTTCAAGAAGACGATCATCTGATTATGTTCTTGCTCGATAAAAATTTGATTTCCGCCGTGGAAAAGCTCTTTCAATTCGTTCCTGCAAAGGCCGCATGAATTGACTACCGTGGTTCAGGTGCAGGTGGTTCTTCGAATCATCGGTGCCTTGTCTATGTTTTTCAGTCTCACCATGATACCGCCGCTGGCGGTTTCTTTGTTCTATGGCGACGGTGCCGCCCGCCCGTTTTTGCTGGGGTTTGTGATTATCTTTATCGCCGGCGTGTTGCTTTGGTGGCCATTTCGGCGTGCCCGCCGGGAACTCAGGGTGCGGGATGGTTTTTTGGTGGTGGTGCTGCTGTGGCTGGCATTGGGGTTGACTGGCGCGGTGCCGTTCGCGCTTTCCGAAAATCCGCACATGTCGTTCACCAATGCTGTGTTTGAATCCTTGTCCGGTTTGACCACCACTGGCGCCACCGTGATTACCGGCCTGGATGATTTGCCGCCTTCCATCCTTTATTATCGTCAGCAGCTGCAATGGCTCGGCGGCATGGGGATCGTGGTATTGGCGGTGGCCGTGCTGCCCTTGTTGCATGTGGGGGGAATGCAGTTATACCGGGCCGAGACGCCAGGTCCCATGAAAGATAACAAGTTGACCCCCCGCATTGCAGAGACCGCCAAGGCGTTGTGGGCAGTGTATTTGGGATTGACTGTCTTCTGTGCCCTGGGCTACTGGGGAGCGGGAATGACGCCTTTTGACGCTATTGGCCATGCGTACTCCACGATTGCCATCGGCGGTTTTTCTACTCACGACGCCAGTATCGGTTACTTCCAAAGTCCCTTGATCGAGGTGCTTGCCATTCTGTTTATGGTGTTCGCCGGGATCAATTTTGCCTTGCATTTTGAAGTGCTGCGTCACCAAGGGACAAAGGTCTATATGGAAGATAGCGAGGTAAAAGTCTATTTTTTATTGCTTGGGATGACGGTAGTGTTGGTTTGTGGTTATCTGATTTGGCAGGGAGACCAGCCTAACGGAGAGAGCATACGCCAAGGGCTTTTTCAAAGTGTTTCTTTTATGACTACTTCTGGTTTTACCAGTACTGATTACAGTCGCTGGCCTGTTTTTGTCCAAGTGCTGTTGATTTTTAGTGCCTTTATTGGTGGATGTGCGGGATCGACTGCCGGGGGACTCAAAGTGATCCGGATTCTTTTATTGTACAAGCAAGGTGTGCGGGAAATTTTGCGCTTGATTCATCCCCAGGCCGAGATTCCGGTCAAAGTCGGCCGCGTTCCTGTTCCTACCCGGGTGGTGGAGGCAGTGTGGGGTTTTTTTGCGCTTTATGTGGTCTCCTTTGCTATCATCATGTTATTGATGATGGCAGTTGGATTGGACCAGATTACTGCATTTTCGGCAGTGGCCGCTTGTTTGAATAATCTCGGCCCGGGCCTTGGAAACGTAACTGCTGGCTTTATGACCATGCCGGATTCTGTGAAATGGCTGGCCTGCGTTGCCATGCTACTAGGGCGGTTGGAAATTTTTACCATATTGGTACTGTTGGCGCCGGCCTATTGGAGAAGTTGAACTCAGGTATATTGTTTTGTGACGACATCAATATCGGAAAAGTGGAACCGGATTTATACTACCGCCACTGAATTCCCGCCGCCAGCGCGAGTCTTATCCGAAAACGACTATTTATTGCCAGCCTCCGGCTTGGCGCTGGATCTTGCTTGCGGGCTGGGTGGGAATGCGCTTTATCTGGCTGAAAAAGGGCTGCAAGTTCAGGCATGGGATATTTCCCAAGTCGCTATTGATAAGGTAAGGAAGAAAAGCCAGCAGCTTGGTCTCCGAAATCTCGAGGCGCGAATCATGAATGCGGAAAGTCTTGATTGGCGGCAATGGCAATTTGATGTCATTATTGTGAGCCGTTTTCTTGTTCGGTCGCTTTGTCCGATGATAGCGGCGGCGGTTAAACCCGGTGGATTGCTGTTTTACCAAACGTTCGTACGGGAAAAAATAGCAGAAGTCGGACCGAGCAATCCTGACTATTTATTGAAGGAAAACGAGTTATTACACCTTTTCCCGGAATTGATTGTCAGAGTGTACCGGGAAGAAGGGCGTGTGGGCGACCCATCCCGAGGGTTGAGAAATGAAGCCTATTTGGTAGGCCAAAAGCCACTGTGCTCATGAATTTTACTTAACCGAGGCACCAGAGTTTTCATTGGCATATCAAGCCGCCAAATATTTTAAGGAGCTATAGCGATGAGTGAAACAACTGTGCAAAATATGAAGCCCCCTCAAGTGTGGGAATTTCTGCAAAGCCATCCCAATGGCGTCATTATTGATGTGCGAACCACTTGTGAGCATTTATTTGTCGGCCGTCCCATTGGCGCGATTCTGGTGCCGTGGAAAGACGGTTTGCCCATGCAGCCCAATGTCCATTTCGTCGATCAGGTTAAAGAGCATGTGCCTGATCCGGCCACGCCGGTATTTCTTTTGTGCCGTAGCGGTCATCGTTCGCTGGAAGCGGGTAAAGTCTTGGCCGAAGTGGGATATCAGACAGTGGTCAACATCGAAGAGGGGTTTGAAGGTCCCTTGGATGAAAACAAGCACCGTGGCACCTTGGGCGGCTGGCGTTTCCATGGGTTGCCATGGGAACAGAATTAACTCCTCTATTGAAATATTCAGATTAGGAACCTCTGATTAAGTCAGAGGTTCCCGAGTAGGTAGCGCCGGGGCAGGGGCGGGTTTCACACCCGCCCTTCCTGTAATGATTACATCAACAACGGAGAACACAAGTACGTGACCCAGAAAATTCGCAATATCGCCATCATCGCCCATGTCGATCATGGTAAAACCACACTGGTGGATAAACTGTTACAGCAGGCAGGCACTTTCGCCGCCCACGAAAAAGTCGCAGAGCGAGTCATGGACTCCAACGATCTGGAGCGGGAACGGGGGATCACCATTTTGTCCAAAAATACCGCGATAGATTGGCACGATTGGCGGATTAATATCGTGGATACGCCAGGGCACGCGGATTTCGGTGGCGAGGTGGAAAGGGTATTGTCCATGGTCGATTCGGTGTTGTTGCTGGTGGATGCTGTTGAAGGTCCCATGCCGCAAACCCGCTTCGTGACTCAGAAAGCATTATCACGGGGGCTCAAGCCTATTGTCGTCATCAATAAAATCGACCGCCCGGGCGCGCGGCCTGATTGGGTACTGGATCAAACCTTTGATCTTTTCGACCGTCTGGGCGCCACGGATGAGCAATTGGACTTTGCGGTAGTGTATGCGTCTGCCCTGCAAGGATATGCCGGGTTGGAGGTCGATATTGACCAAGGCGATATGACACCACTGTTCGAGACTATTATCGAACATGTCCCGCCGCCGCCCGTGGAGCAGGATGGCCCGCTGCAATTACAGGTGAGTACCCTGGATTACAACAGTTATGTGGGGGTTATCGGCATTGGCCGGATCCAGCGTGGCGCAATGCAGCGTAACATGCCGGTCACGGTAATAGACCGCGAAGGCCAGATCCGCGGCGGCAAGATTGCCAAGGTTTTCGGCTTCAAGGGGTTGGAACGGATTGAAGTGGATGCAGCCACGGCAGGCGATATTGTGGCATTTTGTGGTTTGGAGCCTTTGAATATTTCCGATACGGTTTGTGACCCAAGTCAGGTGGAGGCATTGCCGCCGTTGGTTGTGGATGAACCCACCATCAGTATGACCTTTCAGGTGAATACCTCCCCCTTTGCCGGACGGGAAGGAAAGTTTCTCACCTCGCGGCATCTGCGGGAGCGGCTGCAAAAAGAATTGCAACATAATGTCGCGTTGCGGGTGGAAGATACCGAAGACCCGGACAAATTCAGGGTATCCGGGCGCGGGGCGCTGCATTTGTCTATTTTGATTGAAACCATGCGCCGGGAAGGGTATGAGCTGGCGGTTTCCCGTCCCGAAGTGATTCTCAAGGAAATCGACGGCAAATTGTGTGAACCTTACGAACGGGTCACCATCGAAGTGGACGAGGAACATCAAGGCTCGGTGATGGAAAACCTGGGTAATCGTAAGGGAGAGTTGGAAGGCATGGAGGCGGATGGCCAGGGCCGCGTGCGCCTGGAATATTTGATTCCCGCCCGGGGCTTGATTGGCTTTCAGACCGAATTCCTTTCAGCCACTTCCGGGACAGGCTTGTGTTATCACGTTTTCGACCGTTATGGGGCCATCAAACCGGGGGATATTGGCCGCCGCATCAACGGGGTGATGATTTCCAACATCAATGGCAAGGCGTTGGCATTTGCGTTATTCAACCTGCAAGATCGGGGGCGTCTGTTCATCGGTCACGGGGATGAAGTATATGAAGGCATGATCGTCGGCATTCATTCCCGCAGTAATGATTTGGTCGTGAACCCTACCAAAGCGAAACAATTAACCAACATACGCGCCGCAGGCAGCGATGAAAATTTATTGTTGACGCCACCGGTTAAGTTCAGTCTGGAACAGGCGCTGGAATTCATTGACGAAGACGAGTTGGTTGAGGTGACGCCCCAGGCGATACGCATCCGCAAAAAGCTGCTGAAAGAACATGAGCGTAAACGGGCCATGCGGGCAGCGGGCTGAAAAAAAGAAAACCCCCGGAGAAAACTCCGGGGGCAAAATGCCTGCTTGGTTGGCTTTGACGTCGTCTGATTTTCCTGAAAGTGTGAGCTTCCCTGTCTCAGGTCCAGGCGACGGGCTTAGTATGACAGGGCGGCAACAAAAGAAAAGCCGGGGGTTATTGAAATTGCGGTCGGTAATATCGTACATTCCACTTTCTAGGATTAAGGAATGGTTTTGCCACGTTGCTGCTTCGGGATATCATTGAATTAATTGGGGAGTTAATTGGGCAAGTCTTATGTCTCAACCACGTCAAGCATCTGTAGAGAGAAATACGTTAGAAACCAGGATTCAAGTGCGGGTCAATTTGGATGGCACAGGTGAGTCTTCTTTCGATACGGGATTGCCGTTTTTGGATCACATGCTGGATCAAGTGGCCCGGCATGGTTTGATGGATTTGGAAGTCATCGCCCAGGGAGACTTGCATATCGATGCCCACCATACGGTGGAGGATATTGGCATTACTTTGGGCCAGGCATTTGCCGGGGCGGTGGGGGATAAAAGAGGCATATTCCGTTACGGACACGCATACGTGCCCCTTGACGAAGCCCTGTCAAGGGTAGTGGTGGATTTTTCCGGCCGCCCCGGCCTGGTATACGAGGTGGAGTTTGTTCGGGCCATGATTGGTTCGTTTGACGCGGATTTATTCCGGGAGTTTTTTCAAGGCTTTGTCAATCACGCCCAGGTAACGTTGCATATTGACAATCTACGAGGCCGGAATGCCCATCATGTTGCAGAAACGGTATTCAAGGCTTTTGGCAGGGCACTGCGTTTTGCCGTGGCTATTGATCCTCGTATGATAGAAACCATTCCCTCAACCAAGGGCACCTTGGTATGAACCAGGTGGTAGTGGTCGATTATGGAATGGGGAATCTCCACTCCATCACCAAGGCTTTGCAGGCAGTGGATACGCAGGTGCAAGTGACAGTGTCTTCGGCTCCAGAGGCAATTTATGCCGCAGACCGAATCGTTTTTCCGGGGGTCGGCGCCATTGGCGATTGTATGGCGGCGCTTGGGAAACTGGATTTAATCGGCGTTCTCAAACAAGTGGCGAAAGAAAAACCTTTTTTAGGCATTTGCTTGGGACTGCAAGCATTGCTGGAGGAAAGTGAAGAAGGCGGTGGTGTGGCTTGTTTGGGGATTTTACCCGGTCGAGTGGTACGGTTCCCATCAGGATTGAGGGATGAACAAGGGCAGCTTTTGAAAATCCCCCATATGGGATGGAATCAAGTCCACCAACTCAAGCGCCATCCATTATGGCAAGGCATTCCCCAAGACAGCCGCTTCTACTTTGTCCATAGCTATCATGCCAAACCAGAGAGCAGTCAAGATATTGCGGCTGTCACTAATTATCCTGGCCCTTTTGCCTCCGCTCTGGCGCGGGACAATTTGTTTGCCGTGCAATTTCATCCGGAAAAAAGCCAGCAGGTGGGGCTTAGGTTATTGTTCAATTTTCTTCATTGGTCACCGTAAACGAAAGAAGCTAAGGCTATGTTATTAATTCCAGCCATTGATTTGAAAGAGGGTAAGTGCGTGCGCCTGCGCCAGGGGCGGATGGAAGATGACACGGTATTTTCAGACGATCCTGTTGCCATGGCCCGGCGTTGGATAGATTTGGGCGCTAAACGTCTGCATTTGGTGGATCTTGATGGCGCCTTTGCGGGCAAGCCGAAAAATGCTCCGGTCATCAATGCCATCACCGAGGCTTTTCCGGATGTGGATATTCAAGTGGGCGGGGGTATTCGTGATGAAGACACGATTCAAGAATATCTGAATGCCGGAGTACAGTATGTGATCATCGGTACCAAAGCGGTAAGCACGCCTCATTTCGTCAGTGATGTGGCAACTGAATTTCCTGGCCATATCATTGTCGGCTTGGATGCCAAAGATGGCAGAGTGGCTATTGATGGTTGGTCAAAACTGTCGCGCCATGATGTAGTCGATATGGCTCAAAGATTTGAGGAAGAAGGGGTCGAGGCCATCATCTACACCGATATCAGCCGTGACGGGATGATGGCGGGGGTCAATATAGAAGCGACTGCCCGCTTGGCGGAAGCCATCCATATTCCGGTGATCGCATCGGGTGGAATCACGAATTTGGATGATATCCGCGCACTGGGAGAAATTGCAGAGCTCGGCGTCATGGGGGCTATCACCGGCCGGGCCATCTATGAGGGCACCTTGGATTTCGCCGAGGCTTTGAAACTGGCGCAGCAGTATTGATATGGGACTGGCAAAACGAATCATTCCGTGTTTGGACGTGGATCAAGGTAGAGTCGTCAAAGGTGTTAAGTTCGTCGATATCCGCGACGCCGGTGACCCGGTTGAAATCGCCCAGCGTTATGATCAGGAAGGGGCGGATGAGTTGACTTTCTTGGACATTACCGCCAGCCATGAAGATCGTGACACGATGGTTCACGTGGTGGAGGAAGTGGCTGGGTGTGTCTTTATTCCGCTGACGGTGGGCGGCGGCATACGCACTTTGGAGGATATTCGCCGGATGCTCAACGCCGGGGCCGACAAAGTGGCTATTAACACGGCGGCGGTTTTCAATCCGGAATTCGTCCGTGAAGCGGCGAGCCGCTTTGGCTCGCAATGCATTGTCGTGGCAATTGACGCCAAGCAAGTGCAAGACCATTGGGAAATTTTCACCCATGGCGGCCGTAAACCTACGGGCATCAATGCGGTAGAATGGGCCGGCAAGATGGAAGAATTGGGCGCGGGTGAAATTCTTTTGACCAGCATGGACCGTGACGGCACCAAGGCAGGATTCGATCTGGCACTGACCCGGGCGGTCAGTGAGCGGGTGGGTATTCCTGTCATTGCGTCAGGGGGCGTGGGCAATCTGGATCATCTGGCGGAAGGCATTTTGGAAGGAAAAGCGGATGCAGTGTTGGCGGCGAGTATTTTTCACTTTGGCGAATACTCGATTGAAGCAGCCAAGCGCCACATGGCAGCCAAGGGCATAGAGGTGCGGTTATGACGGGCTGGCTGGAGCAGGTGAAATGGAATAATAACGGGTTGGTGCCCGCCATCGCCCAAGACAAAAACTCTGGCCAGGTGTTGATGCTGGCTTGGATGAATCGTGAGGCACTGCAAAAGACGGTAGAAGAAGGTTATGCCGTTTACTGGTCGCGTTCCCGGAATTCTCTTTGGCGTAAAGGCGAATCTTCCGGCCACCGGCAAAAAGTAGAAGAAATCCGCCTGGACTGTGATGGAGATACAATTTTACTGCTGGTGGAACAGGAGGGCGGCATCGCCTGTCATACGGGAAGACACCACTGTTTTTACCGGCGTCTGGAGTGTGGCAAATGGCATGAAGTGGAGCCAGTATTGAAAAATCCCGAGACTATTTATGGCGAATAGGGATGTACTTACGGCATTGGCGGAGATTTTAGAGCAACGTAAAAGCGCTGCCCCTGACAGTTCTTATGTGGCCACCCTATATGCAAAAGGGAACGATGCTATATTAAAAAAAGTGGGTGAAGAAGCGACCGAAGTGGTCATCGCGGGTAAATCAGGAGACAAGGCAGACTTGATTTACGAAACCGCCGATTTGTGGTTCCACACACTGGTTTTACTGGCTCACCATGGATTGAAGCCAGAAGATGTTTTGAATGAATTGAGAAGGCGATTCGGTCTGTCCGGTTTGGATGAAAAGGCTTCGCGTCAATAATCTCAGGAGAATTTTATGGGTATAAGTATTTGGCAGTTGTTAATAGTCCTGGTCATCGTGTTATTGCTTTTTGGCACGCGCAAGCTCCGTAACTTGGGTTCCGATTTGGGCGGTGCCATCAAAAGCTTTAAAAACGCATTGAGCGAGGGTGAGGAAGAAATCGAGCCCACACCTCCTCAGCAATTGAATGAAGAATCGCCTTCGGCGACGAAGGAACCCGATGCTGATTTCAAGCCTGAAAAGCCCGAACGTAAATCTCTCTGATCTGCTATGTTTGATGTTGGTTTTTGGGAGCTGACCGTTGTCGGCTTGATTTCCTTGTTGGTGTTAGGGCCGGAAAGGCTGCCGGGCGCTGTTCGTACTACCATGTTATGGATTCGAAAAGCCAGGACCATGGTGGCGACAGTCAAATCGGAGATTGAACAAGAGTTGGCGTTAGATGAGATTAAATCGAGCGCCTATCAAGATCCCTCTCTAAAACAGATCAAGGAACTGGAGCAAGAACTAAAACAACTGAACTCTCCTGCCAATGCGTTGCAGGAAACACCTAAGCCTGTCAATGAACGCGAATCCTGAACAGGAACCGGAGATAGACAACCGGGAGCAGCCCTTTATCGCCCATTTAATCGAGCTGCGCAGCCGGCTTCTTAAAATAGTAGCGGTTGTCCTGTTGGTGTTCTTGGGGTTGGCTCCATTCGCCAACGAGATCTATACTTATCTGGCGGGTCCGCTGCTCAAGCATCTCCCCGAACAAAGCTCCATGATTGCCATCGATGTGGCCTCGCCCTTTTTGACGCCTTTCAAATTAGCCCTGGTAGTGGCCATTTTTGCCACCATGCCCTTTACTTTGTATCAGGTATGGGCCTTTGTCGCTCCCGGCCTTTACCGGCACGAAAAACGCCTGATGTTGCCTTTGTTGGTGGCCAGTACTTTTTTGTTTTATCTGGGTGCCGCTTTTGCTTATTTTGTGGTACTGCCTTTGGTTTTTCGGTTCATGACTGCTGCCGCGCCCCAAGGCGTGGCGGTCATGACCGATATCAGCCGCTACCTGGATTTTATCTTGACGCTGTTTTTTGCCTTTGGAGTCGCCTTTGAGGTGCCCATTGCCACCATTCTTCTGATCTGGAGCGGCATCACCACAAGGCAAGCGTTGTCCCGCAAGCGGCCTTATGTGATTGTGGCGGCTTTTGTTATCGGTATGGTGTTGACGCCACCGGATGTAATCTCCCAGACGCTTCTAGCATTGCCAATGTGGCTATTGTATGAACTGGGGCTGTTATTTTCCTTTCCATTCGCCAAGGAAGCAGAGGAATAAATTCAGCAAGGTGCTAAATCCGAATAGCACTCCCCCCGCCTTGATCCTTCACCCCTGATGGGGACAGCAAGTTTGTTCTGAATTATCCCGGTGCCTAATTGTAGGTGCCTTATCCCATTATCCGGGAGGCCAGCACAGGATAGAGCGCAATGACAAGTTTCGCATCAATATTTGTTATTAGGTAAAATTCACTTTATGTTCACTTGAGTTCTGTTAGATTCTCTTTGCTTGGTTTACTTTGACGGGGAAACCGGAGAATAATCAGAATGACTATCTATGCAGGTATGTTGATAGAAGAAGACCGCTGCGTGGTTTCTTTGCTGAATCAACACAGTCAATTGCAGGAGACAATATATCTTCCTGCCGACTTAATAATCTTATTGAAAAAGCTTGAGCCTTACCGTTTCCAGATTGAAGGCATCGCCGTTGCCCGGAAAAAAAGTGATTTCACTTTAATTTATGGGTTGATGGAGGCGGGTTATCCTGTGCACTTGCTTCACTCTTCCTTGGTTAAACGCTGGTCCAGTCAAGGGAAAGAAAGTGCCGATCATGCCCAGTTATTGGCGCGTCGATTGCGTTACGAGCTCGCGGGGAAAGGGCAATGGGCTTTTAAATCCCCTCTAAATGTTTCAGGAATATTCCATCGGATCAAAGGCTTAGCCAGTACAGGGAAATTAGCAACGCAGTGAAGCCGAACCATGCGCTAAAATGAACTGTCATAGGTTCATTTATTAATACTGCGTTGGAGAGTTTCAGGAATGATACGTTATCGTGGCTTCACGTTAATCGAACTGCTCATTGTGCTTGCCATCCTGGGAATGCTGGCCGCATTGGTAGGCCCCCGGCTGATGAATGCTCTGGGCCAAGGGCAAGTGAAAACCACCAAGTCCCAGATCGAAATGCTGGCGACAGCCTTGGACAATTTCCGCTTGGATAACGGCCGCTACCCCACCCAGGAGGAAGGATTACAGGCATTGTTACAGGCTCCGGAAGGGTTGCCCAACTGGACAGGTCCTTATCTGCGCAAGAAAAAGGTCCCAGTAGATGCTTGGGGGTTCCCCTTCCATTATGAGATACCTCCGCGACGTGGAGGCATGGATTATGACCTTTATTCCCTTGGCGCAGATAATGCCGAAGGGGGTGAGGGTGAAAACGCCGATATAGGTAACTGGTAAGATCAAGGATCCATTAGGGTGATCCTGTTTCCTTTCTATGTTTTGCTGGGGGGCCTTGCGGGCTTGTTGGCAGGCTTGTTTGGGTTGGGAGGCGGGATCATTCTGGTGCCGGCTTTGTTGCTTTTCTTTTCCTGGCAAGCGTTTCCTGCTGATTTGATCCCTATCATGGCTGTTGCCACGTCATTGGCGACAATTATTCCCACCGCAATTTCGTCGGTTCAAGCCCATCATCGCTTAGGGTCGTTGGACTGGGAGGCCGTCAAGGGGCTGGTTCCGGCGATTGTGATGGGCGCTATTCTAGGGGCTTGGCTGGCGGATAAAATGCCGGGCAATTGGCTTAAAATCATATTCGCCGGCTATCTGATTTTAGTTTCTATGCAAATGGGATGGCGTTGGCGGCCTAATCCTGGAGTCAAGCGGCCCAATTTGCCTGTCTTATTCGGCTCGGGTGGTGTCATCGGAACATTGGCTGCCATGTTGGGAATTGGGGGGGGCACGCTGACGGTACCCTTGTTGGTCAAATTTTCGTACCCTATGCGGACTGCGGTTGCAGTTTCAAGCGCCTGTGGTCTTCCTATCGCTTTGGCAGGCACGGCCGGTTATGGGTGGCTGGGTTCGGATCAGTCCGGCCTTCCACCGGGAAGTATGGGATATGTGTATTTACCGGCTTTTTTTGGCATCATACTCGCCAGCATTATGACCGCTCCTCTTGGCGCCAAATTATCCCATCAATTGCCCGCGGATACTTTGAAACGGGCGTTTTCCGTATTATTGCTGTTGATTGGACTGAAGATTCTTTACGGGAGCTTGGCCAATTAAAGTCTTTTTGGTAACAGGTGCCGCCAAGCGAATCGGAGCAGCCATCGCCAAGATGCTCCACAGTCATGGTTTTAACTTGGTCCTTCATTACCGCAGTTCCCGCCAGGCTGCCGAGTCGCTGCAGCAGCATCTTAATCGTCTCCGGCCCGATTCTGCCCGTTTGCTGCGGGCGGAACTTCAAAGATTGCCTGAAATTCACGTGTGCATAGAGAATGCGGTATCAGCTTGGGGGCGGCTGGATGGCTTGATTAACAATGCTTCGGCGTTTTATCCCACCCCCCTTGGAGAAGTAAGCGAAAGCCACTGGGATGAATTGCTCGACTGTAACTTGAAGGCTCCTTTCTTCCTTTCTCAGGCGGCTTATCCCTGTTTACAACAGACTCAAGGCTGTATCGTCAATCTGGTGGATATTTATGCCCGTAGTCCGCGGCTGGATTACCCAGTTTACAGCATTGCCAAGGCGGGCTTGGCGGCAATGACCCGTGCCTTGGCCAAGGAAATGGCGCCATTGGTGCGGGTGAATGGCGTGGCACCAGGTGCCATACTGTGGCCCGACCATCCTCTGACAGAAGAAGAAAAAAAAGCGATGCTCGATTCTATTCCCTTAAAACGGTTGGGAATGGAAGAAGATATTGCCAAGGCAGTTCGTTACCTTATCTGTGATGCTGACTATGTCACTGGCCAAATCATCGTGGTCGATGGGGGGAGAAGTTTATGACGAGCTTGGCAAGCTGATTTTTTTCTGTCTGATTTTTGCCGGATCGAATGACTTCCAAAGCGCCCGGAATGTTTTCTTTTCCAAAGGATGAAGCATATCAGGGGCAATTTCCGCAAGCGGCTCGAGAACGAAGGCGTAACGTAGAATGTCATCTCGCGGCACAATCATGCGGCCGGTTTTGGCATTCCTCAAAACCTTGTCGTCGTAAAGAATCAAATCCAGATCCAAGGTCCTGGGGGCAAATTTGTGACTACCCACGCCGCGTCCGTGCCGGGTTTCGATTTCCTTCAACTTTTTCAGAACCTCTTCAATGGCAAGGTCAGTGTCAAACTTTACCACCAAATTATAAAAAGGCTCTCCTTCGAACCCTTCCGCCTCGCTTTCGTAAATACTGGAAACAGTCAATGGGCCGAAGGTCTGCTCCAACTCCTGCAAGGATTGTTGTATATGGATTTCCCTGTCGATATTACTGCCAATGCTGACGAAAACCTGGGTCATTTTGGCAGGCTACCGCGCTCGATGATGATTCCCACATCGCTGGCCCCGCGTATGGCGCCTTTCTTGTTCAGCGTCAGCTTCAGCCAGGGCACGGAAAATTCAGATAATATGATTTCCGCGGTTTTTTCCGCCAGGGTTTCCACCAAATAGAAACTGCTGCTTTCCACAAAGCTGATGACTCGTTTGGAAACGGCTTTATAGTCCAAGGTATTTTCAATGCTATCGGTGGTGGCAGCTTGGCGAATGTCAGCAGCCATTTCCAGGTCCAGGATGACGGTTTGCTTGATTTCCCGTTCCCATTCGTAGATCCCGATAATGGTGTCGATCTGCAAGCCCCGTAGAAATATAATGTCCATTTTTAGTTTGATTATTGCTTGTTATGTATAAATTTCACAGCGCTACCCAGTGGCAAGCTGGCATATAGATGTCTTGGGTTTATAGGTTGACACAAATAAAAGGGGAAAGGCAAGGTGATTCAATGGTTATGGATTCCGCTGGGGTATTTGTTGGGTTCGGTCTCGAGCGCGGTGATTGTCTGCAAACTCTCGGGTTTGCCGGACCCTCGCACTACCGGATCCCGTAATCCGGGGGCGACCAATGTGCTCAGGGTGGGCGGCAAAAAGGCTGCGATAGTCACGTTATTGGGAGACATGTTGAAGGGGTTGTTGCCAGTGGCTGCCGCCAATTTGTTGGGTGCGGACGTCTTGATTGTCGCGGCGACGGGTTTGGCCGCTTTTTTGGGGCACTTGTTCCCTGTATTTTTTGGCTTTCAAGGCGGGAAGGGGGTTGCCACTGCCCTGGGCGTTATGTTGGGTATGAATTGGCTGCTTGGTTTGGCGGTAGCGGGTACTTGGATTGCCGTGGCTGCAATTTCTAAAATATCATCGCTTTCGGCATTAACCGCGGCGTTATTGGCGCCTGTTTATGCCGCGCTGATATTGCAACAATCTCTAGCCGCCGGTTTGATAGCGATCATGTCCGCTTTTTTGTTTTGGCGTCATCAAGACAATATCCGCCGTTTGCTGGCGGGAGAAGAACCCCGCATGGGAGGGTAATGGGAGGCAGCGTTTCTAAAGGCCAGCGAGCGCGAACCTCAATCTCCAATGATGAAGATTGCTGGCCTGCCAAAGCCCTGAGACAGCCGGCATAGGCAATCATCGCGCCGTTATCAGTACAAAATTGCAGACTGGGTACAAATAATTCGGCGTTTTCCTTCAGGGCAGTTTGTTTCAGTCGCCAGCGGATGGTTTGATTGGCGCTGACTCCGCCCGCAGCGATGATACGGTTTAAGCCGGTAAGCTGGAGGGCCCTGCGGCATTTGATGGCCAGGGTGTCGGCCACAGCGTCTTGAAAGGCGCGGGCAATATCGGCCTTGTCCTGTTCAGAGCCATTGGTTTTTGCCAAGGTATTCATGACATAAGTCTTGAGGCCGCTGAAGCTAAAATCCAAACCTGGTCTGTTAGTCATGGGGCGAGGGAAATGGAAACGCTGAGAGTTTCCTTTTTTTGCCAGTTTCTCCAACGCCGGACCGCCCGGATAACCGAGTCCAAGCATGTTGGCTACTTTATCAAAGGCTTCGCCCACTGCATCATCAATGGATTCGCCCAATAGCCGATATTGCCCCAATGCCTGGACTTCCACCAATTGGGTATGACCGCCTGAAACCAATAATGCGAGGAATGGCGGGGTGAGGTCTGGATTTTCCATCATTGGCGCCAATAAATGCCCTTCCATGTGGTGAATGGCCATGGCAGGAGTCTGCCAAGCCCACGCCAGGCTGCGGGCAATCGAAGCTCCAACCAACAATGCGCCAATTAATCCCGGTCCTGCAGTATAAGCAACAGCACTGATTTGCCTGGCAGATAAAGTGGCCTCGTTGAGCACTTGGCGAATCAGTGGCAAAAGTTTGCGGATATGATCCCGTGATGCCAGTTCTGGCACGATGCCGCCAAAATCAGCGTGTATGGCCACTTGGCTATATAAATGATGGGCCAACAGACCTTGCCGGGCATCGTAAATGGCTACGCCGGTTTCATCGCAGGAAGTTTCAATACCCAGTATGATCATCAGAAGTGTGTGCAGAACTGTTGTTTAGCGTGAAAACAGACAGTTTTGCAATTGTTGCCGGAAGTCTTCTTCCATGTGCGTGTTTGATCGGCGCTGGCACGGAAGATTATTCTTCCAGAATTTTGGCGTGCTCAATAACGACGGGTTCCACCGGTACATCACTGTAGGGTCCTTTGCGGCCGGTTTGAACCTTGGCGATTGCATCCACTACATCCATGCCTTCTGTAACTTTGCCAAATACAGTATAACCCCATCCTTGCGGCGTCTTGTTACGGAAGTTGAGGAAATCGTTATCCACCAGGTTGATGAAAAATTGCGCTGTGGCTGAATCGGGATCTGAGGTGCGGGCCATGGCAATTGTACCGCGATCGTTTTCCAAGCCGTTATCAGCCTCGTTGGGGATGGGCGCATGGGTGGTTTTTTGTTGTAAATCCACCGTCATGCCGCCGCCTTGAATCATAAAATTGGGAATAACTCGGTGAAAAACCGTGCCGTCGTAAAAACCTTCTTTTACATAGGTTAAAAAATTTTCCACGGTTTTGGGGGCTTTTTCGGGATAAAGTTCGACTACAATCCGACCTTTGGTGGTTTCGAGTAGCACTTTGGGATGTTGGTTCATGA
>Ga0256841_1002227_pt1 | contig 15672 bp, 10 predicted proteins | sample 356308metaG_FD_185971 | JGI IMG/M metagenome (GOLD analysis project Ga0256841, IMG submission 185971) | Hydrothermal vent microbial communities from Mid Atlantic Ridge, Atlantic Ocean - 356-308 | ecosystem: Environmental > Aquatic > Marine > Hydrothermal vents | place: Atlantic Ocean: Mid... | reverse complement strand
TTTGAAAAGATGCTTTACGATAATGCATTGTTATTAGGTCTCTTGGCAGATATAACTCGTTCTTGTTTAAAAAGGGACTATTCTTTTGAAATCCAAAATATCACCGAGTGGTTAAATAGAGAAATGTCTAATGGAGAAGGAGGATACTATAGCGCCATGGATGCTGATAGTGACGGTGAAGAAGGGAAGTTTTATGTTTGGACCTTATCTGAAATGGAAAACATACTAGGGGAAAAGGCAGTGGATTTTGCCGAGGTATTTGATATATCAACTGGAGGGAATTGGGAAGGGAAAAATATTCCAAGGATTGCGTCGGATGCAGGTTATACCAGAACGGATGCATCAAAATTAGAATGGATTCAGGCTAAAAAACAATTATTAGACTACAGAAACAAAAACAGAATAAAACCGGACATTGATCGAAAAATATTACCGGACTGGAATGCACTCCTTGTTACGGCATGGTGTAAATCCTATAGTGCAACCGGAGATAAAACCTACTTGGAATACGCACAGTCAACCATTTCATACCTCATAAAAAGCTTCCTACAGCCCGACTATAGACTTTATCATAGAGCAGGGGATGTTCCGATATCCGGCAATTTGGATGATTCGGCGTTTCTAGTGGAAGCTTTCGGTGAGTTGTATGCGACAACGATGGATATTTCATGGATTACTTTGGCAGAGCGGGTAATGAATAGAGCAATAGAAGATTTTTATGATAAGCAAAACAAGATATTTTATTTTACATCTAAAGATAAAATAGATATAATAGTTAGGAAAATTATTTGGCAAGATATACCTATCCCATCCGGATTTGCCACTATTACGAGGGAGTTGCATCGATTAGGAATAATATTAAAAAGAGTGGATTGGGTACGACACTCTGAAGAGATCTTACTTAAAGCGAAACATAGGATATACAAATATCCGATGGGACATGGGAGGTGGTTGAGTATGGTGCTATATGACAAAATGCACACAGAAGTAGGGATCATCGGAGACAACTATGAAGGGGAAATAGAAAAACTTAGGAGGAGATACATTCCCCATTGTGTCCTGTCCGGTTCAAAAACCCCAACAAGTAAAATTCCGTATTTAACAGATAAGGAAAAGGTGTTTTCTATGACGGTTTATTTATGTAAAGAGAAGACCTGTTTTACTCCGGTCAAAAAAGTAGAAAGCATAGCAACTGAGATCGAGGGGTACAACTGTCAATAAAGGCGTATATTGTGCTCGAAAAAGGGTGTCATAGCCAAATGCTTTAAATGTAAAAAAATATATTAATGAGGGATTGGGGGAATTGGATTAGCATAATAAGTGTGTTTGGGTTATTGTCTTTGAGTTCGGATGTTATTTCGAGATGGTTTTCGAAATATAGATTACCGTTAATATCGGGTTTACTGTTGACCGGTATGTTAATCGGCCCTCATATTTTAGGTGTTTTTAAAGTAGAGGAAGTACATCAACTGACCTTTTTACTAGATTTTTCCTTGGCGTATATAGCTTTTGCTGCGGGTTCTGAGTTGTACTTAAAAGAGCTGCGGGGAAATTTGAATAGTATAAAATGGAATACGATAAGTCAATTGTCTATCACTTTTTTGTTAGGAGGAGTAGGGGTTTATATTCTATCCTCCTTCACTCCATTTCTGAAGGAGCAGAGTGAGATTGTCAAATGGATCATTTCGATGTTATTTGCGACCATATTTGTGGCCAGGTCTCCTTCATCAGCCATTGCGATAATCAGTGAATTAAGGGCGAAAGGTCCATTTACACGTCTCGTTATGGGAGTAACGGTAGTAGCAGATGTGTTAGTGGTAATATTATTTGCTATAGTATTTTCGTTGTCCAAGAGTTTGATGAGTGGTGAATCCTTTAATGTGTTAGTGGCGGTACAAGTTTTTGTTGAAATTGTTATTGCGATTATAGGTGGGATAGCAATGGGTCGGTTTATCGCCTGGGTATTATCATTTAGTTTTAGTAAATATTTCAAAACAGCAGTAATATTATTAAGTGGATTAAGTGTATATATTTTAGAGCAGATTGTCGGTCATTTTATTTATAAGCACTGGGGTTTACACATTCATCTTGAGCCCTTACTCATATGCATAGTAGCGGGATTTTATGTAACGAATTACACGCGTCACAGGCCGGAGTTTCATCGATTGTTAGAAACAAATGGACCCTGGATATTTGTAATATTTTTTACACTAACCGGGGCATCTTTGTCTTTAGACATGTTATTAAAAATCTGGGATATAGCCTTACTTCTATTTTTATTGCGTCTATTGACGATTGCTATAGCATCTTATGTAGGGGGCGTTATCGCTAAAGACCCTCCTTTGTATAAAAAAGTAGGATGGATGCCATATGTTACGCAGGCAGGAGTAGGTATTGGATTGGCTGCGGAGGTTGCGGTTGCATTTCCAGAATGGGGAGATACTTTTTTTACTATTGTCATAGGGATGATTATTATAAGTCAAGTCATAGGGCCTGTACTATTTAAAAAATCTTTAATTTCAGTTAAGGAAGATCATCAGAAGGGAAAATTTAAAGGTCATGAAGGAAGTAAAAACGTAATTATTTTTGGTTTTGAAGACCAGGCCATTTTGTTGGCCAGAAGATTTCAATCTTCCGGTTGGAAGGCGGTTATTGCGACAAAGATGAAGCGGGAAGAAATACGTTCACTGGAAGATGTCGATATTATCCATTATGATGAGATTAATGAATCGTCATTGAGTGCGTTAAAAGCAGGGGAGGCCGATGGTGTCATATTATTCAATTCAGATGAGAACAACTTAAAATTAGCCGAGTTACTGTATGAAAAGTTTGGTATATCCGATATCGTCGTTCGTTTGCAAGACTGGTCATATTATGATCGGTTCAAAGGGATGGGAGTGCGAATCGTAGAGTCTGTAAGTGCATTAGTCAACTTAATAGAGCACTATGTAATTTCTCCACAAACCACGGCATTGGTTTTAGGAGAGATTGAGGGTAAGGATTCAAGAGATATAGAGGTGAGAGACCGAAGGTTGCATGGTCAACTGTTGCGCAATCTGAGATTGCCTTCAGACGTATTAATACTCTCAGTCAAGCGGAAGGGACAAGTATTAATCACGCATGGATATACGAGATTGCGAATCGGAGATATTTTGACGGTTGTAGGCTCCAAGAAGAGTTTGGATCATATGGCATTAATGTTAGAAGAGAGTTAGACAAACAAAGTATAAAAATGGGTAGCGTTAACCGTTTAGATTAAAAAAGCACATGGTAGAATTAGCAGGGATCATTATATTGGGAATTTTTGCACAGTGGTTAGCTTGGAAGAGCAAGATACCAGCCATTTTACCACTAATCCTCATCGGGTTAGTGGTGGGACCGATCTCAACGTATCTGACACAGGATGGTATGAAATGGATAGACCCCATCTTCAATCCGGATAAAGGTTCGGGAATGTTCCCGCCGGAAGTGTTATTTTACTTTGTTACTCTTTCGATCGGGATCATATTATTTGAAGGGGGGTTAACCCTTAATTTTAAAGAAATACGAGGTATGACTCCTGCCATAATGGGTCTTTTAACGACAGGGGCGCTAGTAACCTTTGTAGGAGCTGCTATTCCCGTGCACTATTTGCTAGGTTTAGATTGGCGGTTATCCTTTCTTTTTTCCTCCCTAATTATTGTAACGGGTCCTACGGTTATAGGACCTATTCTACGGCATTTGCCAATAAAAAAAGAAGTTGCAGCGATATTAAAATGGGAGGGAATACTCATTGATCCGATAGGAGCTTTAGTTGCAATACTGATGTTTGAATTTATAGTAGCGGAGGCGAGTGAATCCTCATTGGCAGAGCATGCCATAAAATCCTTTTTACAGATATTGATTATAGGTGCGAGTATTGGGTTTAGTGCGGCATATGCTTTCTATTTCATACTAAAGAAGGAGCTTATTCCCAAGTATTTGATTAATGTTTCGGCCTTGGCCTATGTTTTATTGATCTTTGTTGTTTCCGATGTATTGGCCCAAGAATCGGGTTTGCTGGCAGTGGTCGTGATGGGGATGGTCCTAGCCAATCTTAAGTTGAAGGTGCTGCATGAAATACTAGACTTCAAAGAATCATTGAGTATCCTTCTAATCTCCATACTCTTTATTGTTCTATCGGCCAACATGAATATAGATCAATTGTTGTATTTATTCGATTGGAAGATTGTGGCTTTATTTATCATCATTCTTTTGATTATTCGCCCTCTTTCTGTTTTTATAAGTGCCAGGAGAAGCAAACTAAGGACAAATGAAAAATGGTTTATTTCTCTAATCGGTCCCAGGGGAATTGTAGCTGCGGGGATTGCTTCTCTCTTTGGTATGAAATTGAAGGACACAGTTGCCGGAGCTGAATACATTACCCCTTTAGTATTTATGGTCGTATTAGGGACGGTGTTATTTACTTCTATCGGGTCAAAATGGTTTGCACGTTGGACCGGTGTTTGGGTGGATCAGTTCGAGGGTATATTGATAGTTGGGGCGAATGATGCATCGAGGGTAATCGCTAGGTATTTGCAGAAACTCGGTAAAAATGTAATTTTATTAGATCGAAGTCCTGAAAAGATACAAGAAGCAAAACAGATGGGGCTAAATGCTATTCTTGCAGATGTTTATACGGATGATTTGACGGATTTTGTAGATTTGAATGAAGTCGGGTATTTGGTTGCCATGACAGAAAACCCCCGGGTAAATAAGTACGTTCTTCAGCGCTTTAAAGAACGGTATGGGGACAGAGGACATTTTCGGTTGTTGAGTCCGGAAGAGATACTAATGCGGAAAGAGAATATTCCTCATGAAGGACTATTTTCATGTACAGATGATTTTTTTAATTTACACGAGGTGGCGTATAAATACCCGGAGGTACACGAATTTAAAATAGAGGGTTCAAATCATACTTTAGTTGAATTACTCGATTCAATTCATTGTGAGAAAGACACCATCCCTCTATTGTTAAAATACAAGGATGGATCCATCGAATTTATATCTTCTCATGAAGAGGATCTCAACCATAAAGACATAGAGACTCTGGTATATCTAGGCAAAAAAATTAACCTTGATTCTACGAAGGATTCCCCAGCATCTGAAGAAGAACTGACTCCACCCAAAGAGATCAAAGATGACGAGGAATATGTATAAATGTAAGAGCGTTATTTATAGGGGTAGATGCTCAGCTCCACATCATCGAGAAATAATTTACGTTTATTTTTATTCCAGAGATAAATACGCAGTGTACAATCGGGCAAATTAGCGGGGATAGGATCAAGTGGGATCTCAATGGCAATACTACGCCATTTCTTATAGGGAAAAAGTTGATTTCTAATCAGTTTATCTCTATACAAGGTATCATTAGTAATGAATTGACCATACGTAACGGCCAGGTATATGACATCTTCTGTAAAGGCTTTGAACCGTCCATTAAAAAGAAGAAAACTCTTATTGTGAAGGATGTTTGGACAGGGGTGTTCCCATTTCATACCAAATTCTTCCCCCTCTTTAAAATACATAATAGAGTTCTGTGGTTCCTTTGGTTCCTTGACAATACGTAAATACTCCCATTCTGAATGATAAGTAGAATCATAAGAATGTTCAAATTTTTCCAAGGAATGCATGGCTCTGGTCGTCGTATCCAGACCGATAAAAGACTCTATCGAACCGATTTTATCCTTAGCCAATCGTTTAAAAAAGCTCACTTTACCATTCGTTGCTATTTTTTCAAACTTGTTAATGATTTGAGGGGCATTGGGATATATATCAGATAGGATAAACGTATCTTGTAGAGCGAGCAAATCATAATGCCACTTCATGGTCTCGTCCAAATTTCGAACGGTGGTGGACATAATAGCCATTCCTTTGCGGTTCATTAGAAGGAAGGGTAAATTGGGGGCATAAGCATCTAGTACGAGAATTTTAGCCGCTTTGGATACTCCTAGCGAATCTAAGAATTTTTCTGTTCCTGAAAAGTTTTTAAATGTCGTATAGGTGCGGGAATGATAATTGATATTCGCTCGATTCTGTTTGATTTTTTTTGCATAGAGGGCTCCGTATAAGCCTGTAATTAATATTAGAATGGCCCATCCCAATTTAACCGATTTGCGATTCAAAGTTTTTTTAGGTATTTGAGCTAAAGCTAAGCTCAATAGGATAAAGGTGGGAAGAAAAAAGGTGTCGTTCAGGTAATAATCGTGATGTTCCCACTGTTTCATCATCATGACGAAAAAGATCAGGTCTCCTATAATCATCAGAGAGGAGATGAAGAGAAGGGACTTGTGTACGGTGTTATTGCCGGTGATTATTTTCTTGGCATTGAATCCCAGGAGAACTAAGGCAGAGAACAAGAGTACATAATGAAAAGGAGAGCCAAAAGTCAACAACCACTTAGACCAAATAATAGATAATAATCGCTGAACTTCCACCCAGTTATGAGGCGGCAAAAAGTAATTTAGAAAAACAGAACCGTAATTATAAAACAGATAGTGATTGTAGACCTGATAACCTAGAAATACCAATAACAATGCGATATAGGTATTGAGTTTATATCCCTTACCATATTTAGGATTGCGAAATGTTTTAATGATTTCGTATCCACCTATCGCAACGAGAGGGATAGCAAAGGTCTTCCGGGTTAGAGCGGCGATAGTAAGAAAGAGTATCGCTGTGATAAAGGGTTTTTTATCCTGTGTTTCTACATGATGAAAGTAGTAGTACATCCCTATTGTCATAAGTGACAAGGAGGGAATAGAGGGCATAAAACTTCCTTGAAAAAGTGCAAAAACAGGTACGGTGGCGGACCATACCAACATGCCTAGAGACAATAGCTCATCCCCTGTAATGAGTAGAGCTAAACGAAACAAGTAAAATAGTCCAATAACACTTAGAAGAAGAACATAAAGTCTAAAAAATAACGGAGACCGGGAGTGAAATAATTTCATAAATAGAGCCGGGATATACTCATGAATAGGAAAATCAACAGCTGTAATACTATTCTTTGCCGGCCGCAAAAAATTATAGGGGAACTGGTGATTCATAACGAAAGTCTCCGGTTTGAAGAAGTTCAATCCGTTTCTCTCAAACCCCAGGGCAAGGGAATAATGATCGGTTTGGGCCCAAGCATGGGCTTCCATAGGAATCGAATTAAGAGAAGATAGGTTGAAATACCCCGTCAACAAAACGATTGTAGCAAGTGCAACGATATAGACCCAGCGTCCTCTCATAATAAGATGTGGTACTATTTATTCATTAAGTCTGTTAATGCTGAAGTCATAGAGCGTATGCCTGTAATGATTGAAGGTCTTCTATCCGGCAAAAACAAAGCAGAATGAAGAGAAGGAAGTGTTTTTCCAGCTGCTTTATATTCTTTGTATTTTTGGGTAGGGACGACTCCCAGTCCAAACATAAAAATCGGCACATGCTCTTTGGTTTTGCCGTACCTTGCAAAGTCTTCTCCGCCCATCACCGGTTTTTCGAGTATCACATTCTCCTTTCCCAGTTCAGATTGAAGGGAGGCCACCACAGTTTTAACGAGCTTGGGGTCATTGTACAAGGCAGGAGTAAATTCATCTGCCAAAGTTACTTTAGGCCAACGGTCTTCCGGTAATCCGGCAGCGATCGCTTCTCCTTTGCAAATCCGTTTAATTTTTTGAACGATTCCTTGCCTGGTTTCTTCTGTATAGCTACGTAGGGTTAGCTGAAGATGCACTCTATCGGAGATAATATTGTGTTTTGTACCGCCGTGAATAGAGCCAACCGTAATTACAGCTGGTTCTAGAGGAGAGATTTCCCGGCTGATGATGGTTTGGATATTGAGGATAATTTTTGCGGCCAGTACGACTGGATCAATCGTAGTATGCGGATAAGCTCCATGTCCCCCTCGACCAAAGACATCTATATCCATGGATTCTACATTGGCCATGGCGTATTCCGGGATGTAGGAGACCTTTCCGGCTTCCAGATTAGAATTGACATGTAGAGCTATTCCGTAGTCAGGAACAGGGAAGCGTTTGTAAAGACCATCTTTCAACATATTTTTAGCTCCGCCCCCCCTCTCTTCTGCGGGTTGACCGATAAATACGAGGGTACCTTTCCATCTGTCTTTATGCTTCGCCATCGCTCTCGCCGTTCCCGTCCAGACCGTCATATGAACATCATGCCCACAAGCGTGCATGACCCCTACCTCATTGCCCTTTTCATCTTTGACTTGAATCTTGCTTGCATAATCTGCCCCGGTTTGCTCTACGATAGGCAGCGCGTCAAGATCGGTTCTAACAAGGACCACAGGGCCGGGACCATTTTTTAAGACTCCTACAATCCCAGTGCCTTCTACATGTTCTGTAACATCTAATCCGGCACTTCTAAGTTCTTTAGCAAGTCGAGCCGCTGTTTTCTCTTCATGAAAAGACAACTCCGGATGCTGATGAATATGGAGGTATAATTTCTCCAACTCCGGATAATCCGCTTCTATATCCGATACGGGAATGTGATTTTGCCCTCTGATCCCGTAAGACAATAACATACAAAAAGAAAGGTAGATTAATTTTTTCATCCGTATTGTTTTTTCATCCAATAATATTAGCCAAACAAGTCGTGATATACGACTAAAATAAAACCCAATGCCAGACCCATGTGCCTGTCGTCCGGTATTCAACTGTAGGAGCAGGCAATTTAAAGACATTTAACAAAACAAAAACGCTTTTGAGCCAATTATTTTTTGCCGGTACCTTGAGCCAATTGATATCCGGAGATAAATATATGGAAGTATATCGTGGAAATTGTGTTTTGGGTAAAACAAATCTCTCCCCATCTTTTACCCAAGAATTTTCATACCCTCCGTATAAATTTCCAGCTCCTACACCGAGCGCAAGAGTTAGCCATTCCGGCCAATATCCGGTTTCGGTGATAGCCTTTGGCATACTACATGACAGCCAAACATGCGTTCCATTATAGTCTTTTAACAATCGTTCACTAAGGGTTTTTCCAAATAACATTTGACGTCTAATATCTAAAGGGATACTTGTACCCTTGTTTCCGATCGCATAATAGGGCTCTACTTTACTGGGGGAAGCCGACCATTTCATACGAAAAAACTGTTCTTCCCAGACGTATTCTTGTCCTACAAACAATCCCACTCCAAGCAGATTGGCTCCCATATCGGGAAGGGAAAAGCCCCATCCGTCAGAAAAACCATCCATAACCTCGATGGTACTCATAAACAGGAGGGCGATGCCTCCGGAGTATATTGATGCTTGAGACTTCTTCAAACCTACCCAGCGAGCGCCCCGATATAAAAGCTCAGCTTGAAAATAAGCACTAAAAATATGCCCTGCTTTATCGATGTTTTTCCACTCCCCCCAATCATTATAAAAATGAAAATCACCCGTGTGATAGGGCGCGTACCAACTTTTATAAAGTCCTATCGTACTCCCTGAATATCCTACACCCAGCGCTGAAATTCCAGCTTTTAATCGCAATGGGTTTAAAGTATCTTGTATGAAATGGCGGTCTGTAGAAGCTCGAATGATCCCAATAAAGAAAAAGGATAATAGTCCAAGGACAAAAACTTGTCTTATAAAAAAGAGAAGACCGGAAAAACGATATTGCATACGTTTAAAACTTTTTCAACTGACTCTCATTAACCCAAAACCCTGTATTAGATACGAATATATAACAATTTCCCTTGACGAAAAGCTAGCCCTAAAAGTAAAAACCTCAAAACCAATATTTATTTCAGCAGAATCAGAACAATACTAATAAAACTCAAAAGATACCCTACGAGGAGCAACTTCCACAACCGATGTGCTTTGTACATGTCCATAAATCGAAAGGCGACGAGAAGAAATTTTACTCCAGACAGGATTAGAATGATAGCTATAACTCCATTCTTTCCCCATCCAAATATCGAAAATAGGGCAGTACACAACGTCAATAATAATAGTACTCCCAAGGTATTCGTATTGTTCAATTTCATCCGGAAACAATATTGTTATTTTCAATAATAGGTAGTGATTTTGCCTTAGGTTACAGTACTAAATACAACGTCGGAAATAACAATAACCAAATCAAATCACACATATGCCAAAAAGCAGCTGAAGCCTCGTAGTCCTCGAGTAATAACGGGGTTCTAGCCCTTTTAAGACTCCAAAGTATCGACCCCAGAATCGTTAATCCAACGAATACGTGAATCACATGAAAACCGGTGAGTAACCAATAAAAATTAAAAAAAGTATCATGACCTAACGTCAACCCATGTTCTATTTTTTCATAGTATTCGAATCCTTTCAGGAGGAGAAATGACAATCCCCCCAATAGGGTAAGTTGGAGGAGTATGGTAGCTCGAGGGAGATGGTTTGCTTTAAATTGCTTTAGACTTTCTGCCATAAAATAGCCGCTTGTAAGTAAAAACACCGTATTGATGGACCCAAAAGTAGTATTGAGTTTTAGTCTGGATATGTGATAGGCTGTCGGATCTTCCCGGCTGTATCCTATTAATACGATTAATGCAACTCCAAACGTGATGAGTTCTAAAAAGATAAGTATCCAGATTAAGATTCCTCCCGGTGGCTCGTAAAAGTCTTTATGGTCTATACTTGAATGCATGAGGAATCAGGTATTTAAAATCATTATCCGAGATGAAGTATATTCAGGGTTAGGTTTTATATTGATATTAGGACTTCCCCATTTAACTTCCTTTGCCGTTTAAACAATCTAAAAAGGTAGAGGTTTCTGAATAGGTACAGGAATTTCAGTGATTTTCAGATAGCTAAACATACCCTCTTATAAGATATTATTGGTGTTTAATCCGTTCATAGAGCAGTACAAGAGCTTGCAGAAGTTCAACCGGGTTCGTCAGTATCTGATAGTGGTTCTGACCAAACATCAGGGGGAGATAGTATTTAGCTTGCGCTTCTATGGCAAGGGCGTAGGATTGAATGTTGTTATGGCGGAGTTCTCTAAGTGCTTGTCTTATATCGTTGATTCCATATTTTCCTTCGTATCTATCATAGTCATTGGGTTTGCCATCTGAGATGAGGATTAGCCATTTATTCTTAGTATCCCGTTCTTTAAGCAGTGCTCCCGAGTGCCTTATGGCCGCACCTATTCTAGTGTAGGCTTCAGGCTCGACGGTCCCGACTTTATACTTTGCTTTGGACCAAGGATCGCTGAAGTCTTTTACAGATAAATACGCGGTGCTATTCCTGGTTTTGGAATAGAAACAACCTAGGGCAAAATCCACATTGAACTCATCGAGGATTTCACCAAAAAGAATAGAGACTTGTTTTTCCACATCTATGATTCTATTGCCGGCGGCATACCCATCGCTGGAGAGACTTATATCTAATAACATCAGAATAGAGAGGTCTTTTTCTTTTTTGCGAGCGGATAAATAAATTTTTTCAGAGGGGGTGTGACCACAACGCACATCTACAAACAGATCTGTAATCGCATCGATATCAAACTGATCTCCTTGTCTTTGTCGCCGCTGTTGTTGATATTTATTGTTGACAGTGGTTAACATTTTGCGGAGACCGGTAAGGGTAGAGCGATGATCGACGAGGGTTTTTTTATAGTATGAAATATCTGTTCCGGAGATCTTTTTGGGATATACTTTGCAAAAATCTTTTTTGTAGGTTCTTTTGGTGTAATCCCATTCGTCGTATAGGATATGAAAATCAGAAGTGTTGAGATCAGCACTTTCCGATACGGTAGCATTTTCCACAAAATCCGCTTGGTAAATGCTATGCACTTCATCGTCTACGCGCACAGTGTATTTCATCTTGAGATCTTCCAGAGCCTGACTATGGTCTTTCATATCATCATCCCCATCGAAGTCTCGCCAACCACCTTCGTGTTCTTCGGCCGTATCTATCTTTTCAAAGTTATGGGTCATCACATAATCCTCCTGTTGTTTTTTGTCTACCTCTAAGGTAAAAACTTCCTCTACAGAACGCGTTTTCAACAAGGTGGTGATTTCATTTTTAATCGCCATTTTAGCTTTGTCTGCCAGCGAATTTTCTTTCTTTTGATTAGTTTCTTCCGGACGGTTATTCATCCATTTTCCATAGATAAACGAATAGTCCGGAGACGAATTACCCTTTGTTTTCGCATCAAATAGTTCCAACAACTGCCGGTAAATGACCTCTGTAGAGGGGACCTCTTCAAATAAGTGACGGAGGATCAAAGGCGCTTTTTCTTCGGCTTTTAATCGAGATTCCATGAGATCGTGCTGCAGTTGGTCCGGCCAGTTGATCCCGAGTTTTTTTTGGACTGCGAGATAGAGTACTCGAAACAGATAAAAGGAAGCATTTTGTTCATAAGAATCAAAATGATCCATACGAGGAGGTAGAAAAAAAGAATCATTCTTATATCCTCCTTCTCGTTCAGCGGGATGAATATGGATGGGATACCCGGAAACAGCACTGGCAAAGATGGTTAGTTTTCCTTTGACATCATCGAGTTTTACAATGTGCTTTGAAGCCTGAATAGCCGAGGTCTTGCGCCGTTTTAAATAACGGACAAAGCGTCCGAATAAATACTCATCTAAAGCCATACGAACTAGGGTTGTACTTAGATGAGCAATTGTGTTAAGTCTCTGAGGGCTTCTACGATTTCCGGATCATCGGAAAGGGGTTCTACTACGGCCACTTCCACAGAAAGGCGCTTGGGCAAACCGGACTGAATAAGCTTACCTGCATCTACAAGTAATCGGGTGGAGACGGTTTCTGTAAGTCCTAATTCGGTGAGATTACGGATTTTATTAGCTATATTGACTAGCTTTTTAGCGACCCCGGAGTCAATGCCTGTTTCTTTCATCAGAATCATTTTTTCTAGCTCTTTTTCCGGATAATCAAAGCTCATAGAGACAAAGCGTTGACGAGTCGAGGGTTTTAACTCCTTAAATCCCCTTTGATATCCCGGGTTGAAAGAGGCGACGAGCATAAAGTCCCGATGTGCTTTGATCATGGTCCCCAACTTGTCAATAAACAATTCTCTTCGATGATCCGTAAGCGGATGAATGGCGACAATGACATCCGGCCGAGCTTCAGCGATTTCATCTAAATAGAGGATTCCTCCTTGTTTAACCGCTATAGTCAATGGACCATCTTGCCATACGGTCTCTGTTCCTTTAATGATAAACCTCCCGATAAGGTCTGTCGAGGAGGTTTCTTCGTGACAAGCAACGGTGATGATCGGCTGCTGGAGCGTAAACGCCATATACTCTAGAAATCTAGACTTACCTGTTCCGGTCGGCCCTTTGAGCAAGAAAGGGAGGTGGTTTTTCCAACAGTGTTGGAACACTTCTACTTCCTTGCCGATTTCTTGATAGTAAGGAGCAGTATCAGGAGCGGAAGATATAGTAGTTTTTTTATGTTCCATAAGCTAAGGTTTAAGGGGTTGCGTCAAACCAATACCTCTATATTAATCGTACAATCCCGCAAAATGACCAATGAGGGATAAAACGATATATGTTAGAATGATTAAAGGTACAGCAGCAAACCAATAGATCAAAGAAAAAACAAGGATGGATACAAGAAACAGATAGATGAGCCCCTTGTGCAAATGCGTATTCTTTTTCACTCCTTTGAAAGAAAACATTTTGAAAGGGGAGACCATAAGCAATCCGATGAGCACCGGCATTCCCCAATTGACTATATCATTTTGAAGAATGTCTCCGTATGAATTGTTAGCATGAGCAAACACCCAAAAAGCAATCATCATTCCTGCCGCAGGAGTTGCTAATCCGAGAAAAACAGAGGATTCCTCCTCACTTATATTAAACTTGGCCAACCTTAGTGCTCCTGCCACCGGCAGAAAACTCACCACGACATAAGACCATAGGTTTTGAGCAGGGAGGACATGATGAAAATACAAAAAAGCAGGCGCAACAGTGAAGTTGACCATATCGGCAAAGGAGTCTAGTTGGGTTCCCATTTCTCCGGAAACATTGAGTTTCCGAGCGGCCAAACCATCAAATAAATCAAGTAATGCACCAAATAAGACCAAAAGGGGGCTTAGCATTGGGTCGTTGATGAGAATGGCAAAAAAACCACAAAGAAGATTGCCTAAAGTTATGGAATTGGGAATATTGCGTTTCATTCAACTACTTTTGTGATTCTATTACTCGATGCCCTCTCTTCAACAATCACGGACCCCTCTCCCCCTCCTAAAACGTATTGAAGATAAAAATGTAGGACAACAAAATCCAAATATCGTATAAGTGTACGAAAAAGAGAAACTACGTAGCTTGGAAAATGGGCTACGTAGTTCTCCTTATTGGAGCCACCCAGGAGACTTGAACTCCCGACCCATGCATTACGAATGCATTGCTCTACCAACTGAGCTAGGGTGGCTTCTACGTCCTTCCTGACGTGCTAAAGCAACGCAAATTTAAGAAATGATATCAACATAGATACAGACCATAGGTGTTTCTTTAAATTTATCTCAATAATTTGGAGTGAAGAACAAGAAACATCGATTAGCTATTTTTGAAGTTTCTATGTGTCCTATTACATTGTTAGGTTTCGATATAGATACAAAAGACAACTTTATAATTACTCAGGTATGAAATGGTAGAATGTATAGTTCTGTTGACTTTAGCAATAGATTTTGATGAAATTCCACTTGTTTAACCCGATAATTAGAGTACTTTTGGGAGACTTAATGCGATTTGCAAAAGAAACGTTATACAAGCTTCAAATATAGGGTTTGTATAACCTCGTTGTCGGATAATATGTAATTGAATTAATATAAAAACAAGGAATAAATTAGAGATATCAATGAGTGAAACGATGATTTCGAAACGTGTGGTGGATCAAATAATCGAGGAGAGTGGATTAAGTCTTCAAAATGCAACGATTAGAGAGACAAAAAAACTGGTAGATCTGATTGAGACCGCTTCCGGAGTAGAGTTTATTCGTATGGAGATGGGTATTCCCGGTCTTCCTGCCAATTCTATTGGTGTAGAAGCAGAAATCGAAGCGTTGCAACAGGGTGTAGCATCTAAATATCCCAACATTAACGGAATCCCCCAATTAAAAACGGAGTCTGTACAGTTTATCAAAAACTTTTTAAATCTCGATATTTCACCAGAGGGATGTGTCCCCACCGTGGGGTCAATGCAGGCTAGTTTTGCTGCATTTATGACGGTCAATAAGCGCAAGGCAGGACAGCGTAGAACGCTTTTGATCGATCCGGGATTTCCTGTACACAAACAACAGCTTCAGATATTGGGGTTGGATTATGTCCATTTTGACATCTATGATTATAGAGAAGAAAAGTTGGAAGAGAAATTGCGCAGTTACTTGGAAAAAGGTGATATCTCCTGTATACTCTACTCCAACCCCAATAATCCCTCTTGGATCTGTTTTACGGAGGAGGAGCTCAAGGTTATAGGAAGATTAGCTACCGAATACGATGTGGTGGTATTAGAAGATCTGGCGTATTTCGGTATGGACTTTCGAAAGGATCTCAGCCGACCCGGAGTTCCTCCCTATCAATCGACCGTAGCACATTATACCGATAACTGGATATTATTAATATCGAGCTCAAAAGTTTTTAGTTATGCCGGTCAGCGGATGGGATTACTTGCTATATCCGATAATTTGTACCGACAGCGCACGGAAAATTTAAGTCGACATT
>Ga0256841_1002226_pt1 | contig 15683 bp, 8 predicted proteins | sample 356308metaG_FD_185971 | JGI IMG/M metagenome (GOLD analysis project Ga0256841, IMG submission 185971) | Hydrothermal vent microbial communities from Mid Atlantic Ridge, Atlantic Ocean - 356-308 | ecosystem: Environmental > Aquatic > Marine > Hydrothermal vents | place: Atlantic Ocean: Mid... | reverse complement strand
TAACGGGCAGGATGGACCGTTTATCCCACCCGGCTATAGCGATCCGGAAATTTTTAACAATATCATCTGGAATAACTGGCGGTTGAACTATGACCAGCCTCTGGAAGGCGGTGAAGAAGAAGATTTACCCTACACCCATGGATTAAATTATCAATGGACAGAGGAACAATTGCATGTGGATAATCCTGCCATTAATGGGGAATGGGAAACCGATCAGAACTCTGAAAGCTTTACCCATGTTGAACACAATGATATCCAGGGCGGTTATTCGAATGGTGTGGGAAACCTGAATATCGATCCACAATTTCTTGATCCGGATCATTTTCGATGGCATTTAAGCCCGGGTTCCCCGGTGATTAACCAGGCTCCTGCTGCAAACAGCCCGTCGTTAGACCTGGATCAACGACAGAGACAACGCAATGATGGGATGGTGGATATGGGCGCCTACGAATATCAAAATTTCCTGGAGATTATCCGGCTTCCCCAGGGAATTTTAGGGGTGATTAAATATCCCACACCGGGTTTACCCAATCCCTGGAATGACTAAATCTCTTCAGGGTAACTGACGAGTCATGGGTTATTTTGAACAACGGCTGGCAACTTGTGTCAGCCGTTGTTTTTTTTCTGGCAATACTTTTCTTTTTGTCCTCCCCAAAATGTTGTTATATTCCTAAAAAATGGCTATTCTGTTTTTTTAGTATCTACCTGGAATTTAATACCTCGGTGTATTTAATTCTATATATTTGGATCAACATCCCGGCAAGAATTAAACCGACATATAAGCCAGGAGGATTTAAAACCATGCAAAACAGCCATGGTGCAAATGATTTAGCATCTCTAACCAGAGAAAACCTCCGGTTACGGAAAGCGGTCGAAGAGCTATCCATCTTAAACGAAATTGCCACGGCAATCAACTCCACCGGGTCGTTAGATAAAATTGTGAGTTTGATAGTCCAGAAGTGTGTCAAATTTTTAAAGGTGGAACAGGCGGCGGTGATGCTGCTGGATGAACAGGAGCAGGACAAAGGGTTTCATACCATGGTACGCAAAGCGGATACTTCCGCTTCTTTCCTGCCGTTCCGACTCGATACACATTTAACCGGCTGGATGTTAAAGTATCAGAAACCCCTGCTGGTAACCAATCTTTGTGAGGATGACCGATTTACGGGATTGATTGAGAAAGACTGCCCAATCAAATCATTACTCAGCGTCCCCCTGATTTTTAAGGGAAACATGATTGGTTTGTTGACCGCTTTCAATCAAAAGTCGCCAGAAGGATTTACGGCTGAAAGTCAACGACTGTTGTCTATCATCGCCACCCAATCCTCCCAGGTAATTCAAAACGCCCGGCTGCTGGAAAAAGAAAAAGAGTTGGTGCGGGTGCGGGAAGAGATGCGGATGGCGTATGAAATTCAGGTGAACTTGCTGCCCAAATCCGCCCCGGAAATTCCCGGCTATGATATCGCCGGAAAAAGCATTCCCGCCAAATTTGTGGGCGGGGATTATTTCGATTTCATCCCCATCGGAGATAATCAATTGGCATTTTGCCTTGGAGATGTTACCGGAAAAGGGATGCCGGCAGCATTGTTGATGTCACATATCCAGGCGACTATTCACAGCCAGGTTATCTCTGCCCCCCAGCCCCGGGAGTGTATGCGCAATACCAACACGATTATCTACCAGAATACCGGGATGGGAAAATTTATCACCATGTATTATGGCATCCTGGATTTTACAAATCACCGGATAGTATATTGCAATGCCGGGCATGATTTCCCCTTTTTCTTTGAAAATCCTAATGAAAACCCGAACTCAATCTCCCGCCTGGAAAAGGGGGGATTGGTGTTGGGATTTGTTCCGGAATTTCAGTATGCTCAGGAGGAAATCTCAGTTGCTCCGGGTAGTCTGCTGGTACTCTATTCCGATGGCATCCCGGAAGCCAAAAACCAACAGGATGAAGAATTTGGAGAAGAACGGTTAGAGGCAGTCCTTCGGGAAAGTCTGGATTTGCCTTCTCAAAAGTTAGTAGACACCATCATCGAAGCGGTGGAGCAACATGCGGGAGATACTCCTCAATCGGATGACATCACCCTGGTGGTAATTCGGCGCTTAAAGAATTAATAACAAACATTTCTCGCTTCAACAATGATTGTTCTTTTTTACTAACAGGGTACAATGATAGTTTTTAGGGTTCCAGTCCAGAAAATTCCGGTTGGGTTGTAAAAATTTTGATAATTTTTTCTGAGGCTGCATATTTAACTCCCTTTCATCCCCTCTCCTGGAAAGTCGAAGATCCCGATTTGTCGGGAAGAGAGGGGGGAAGAGGGGGTGAGTTCGAGATGATGTACACAAAAATGCCGTGATTTTTCAACTCCGTCAGGAGTGTCATGTTTATAGCCGAGCGAAAGAGAAAAACACGAAAACTCCGTAGGAGTGACATGTAGTTTTTAGCACAGAGGGAAACAAATGGCAAACACATATACCCAAATTTACATTCAGGTTGACATTTCACTCCTGCGCAGTTTCGGACAGGTGGAGTTACCGGATCGCTATCAACATTTCATCCCTACGGGATTTGAGAATTGAACAAAATTTAAGACATTGACTCGGAGTAAGTATGATTGGCAAACGAATCGCGCATTACGAGATAACCGAAAAACTCGGCGAAGGCGGGATGGGCGTCGTCTACAAAGCGAACGACACTAAACTCAAACGCGACGTCGCTATCAAATTCCTGCCGCGGCAGATTGCCGCCAGCGAACAGGAACGGGAGCGCTTCAGAATCGAGGCGCAGGCCGCCGCGGCGCTGAATCACCCGAACATCGCCACGATTCACGCGATTGAGGAAGTCGATGATGAGATGTTCATCGTCATGGAATATATAGACGGCCGGGAATTGAAAGACGTTATCGCAGACGTAGGGGCGAAGCATTCCCAACGAGGTGTTTCTTCAGAAACAGACGACGGCCCCCGGAATGCTTCGCCTCAACATTTCGCCCAATACATGCCCACCGAGCAGATCATCGATATCGCCACCCAGATCGCTGAGGGCCTGCAGGCCGCCCATGCCAAAGGCATCGTGCATCGCGATATCAAATCCAGCAACATCATGGTGACGGAAGAGGGCCGAGTGAAGGTCATGGATTTTGGCCTCGCCAAGATTGGCGCCGGGGCGCAAATCACAAAAGATAATTCCACACTGGGGACCCTTGCTTACATGTCCCCTGAACAGGTTAAGGGAGAAGAACTGAATCAGCGGACAGATATCTGGTCCTTTGGCGTGGTGCTCTATGAAATGTTAACCGGAGTATTGCCTTTTCAAGGTTACTATGACCAGGCCATCATTTATTCTATCCTGAATGAAGAACCAAAATTGTTTTGGGAGCCTGATTCGCGGGAACCGGTTCATATCGTTATTAAAAAAACTTTGCAAAAAAATCGGGATAAACGGTATGGACAAATGAGTGAGGTGATTCATGACCTCACAGCCCCGGGGACTTCGGAGACAGTATCCACTGCAAAAATCACGGGTAAAGGAATTAAGAAGTTGGCAGTACTTCCATTTACCAATATGGTGAATGACCCCGGCACAAATTTTCTGGGATTTGCTCTTGCCGACCAGATTATTGGCGCCATGGCGTATTCAAAAAATGTGTTGGTAAGACCCTCCAGCAGCATCCGTAAGTACCAGGATGCGGTGGTGGATATCCAAAAATCAGGTGCCGAGTTGAACGTCAGCTACATATTAGCCGGTAGTTATATGAAAGAGGCTGATACCATCAGGCTCAATATTGAACTGGTTGATCTTGAATCGGAAAAGATGCTCTGGAGGGAGCGGATCCAGGTAAAATACAACAACGCGTTCGAACTGCAAGATATTGTTTCCCAAAAAGTGGTTGATGGGCTTAAGATTCAATTTTCTGAAGAAGAGCGGGAACGAATGAAACCCGACACCCCCCAAAGCCCGGCGGCTTATGAATTTTATCTCCGTGCCATTTCTTACCCACAAAACCTGGAGGGAAGCACCCTGGCGATTGGAATGCTCAATCGGGCAATTCAGTTGGATCCCCTATATGCGCCTGCCTATCTGGAGTTAGGCATCCGCTATAACCAGTTTTCCCAGGTTGGACAGGAAACAGCGGATGCATTTGAGAAATCGGAAAAAGCACTGCTCAAGGCTTTGTCTTTAAAGCACGATCTTCTTCCTGCACTGGCATATCTGGCGTTAATTTATACCGACATCGGAAAGCACGAGGAAGCGCATTCCCTTTTGATAAGAGCATTGAAAATCAATCCCAATGATGCCTGGATTCATTTTTCTCTCAGCTATCACTACCGCTACATCGGCTTTTTAGAGGAAGCAGAAAAGGAAATAGAAACAGCACTCTCTATCGATCCCGGCAATCCCCGTTTTCGTTCGTCGATCATCGTTTACATGTTTCTGGGAAAGTACGACAAGATCGAGTCATTCGACCTGGATATCGACAGCCCGTTCACTTTGAACTACCTTGGAGAAGCATTCATGCGGATGGGAAACCATGAACGGGCGCTTGCCTGTTTTGAAAAAGTATTAGGGCACAAAGAAGAAGTCGGTGAATTCTATTTCGCCTCTTCTCTTGTAGCATATATTCAGGGAAATGTTGAAATCGCTTTTGAATTTACGCTGAAACGAGAATCGGAAGACCCTGCCGACGGAGAGATCTGGTATGAAATTGCTCGAATCTACGGCTTGTTAAATAAAACGGAAGACTGTGAGCGTGCATTAACCAAATCGGTTGAATTAGGTTACTTGTGTTATCCGGCAATGCACATGGATGCTTTTTTGGATCCGGTTCGGCAAGAGCCGGGAATACAAAATATTCTCGAAAAGACGCGGACACGGCATGAGGAATTAAAAGAGAAGCTATTATAATTGGTAAGTAACTATTCAGCCATACCTGCGAATTTGAAGTTTTATTCGTCATCCCGGTTTCTTCATCAATCGACGCAGGCGATTGATGAAGAAACCGGAATGATACTGATGGGTTTATAGTTGAATAGTTCCATTGGTAATCGTATTTTGTATTATAACATTACCGAATAGCATGGGCGGGGCGACATGGGTATGGTTGACAGAGCCCGCGGTTCGAAACTCGAACAAAAGGTCGTTTCAACTCTGTTAAGAGTGTCATGTTAATAACGACATGCCCAAATAAAACCACAAGGAACTCCGTAGGAGTGATATCTAAGGCAGGTGAAATACAATGTTGAATTCGATAGGAAACATCTCTTTACCTGGCTTCAGAATGAATAAACAGTGGGGAGCATTGACAGGTCACTCCTGCCGGAGCCCGGGATATAGAAGGCATTGCTTTGCTATAAATATTTCATCCCGATAGGATTGTCAGGGAGGACAACTGCTACTAAGGCTTCATTTAACGCATGTAAAGTTTGAAGAATGATTGACAAAACCGTTTTTTCATATCATTCGTTCCTGGGGAGCATTGCCTCTGTGCCGTACAACTTTACAAAAAGTTAATCATTTCCCAAATCTGTAAAGGAGAAAACCGAAAATGATGTGTGAATCTTCAATTGTAGTCAGCCCGTACCGTTTTTCCGATGAGATTTTCTTAAATTGGAAAACAGCATTCCTCTGTATGCTGTTGATGTTCGGAGTCTTTTTCGTCGATTCTTCCATCGTTGCCCAAACGAATGATGCGGTGATTTTGCCGGAGCTACGCTGGCGGCTGGTGGGTCCTTTTCGGGGGGGCTGGGCAAGCGTTGCCGTGGGCATCCCCGAAAAGCCGAATACGTTTTACTTCGGCGCCGTTGCCGGCGGGGTGTGGAAGACGGAAAATGCCGGGCGCACCTGGCAGCCGCTGATGCAGCATGAGGCTGCCGCCTCTATCGGCGCCATGGATATCGCTCCCTCCCAACCGAACATTATTTACGTGGGCACCGGGCAGGTAACCATGCGCTACGATGTGGTTTCCGGCAATGGAGTCTATCGTTCCGATGATGGCGGTAAGACCTGGATACACCTGGGGCTGGCAGAGACCCGGCACATTGGTCGGATTCTGGTCGATCCCGGGGACCCGGACCGGGTGTTAGTGGCGGCAATGGGGCATGCCTTTGATGCCAATCCGGAGCGGGGCATTTATTTAACAGAAAATGGCGGCAAAAGCTGGCGGCAGGTGCTTTTTGTGGATGAAAACACCGGGGCGGTTGATTTTGCCCGGGACCCGCAGCATCCCACAGTGGTTTATGCTGCGCTCTGGCAGTTCCGGCAGCATCCCTGGCTGGATTATTTTCAACCTCAGGAGGGACCGGGCTCCGGAATTTACAAAAGCGAGGATGGTGGCGAAACCTGGGAGAAACTTTCCGGGAAAGGGCTGCCCGAGGGTCCGCTGGGTCGGGTGGGGTTGGCAACCCCCAGGGGCGGTGGCGGGAAAACCGTTTATGCCGCGGTCGCTGCCTCAAAAGGCGGCGGATTCTATCGTTCTGACGACAGCGGGCAGACCTGGACCCTGATCAATCGCGATCCGGAACTGAGCAGTGACTATTTCTGCCGGGTCACCGTGGCGCCCGATAATCCCGAGGTGGTTTATGTGATGGCGCGCTCCATCCATCGATCCGATGACGGCGGGCACCACTTTTCTATCATCAAAGGCTCCCCGGGAGGCGACGATTACCACTTTCTGTGGATCAACCCGCTCCATCCCGACCACATGATCACCGCCTCCGACCAGGGCACGGTGGTAACGGTAGACGGTGGAAAAAGCTGGTCGAGTTGGTATAACCAGCCCACCGGGCAGTTCTATCACCTGGCGGCAGATGATCAATTTCCTTATAAAATTTATAGCGGTCAACAGGACAACGGCACCGTACAGATTCTCAGCCGGGGACCTTATGGTGTGATCGAAGAACGGGACTGGCACCCGGTGGGCGGTGATGAGCGGGATTATGAAGTGCCCAAACCCGGGGAGCCCAACATCGTGCTGGGAAGCGGATTGGGCGGATACGTCTCCCGTGCCAACCAGGAAACCCGCCAGGTTGCCAATGTCTCCCCCTGGCCGGTGTCCAGTTACGGTGCCAAACTAAATACCGTTCGCTACCGATACACCTGGATTACCCCACTGTCTTTCTCTCCGGTGGGGAAACATGCCCTTTATTTCGGCGCCCAGGTGCTATTCCGTTCGTACGATGACGGCGACCACTGGGAGGTGATCAGCCCGGATTTGAGCGCCAAAAAGCCGGATGCAAGCAATTGTGATGATCCCAATCTGGAAGAAGCGCGCGATTGCGGCTACGGGGTCATCTACAGCATTGCTCCTTCTCCGTTGGATGAAGAAGTGATTTGGGTGGGTACTGATGACGGGCTGATTCATGTCACCCGTGACGGCGGAGAGCACTGGCAAAATGTTACCCCGCCCCAGGTGCCCCACTGGGGACGCATTAACACTATTGCGCCTTCGCCTTTCTCAGTGCGGGGTGCTTATGCGGCGGTGGATGCCCATCGCACCGGGAAATATGCCCCGCTGGTAATCAAAACTGCCGACGGCGGCAAGAGTTGGCAGACCATCATTAGCGGCTTGCCGGAAGATCAATTTGTGTTTGCGGTGCGAGCCGACCCCCAGCGCCCGGGTTTGCTTTATGCCGCCACCAATCGCAGTGTGTTTGTCAGTTTGGATGACGGGGCGCACTGGCAATCGCTGGCGTTTAACCTGCCCACGGCATCGGTGCGGGACTTGCTGGTGCATCATGGCGACCTGCTGGCAGGCACCCAGGGCAGGGGCATCTGGGCATTGGATGTACTGGCGCCGCTTCGTCACCTGCCGGCTGATTTAGCAGACCGCCCGGCATATCTCTTCCCCCCGGCAAATACCTGGCGATTACGCAGCAACGAAAATCATGATACCCCGCCGCCACCTTCCACTCCCCTCGGGCAAAATCCCCCGGCAGGCGCCGTTATCGACTATTGGTTGAAAGATGATGCCGCCGGAGCCGTAACGCTCACCATCCGCGATGCTGCCGGTGAACTGGTGCGGCGCTTCTCCAGCAGCGACCCCCCGGAATCGCTCACCGTGAACCAGTATTTCCAATCCGGTTGGATCAAAAAAGACAAACAGCTTTCCGCACAAGCCGGTACCCACCGCTTTATTTGGGACCTGCGCTACCCACGACCCAAGGCGCTGACTTACAACTATCAGATTGCCGCGGTGTGGCATGACGGCACCTTAATCGCACCCGAAGGCGCCCTGGTGCTGCCCGGCAAATATACGGTAACGCTTACCGTAGATGGGAAAGAATACCACCAGCCGCTAACCGTGAAGATGGATCCAAGGGTGCAGATCTCTGACGATGCGCTTAAGAAACAGCTTGCCCTGGCACGGGATGTGACCGCCACCCTGGCGGAGGTGGTCCGCACCTATAATGAGATTAAGTCCATCCAGAAGACCCGGCAACAGGAAAATCCCGGTGACGCCCTGAACGATTCCTTGAAGATTCTGACAACCGGGGGACATCCCAATCTTGCTGCGGTGGCAGGAGTATTGGGCAATCTGGTTACTGCTGTGCAAAGCGCCGATGCCGCCCCGACCCAGGGACAATATGCGGTCTTCAAAAAATACCGTCAGGAATATGCCGGTTTATTGGCACGCTGGCAGGTGCTTCAGCCCCGGGTGAGCAAGGCGAGATAGCTTGATATACTATTTGCCTCATCACAAAAAAACCGTCTCTAAGGGTTTTTTTAGGTATCGTATTTAAAATGTCGTATATTGGAGAGATTATCTTCGGTTCTGTTATTAGAGATCACGAATTGTCAATACATTGTTCCTACACAATACACTTCCGATGATGTCTCTTCCGCGCTTTATGAAGCTGGAAAATTTATTTTTCTCAAGAATTGGATCTTGACAATTAAGTTCCAGCGAAAAGCCTTTTATGCAACACAAGAGCAATTATTAATTCCAAAGCAAAGTCACCAGGGAGAAGTAGCTGAGTTGAGTTTACGCTACGGGAAAGATGACAGGGGATATTATGCCCCTGCGACGGGTATCGCGAAAGTTTTCTGCCCGCTCGAAGGTTTTGTTGGGGAGGTCTGATGGATAATTTGATCGGGAAAACGATTTTACATTATCGTATAGAAAGTCAACTGGGTAAAGGCGGGATGGGGATGGTATACCGTGCAGAAGATATTCGCCTGGGACGCCCGGTAGCCCTTAAGTTGCTTCCTACAACAATTTCCAACAACGAACCGGAACGAGAGCGGTTTCTAATCGAAGCCCGGGCAGCAGCGGCTTTGAATCATCCTTATATCGCACATGTTTATGTGGTTGAGGAGTTAGACGATCCGCAGCTTGGTAAACAACTGTTCATCGTCATGGAATATATTGACGGCAGGGAGTTGCGCGAGATTATCCAATCCGGAATCCCCAATCCCCAATCCGCAATAGATTACGCCATCCAAATCGCCGGGGGTCTGCTGGCGGCGCACGCCAAAGGGATTGTCCATCGAGATATCAAACCCTCGAACATTATGATCACAGAGACCGATCAGGTTAAAATCATGGATTTCGGGCTGGCGAAATTTGTGGGTAGTTCCGCCCCGGCTTCCCACCTGACGCAAACCGGAACTACCCTGGGCACGGTGCCCTATATGTCACCGGAACAGGTGAGGGGGGAGGAGGTAGACCAACGAACCGATATCTGGTCATTTGGGGTAATCCTCTATGAACTCCTCACCGGGCAGCATCCGTTTGCCCAAAGTTATGAAGCGGCTCAGCTTTATGCCATTGTAAATGAGCCGTATGAGCCGCCCACACAACTGAATCCCCAACTTCCGGCTGCCGTTGATACCATCATCGCTAAAATGCTGGGAAAATCGCCTGAAGAACGATATGCCGGTATGGACGAAGTGTTGCACGATTTACACCAGGTTGATTCCCCCAATGGAATCCCTGCATTTGTCGGAACAACCGGCGGTTCCAATCGCTCATTGGTAAGAAAGCTGCCATTCTCCGGTAAAGTGACCCCCATGCCGTTATGGAGTTGGTTAAGCCGGGCAGCATTATTGGTTATCATTGTAGGCGGTCTGGTTTTTGTTGCAAACCTTGTCTGGAGGTGGAATCAACCCCATGCCCTTCCCGTTCTTTCCGAAAAGCGTATTGTGGTGCTTCCGATTCGGAATGGCGAAGATGCTGGCAAAGACCGGGCATTTTGCGACGGATTAACGGAATTACTTACCAGCACTCTAACCCAAATTGAGGGGACTCAAAACGCTTTGTGGGTCGTGCCGTCAACTGAAGTGCGCAATAGCCGGGTTCGAACCGCAGGGGCAGCACAACAGAAATTTAACGCGAATTTGGTGATTACCGGAAGTTTGCAACGGAGCGAGAATGCCCTGAGTTTGACACTGAATTTAATCGATGCCCGTAGCTTACGACAATTGAAGTCCGTTGTGGTTCATAAGGGAATGCAAAGCATTTCCGAATTTCAAAAAGATGTGGTAAATCACTTGCAACAGATGTTGGAATTACCCATTCAAACGGAAAATCAACGGGTGCTCCTGGCAGGGGTTACCACCAGTTCCGGGGCGTATGAATATTATCTTCAGGGGAAAGGGCTGTTACTAAATTATGATAAGCCGGAAAATGTAGAACAGGCAATTCAACAGTTTCAGATGGCGATTCGGGAAGATTCCCTGTATGCGCTTGCCTTTGCCGGTTTGGGAGAAGCCTTCTGGCGCCGTTATGAATATCGCAAAGACCCCAAAATGGCGGCAGAAGCGGTTCAATATTGTCAACGTGCACTGGAACTGGACAGTTATCTTACCGAGGTGCATTTAACTCTGGGCATCATTTACCGGGGCACGGGAAAATATGATCTGTCTGTACAGGAGTTTGAGCAGGTGTTAAAATCCGAGCCGTACAACTCGGATGCTTATCGTGAATTAGCCAGTACGTATGCCCGCAAGGGGGATAACAGCCGGGTGGAAAAAATGTATTTAAAAGCAATTGAACTACATCGTAATTACTGGGCGACCTATTATGACCTGGGACGTTTTTATTACCGGGGCGGGGATTACCAGAAGGCTGCCCAACAATTTTCCCGGGTTACCGAAATGGCGCCCTCGAACTTTAAAGCCTTTCGGAATCTCGGGGTGGTGTATCTTTTGATGGGCAATATAAAAGACGCCCGAAAGATGCTGGAGGAGTCAATCCGTATCCATCCCAACTATGGGGCGTATTCCAACCTGGGCACCATCCTTTTTATGCAGCAGGAATATGCACAGGCTGCTCGTATGTATGAAAAAGCCCTGGAAGAAAATGATCGATTCTATGCCTTGTGGGGGAATCTGGCTTCTTGTTATGAATTAATTCCCGATGAATCCTATAAAGCGACCCCCACCTATCAGCGTGCCATCAAATTGGCAGCGGAACAGCTTTCCGTGAATCCCAATGATGCCCGGGTATTGAAGTCCATTGCCAGCTATTATGCTAACTTAAATAATAAACCGAAAGCAATAACTTACATCAACCAGGCAGTGTCCTTAGCACCCGACAACCTGGAAGTGTTGTTTAGAGCAGCAGAAGTTTACGGTTTATTAGGAGATATGGATCAAGCTTACGATTTCCTGGAAACCGTTGTTTCGCGGGGGTATCCGGTAAAAATGGTGGAACAATCTCCAACTTTCAAAGAATTTCATGAACAACCGCGTTACCGGAAAATTATTGCGATGGGAAAGCATACCCGGGAGAACTGATGTTGCAACTATGGAAAATGGATAAATAAGGTTGTTCTCGTGTTAAAAAAATCGCGTGTTGCCACGAATTCTTTTTAATTCAGTAGCTCTAAATAATTTTTTTTCATTCACCAGAATTTTCAACACAAACCAACTATCAGGGGAGGAATGATGACCCAGCACCAGGTGGTAATCGATACGGATGACAATCAAACGGTTCCAGCCGTTTCACCGCAGTCACTCCACGTAAAACGGGGGGATGAGATTGTGTTTTCATCCCGGCATTACGGCAATAATCCCCCATTCTCCATTCGCATTGCCTTTCCGGATGGCATCGTTTGTAATTCGCCGGAGGGTACGAATCCGGTACAGGAACTATCGATGTCGGGAAATGCTTCGGTATCGGCAATGCTTTGTAAAAATGCCGGGGGGAGTACTTCATACACGGTAGCGGTGAGTTGGGACGATGCTTCCGGAGGAAGCAGAACCGCCCCGGCGATGACCGTTGCCACGCCAGACCTGGTCGTGGATGATTAGCGGTCGGAACACCATTGGTAAATGCCGGTTTTCGTACCGGTCATAAAAATGGATACGGTTGCCGGTTATGGGCGGCTGTTCTTCCTTTGATGATCGCTGCCAGGCGAATTCTGCCACAATTCCTGCCCTGGAATTGCCTCGTCTATTTCTCCCCAGGGAAGTTTTTTATAATTAAACTTGCCGGCTTTGATGATATTGAACTTGATGATTTCAAAATTGGGACTCAGGTCGAAGTCGCGGGGTAAAATCTGGGAGTAATGACGCATTGCCAGGGTGGCGCCAAAGGGATTATTTCGGATACGATGCTGTTCTTCCGGGGTGGGATTGAGCACCGGGCGAACCGGGTATCCTACCCGCTGAAATGCCCGGGCAATCATCCCGGAGCAGATGACCTGGAAATCATTGCAACTGCCCAAACATGCCATGGTGCTGCGCTGTTTAAAGGGGTTTAACCAGGAAGGCAGCAGCATCAGGGCAATATCTACGATGTTCTGTTGGTCATACCGTTTCCCCAGGTTGCCGATAACATCCTCGATGACCGTTTTTAAATCCCTGCTGTGAATACGATAGGGTCGGCATACCCGGATATTGTAATGTTTATATTTACTTAACGGCACAGCAACCACCCCCTGACCGGCATACGCTTCAATCAACAAATGCTGGCTATCCGCTTCTCCGAATTCCCGGAGATACCGCTCCCGGTACGGGCGGTGCTTCTTCACCAGTTCATCGCCAACATACATCCCGACATGACTCCAGCTGCTATTGGAAAACAACTTGATAATTCGGCTGAGTTTGGTGCGCCCTTCTACCAATACCACATCGCCCTTATGGATATATTTTACTAAATGTGCCATGTTGTTGTAAATGTGTTGTTCGTAATTCTCCACTTCCGCCTGGAGATGGCGGGAAATGTAACGGTATAAACTGTCAATGATGTCCTGGAACTTTTTCATCTACTTATGCCTTTGGGTAAAGGATGAATGATAAAAGATTAAAGATGAAGATTTAACACTTCAGGTTTTGGGTGTACCAAAGGGATAGTTTCAATTGTATCTATACGGAATGGCTTATTATCACCCTTAATTGATGGTAAATGGTTTCCGGAGCGCCGGGTGGTCCGAATTGCTGCCGCCGAAATGCATGCCGAATGGCAAGGTTAAAGCCGATTTGGCAGCACTTAAAGCTGCCCCGGCAACGCTTATGCGCCCCCCAACCAGGGTGCCCGTCATGGTAAAAAATCGTTGCGCAGGGCTGGCGATGGGGTAGGGGAGAGGAGTTCCCCGATCGCCTCAGCGCTGACAATTCCAAGCGCTTCTTCCACTTCTGCCAGAGCAGCGCAAACTTCCGGGGTGGAACAACGTTCATAAGCATCACTGGCGCCAATACGGGCAATTTCCATCCCGAAGGCTGCCAGGTTGCGTCGAAATGATTCAGGGATATTTTGGGCAATTTGCCGGATTAGTTGAAGCCAGTTCTGCAATTGCCGGGGTGTGGGCGGCTTCTTCGGATTCAGCCAGTTAGCTAACAATACTTTCTCGGTCTCGTTAAACCAGCTTTTCTCCGGAAGCCGCTGGCAAATGACATCAAACTCTTCCGGTGAGAAGATGCCATCTGCCCAGGCGATGTATAGCATGGGCAGTAATGGGATAATACCCGGCGCCTCGGCAGGCAGGTTGATTGGTTCGATCGGGTTCTCCAACCGATGTTCCGGGGAATTGTCATAAGCGGTCATATCTTTCTCCGAATTTCTGCGTGATAGATGGTATTTACTGAATTTTTCTCACCTTGTGGTCACAAATTAATAGAAAGAGGGTCACATCATGGCAAACCGCTGCCACTTTCAACGCTCAACTTACAGCGAATATGGAGGGATGGGGAGAAAGGTAATGAAGTTGCACTCCCTTCGCGGATCGAAAATCATCATTTCGCCGCCGCTTTCAGATTAATACGAACAGGCTATGGCAAGCAGGGATGCTTGTCATAGGTTCGGCCGGCAACCCTACTGGTCGAATAATGGTAGTCGAGGGGAAAATGGGAGTTAGAAACCACGCCGAGGGGTAAACTCTCACGGCTGAGAGATGGAAGCATCCCAGGGGATGCTATGGCAAACGGACCCTGAGCAGCCTCCTCTTATCCCATCAATGCCTTCAGCGCCCGGTTGCTGTTAGACAGTCGCTCCCCTAAAATTCTGATGATAAACTGATGGAAAATCGAGGCGGCCGCCGGGTCGGTTTCCTCCATTTGTCGCAATTTTTCCGGGGAGAGAAACAGCGCCGTGCAGGGTTCATTGGCGACGACCGATGCCGTTGCCGGTAAATTGAGATAGACCCCCAGCTCGCCAATAACGGTGCCAATGCTCATGGTGCGCAGGCGGATAACCTTTTCACCCTCTTCTTCAAGCTGTGCAGTCACTTTCCCGGATTTTAGAAGAAATATGCCCACCGGGGGGTTCCCCTGACGGATCAGGTATTCTCCCGCCTGAAAGCGGCGCGGCTCAAAGAAATTGATCAACACCTCACCAATTTGGGTCTGTGTTTCGATTTCTCCCTGCTCAGGATTCAGAAAACTTAGCACCTTTGCCAGAAAGGTTGCGTCGTCTTCTCCGCTAAAAGAAATCTCACCCCTGGCAGGAAAGTTCTTCAGTATTTCGTTCTCGATCCATTCCACGCCGTGGTCTAAATCCGGAAACAGTCGGATGGGATGGCGGCTATCCCCGGTAACGCCGCCGAGGAGGAATTGGTGCTGTAATTGTGGCGCAAGCCCGGTAAACACAAGGGAGATATTTTGATTTTCTGCCAGGAGCTTCATCTTCTCAAAGCTATAAAGCGCCGAAGAATCCACCCCGCTGACCAGTCGAAAATCCAATACCAGAAACCGAACCGCATGTTGCCCGGGATGGTGAATACGCTGTCGCACTTTTTCGAAAATGGTATTGGCGGTACCGAAAAAGATATACCCCTGCAGTTCCAGAATGTAAAGTTGATCCCCATTTTGCTGCAGGTAGCGTTGATAGGGTGCCGCCCGGTCCACATTGCTATGGCAGGTTGTGCCGGTTAACACGTGTTTCACCACCTCCACCCGACCGTAATTGATGGCAAACAGCAGCACCGAGATCAACATCCCTAACAGCATGCCTTCCACAAACCCGAACATGGCGATGGTGATTAAGATTAACACCACCAGGAAATATTCCGCCTTCGGTAGTTTAAACCAGGCGTGGTAGAGCCACTCTACCAGAAAGGAAAGTCCCAGGAAGATAAGCAGGCCACCCAGGAGGGGCTTGGGGAAATAAGTAGAAATAGTAGCGCCGGACAGCAGGGTAAAGCCGCATAAACTGGCGGAGATGAGCGCAGAGATACGGCTGCGGGAACCGATGCGATATCCCAGGGCGGTGAGGCTGAGGGACATATATCCCACCGAG
>Ga0256841_1002225_pt1 | contig 15689 bp, 17 predicted proteins | sample 356308metaG_FD_185971 | JGI IMG/M metagenome (GOLD analysis project Ga0256841, IMG submission 185971) | Hydrothermal vent microbial communities from Mid Atlantic Ridge, Atlantic Ocean - 356-308 | ecosystem: Environmental > Aquatic > Marine > Hydrothermal vents | place: Atlantic Ocean: Mid... | reverse complement strand
GCTTTTACTTCATCTTCCAATTTAACAAGTTTTTCATCTTTGAAAAATGCAACATGTACTATTGGTTTTTTTTCTTCCATATCTAACTCCTCTGTATATTTAATAAGTAAGAATATTTTAACAAAAAGGGGAAATTCCCCCTTTATTATTCTTCACCTTCATATTCCCATTTACCTGTCATTAGATATTCATGTATTGCTTCAGCTGCTTCTCTACCATGCCTTATAGCCCTAACTACAGTATCTCCACCATTTACAACATCACCACCAGCAAATACACCTTCAACATTTGTTCTAAATTTAGAATCAACAGTAGAAAGGTTCTGCCATTTATCTATTTTTAAACCTGGTATATCCTGATATGCTAAAGGATTAGGACCTTGTCCTACAGCTTGAACAACAATATCACATTCTATAATATGCTCAGAATTTGGAACAGGTTTAGGTTTTGGTCTTCCACCTTTTTCATCTGGAACAAGTTCCATTTTTATACACTTTATACCAACTACCTCACCTTTTTCATTTCCAATAATCTCTATTGGCTGTGTTAACCAGTGTAAAATCGCTCCTTCCTCTGCTACGTGGTCCCATTCTTCATCTCTTGCTGAAGAAGTTTCTCTTGTTCTTCTGTATACAAGATGGGTTTCATTATCAAGTCTAAGAGAAGTTATAAGACAGTCAACTGCTGTAAAACCACCACCAACAACAACTACTCTTTTTCCTCTTGGTATTGGAGTATCTGCACCTTCTGGAAATTTAAATGCTTCATAGAGATTTATCCTTGTTAAAAACTCAATAGCTGTATAAACCCCTATAAGACCTTCTCCTGGAACACCTATAGTTTTTCCTCTACCAGAACCTACACCAATAAAAATAGCATCATACTCTTTTCTTAAATCTTCATATGTTATCGTTTTTCCTACAACATGGTCTGTTTTTATCTCAACACCAAGCTTTTCTATAAGTTCAATCTCATAATCAAGGGCTTTTCTATCTAACCTTGCTGGAGGAATACCATACCTCATAACTCCACCAGGTTCAGGCAAAGCCTCGTAAACCACAACTTTGTGTCCTCTCTTTGCAAGGAAATAAGCCGCAGATAATCCTGCTGGTCCTGCACCAAGAACCGCTACCTTTTTTCCTGTGTCTGGAGCTTTTTCCTCTTCAAAAGGCATACCAGATATTCTTACTGTATCAGCTGCAAATCTTTCTAAACCTCCTATTGATACAGAAAGACCATTATCTTTAAACATAAGTACACAATTACTTTCACATTGTCTTTCTTGAGGACAGACTCTACCACAAACAGCTCCAAAAGGAGATTTTTCTCTTATTATTCTGTAAGCTTCTGCCATATTTCCTTTTTGTATCTGTTCTATCCATCTTGGAATATCAAGTTCTGCAGGACAAACAGGTATACATGGAGCTTTTTTACAGAGTATACATCTATAAGCTTCATCTATCGCTACATTAACAGGAAAACCTAAAGCATATTCATCAAATGTTTTTTTTCTCTTTTCTGGAGGCATTAAAGGCATTTCATTTCTATCATGCCTTCTATAAACAATTTTTGCCATTTTATTCCTCCTATATTAAACTCTTTTTTTTCTTGCAGCTCTTTTTCTTTCTTTTTCTAATTCTTCTTCAAATTTTCTTAGAGCCTCTTTTTCATAATCAACAAAAATATTGTTCCTTTGAATGAGAGAATCATAATCAAGTTTGTGTCCATCAAACCATGGACCATCTAAAGAGGCGTATTTTACTTCCCCATCAACAAACACTCTATCACTACCAGCAAGGCCGACAGGGTCTATCATTATTGCAGAAGCATGAGTTAGATGAGGAACCTCAAATACATCTGCAACTTCCTCTATCTCTTTTTCAAACTCAGGAATTCCTGCTGAAACAACAAGGCTTGTGTCTTTGTTTGCATCAATAAAATCTCTTACTTCCTCTTTTACCTTTTTTATACCACCAGAAACTACTTTTATATCAGATGATATATCTTTAAATAAAGTATATGAAAGAGCTGTTTCTTCACTTTCAAATCCTGCTATAAAATGAATTTCATTTCCAATATCTTTTAAGCCTTTACCAATATTGTATACACAGGCATTTCCATAGTTATAACCAACCAAAAGAACTTTTCCAACTTTTTCAAGGTGTGGTTTAGCTCCTACAGGTCCAACTACATCTCTTACCTCATCACCTTCATTAAATCTAACAAGAAGTTCCTTTGTAGATTTTCCCCTTACTTCTATAAGAAGAGTTATACTACCCTTTTGAGTATCATACTTAAAAACTGTAAGAGGTATAATCTCACCTCCTTTTTTTGGTAAAACCATAACAAACTGTCCTGGTGCAAATTTTTCTAGAACATGTGGTGCATGAACTTCTAAAATGTAAAATCTGTCATTTAATACTTCTTTTTTCAAAATCGGAAAACCCACGGCTAAACCTCCGTTTTTATTTATAAAGAAAACTCATTAAAGATTTTTGTGCATGTAGTCTATTTTCTGCTTGCGTAAATATAACTTCAGAGAACTTTTCAAAAATATCTTCTGAAATTTCCTCTCCTTTATGAGCTGGTAGACAATGCATAACTATAGTTTTTTCTTTGTTTGTCTTGGATAAAAGCTCAGAGTTTACCTGAAAACCATCAAAATCCTTTACTTTTTCTTTCTCTCCTTCCTGTCCCATACTAACCCATACATCTGTATATATAATATCAGCATCTTTTACAGCTTCTATAGGGTCGTTTGTTATTTCTAATTCTGTTCCAAAAAGCTGAGCAAGTTTAATTCCTTCTGCTACTGCTCTTCCATTTGGTTCATATCCTTCAGGCGTAGCAATTGATATATTCATACCAACTAATGGTGCTCCTAAAAGCCATGAATTTGCCATATTATTTCCATCACCAACATAAGTTATCTTTAATCCCTCTAAAACTCCAAAGTACTCTTTTATAGTCATAAGGTCAGATAAAACCTGACATGGATGGTGGAGGTCTGTAAGAGCGTTAATAACAGGAAATTCAGAGTATTTTGCAAGTTCTTCTACTTCTTTATGAGAATACGTTCTTATCACAAGACCGTCTAGATATCTAGATAATACTCTTGCTGTATCTTTTATATCTTCTCCTCGGCTAATCTGGGTAGAAGAACCTTGAATATATATAGGTTGCCCTCCCATATGGTAAATCCCAACTTCAAAAGAGATTCTTGTTCTTGTTGATGGTTTCATAAATATCATGCCTATAGACTTTTGTTCTAAAGAACGGTCAGAAAAAGGGTGCTCCTTTAAATAAAATCCATAATCTATAATTTCTAAAATCTCACCTCTTTGTAAGTCTGAAATGGAAAGAAAATCTCTTTTCACGGTATCCTCCTAATTTATGAGAAATAAAAATATAACATTGTTTTATTTTTTATTCAATAATTTATCTAAAGAATTGTAAAACAACACCGAAATAAAAGTTGAAACGAACAATTAGAGGAATTTTTATGAATATAAAATACTTAGCGTATTTGGTTCTTTCAATAGCATTTATGTGGATGATGGCTACAGTGCAGTACCTTTTTATATTGAATATAATACCAACCCCAAGGTACTATATGCTGCCAACTATTGCTGGTATAGCATTTGGTTTAACTATTATATGGATAAGCAAATTATACTATAACATAAAACAAAGAGAAGAAAAAATAGAAAGATTAAATAAACAGCTAAAATTTGAAATAGACAAAAAAGCCAGAGAGTTAGAAAACATAGAGATAATTACTACAGAGATATTCAATAATCAACCTACATTAACCATTGTAACTGATGGGCACGACTTAAAAATGGTAAACAGAACCTTTTTTAAATATTTCAGTAAATTTTCCTCTTTAGAAGAATTTAAAAAGTTACATAAATGTATATGTGAATTTTTCGAAGAAAAAAAAGGATATGTTCAACCTAAATTTAATGATAAACTCTGGATTGAGTATGTAATACAAAATAACAGACCACACAAAGTTATGCTTAATATAGATGGACATAAATATGTAATGTCCGTTAAAGCATCTTCTTTCTATATAAATAAAGAAAAGCTATATGTAGTAGTATTTACAGACATTACAGAACTTGAAAGGATAAATAAAAAACTTGAATTTATGTTATACCATGATGAACTTACAATGCTTCCAAACAGAAGAGCTCTTATAAGGGATATTAAGAACAGGAAACATAAAGAAGGTCTATGTCTTATAAACATAGATAACTTTAAATCTATAAACGACGTATATGGTGTAAAAATTGGAGACCAGATATTAAAGGAAGTAGCAAGCAGAATAAAGAGCTGTTTAGAAAAAAGCAATAACAGTAAAGTTTACAAGCTACATGCTGATGAATTTGCAGTTTTACACTTTCATAAAAGTGAAAAATTATCAATTGATGAATACAGTAGTATCATAAAATCCCTAATAGAACGGCTTACAGAAAAACCATATGTTTTTGGAGATTATGAAGTATTCATAACAGTATCCATAGGTGTATCATTATCAGAATGGATAAATGATGTAGATGAGCTTTTACCTACAGCAGATGTAGCCCTAAAAACAGCTAAAAAACAAAAAAAACATTATATCTTCTATAAAGATGTAGAAAAAGAAAAAAAAGATTATGCTCAGAACATCTACTGGACAAAAAAATTAGTAAAAGCTTTAAGGCATGACCAGATAAAAGTTTTTTATCAACCTATATATTCAATCAAAGGAAATAAAATTACAAAGTTTGAATGCCTTGTTCGTATGATAGATGAAGATGGAAGTATAATTACACCATATAAATTTCTTGAAATAGCAAAAATATCAAAAATATATCCAGAACTTACAAAAAGAGTAGTTAAAGAAAGTTTTTCATACTGTAAAAATTGTCAGTACGAATTTTCTATAAATATAGATATTCAGGATATTCTAAATGAAGATGTAGTTAATTTTATAGTAGAGAACATAAAGAAATATAATGTAGGTGATAGACTTGTTTTTGAATTTTTAGAAACTGAAAGTATAGGAAATTATGAAATAATAAAAGAGTTCGTTAATGATATGAGAAAGTTTGGATGTAAGTTTGCTATAGATGATTTTGGTTCTGGTTATTCAAATTTTGAAAGATTAATGGAATTAAACATTAACTACATAAAAATTGATGCATCTTTTATTAAAAAACTTGTTTATGATGAAGATAGTCAAAAAATAGTAAAGCTTATAAATGACTTTGCCCACACAATAGGTGCACAGACTATAGCAGAATTTGTATCATCAAAAGAGATATTTGATAAAGTTGTAGAGTTAGGTATAGACCACGCTCAAGGGTTTTATATTGGAGAACCTAAACCAGAAGTTGATAAAACAGTTCTTTTAGACAGATTTGATAGGTTTATAACCTGATTACAAAAGTAAGATATATCCCCAAAAAATATAAAAAAGTAAGTATTAAAGACTCATTTCCGACAAAGAAAAATTTTCTTTCTGCTTTGTATATGAGACCTACAATAACTACACAAATCATAACAACTGAAAATAAAGCAGGTATCAGAGAAGATAAACTGATAAAACTAAAAATAGAACCTTTAGTAAAGAAAAAATCAGCAACAGCCATAATAAAGATGTTAAAAATATTACTTCCTAAAAGATTAGCTACAGCTATTTGAACAAGTCCAAGCTTTATAGAAGCTATAGAAACAGCAAGTTCTGGAAGTGAAGTGGTAATAGCAATAAAAAAAGTACCGAAAAACGTTTCAGAAATACCAAAAGACTGTATTATCTTTTCTCCTACCTTTGGAAGTAAAGATGCAGAAATTACAATAAATATAGAATTTAAAACATATCTAAAAACCACATCTCTTAATGAAATCTCTTCATACCTTAATTTTTGAGCAAACTCACGTGTTGCTTTTTTTATTAATTTTCTTTCATAATCTGCTGAGATTTTCAAACTAAAAAGGTAAACAAAAATTATCAAAAAAGAACTAAAACTTACCCACCCAATAGAGTAAACATACTTACTAAGTAAAATAGACAAAACAGCAATTACAATAAGAATAATTCCAAAAGAAGCCGTCAAAGTAAAACCATGATGAACTTTTGCTGTTAATGGCTGTTTTCTTATAAACGCATCAAGTATTACAAGCATAAAAATATTTGCCATACAGCTACCAAATATATCTCCTGCAAGTAAATCAGCAGATTTAACTATTGCCGCAGAACTTATACCTGTTATAAGCTCAGGTAAAGATGTTATAGAAGCGATAAAAATCAATCCAATAATAGTTCTTCCAAGATTTAACTTTTCTGCAAGAATATCTCCATACTTTACTAGATTTTTGCCAGTAAAAAAAATAACAAGCATCAAAATAATAAATTCAAACCACAAAATCATATTTTTACCTTTTTATATAATCGTTGATAAGATTAATTTTAATCTGTTAATATTGTTTTTACCTGTTGAATTTGAAAATTTTGAGGAGACAGATTGAAAGACTTACTGAGTATAAACCAACTTTCACAAGAGGATGTTCTATCAATCTACCAGATAGCAAAAGACTATAAGAAAAGATACAAAAATGGAGAGAAAAAATTCACAGACCTTAGGGGATACTCTGTTTTACTTCCTTTTTTTGAAAACTCTACAAGAACAAGAACATCTTTTGAACTAGCAGGAAAAATCTTATCAGCAGATACTATAAACATAAGTTCGTCCCAAAGCTCTGTAAAAAAAGGAGAAAATCTATACGATACAATAAAAACTCTTGAAGCAATGAATAGTGATTTTATAGTAATAAGACATTATATGTCTGGAGCACCTCACATAGTAGCAAAAGAGGTAAAATCAAGAGTTATAAATGCAGGAGATGGAATGAATGAACACCCTTCACAGGCACTACTTGATGGATTTACTATTTTAGAAAAAAAAGGAAAAGTAGAAGGGCTAAAGATAGCTATAATAGGAGATATAATGCACAGCAGAGTTGCTCGTTCTGATGTTAAACTATTTAAAAAGTTAGGAGCACATATAACAATCTGTGCACCTATTACAATGATACCAAGACACGTAGAGACTCTACAGGCAGATTATATAACTACAGATATAGAAGATGCCTTAAAAGATAAAGACGTAGCAATATTCTTAAGAATACAGTTAGAAAGACAGTCAAAGGTTTTCTTTACATCGTTAAATGAATACTCAATAAAATACGGACTAAACCAAAAAAGATTAGACCTTCTAAAAGAAGATGCTATTATAATGCATCCAGGTCCCGTTAACAGAGGAATAGAAATTCAAAGTGAGCTCGTATATGGAGATAGAAGCTTAATTTTAGACCAGGTTGAAAATGGTCTTTTTATAAGAATGGCTATTTATAAGTTTTTATTAGAAAATTAGGAGGGGTATATTATGAACAAAAAAATAGTAGGTGTTTTTCTTGTTCTTGTTACTGTAGTTCAATCATATGCTGGACTTGTTCTAAAACAATTTGATAAAGAGATAGTGAATATAGTAGATAATGTATCTCCAGGAGTGGTTACTATATTTACTGTAAGAGAAGTTAGTGTTCCAAATCCATTTAGAGACCTGCCATTTGGAGAGTTTTTTGGATTTCCTCAAGATAGAGATTTTAAACAGAAAGTAGAAGGTCTTGGTTCTGGATTTATTGTAAAGGTTGATGAAAAGAAAAAACTTGTTTACATAATGACTAATAACCACGTCATAGAGAACGCTACTAACATACAGGTTAAGTTCAAAAATAAAAAAGTTTTAGATGCTAAGGTTATAGGAAAAGATAAACTCAGTGATATTGCAATAATCGCTGTTCCATTTAAAAAAGGAATAGAAAAGTATGCAAAAAAACATATTCTAAAATTTGGAAATTCTGATGAACTTAAACAGGGAAACTTAGTTATAGCTATAGGAAATCCACTTGGTTTAGACGGAACAGTAACCATGGGAATAGTTTCTGCTCTTGATAGGTCTATAGAGGGACATCCAGGTGAAGGATTTATTCAAACAGACGCGGCTATAAATCCAGGAAACTCAGGAGGACCTCTTGTAAACATAGATGGTGAAGTTATAGGGATAAATACAGCTATAATAGCTGGAGCACAGGGGCTTGGATTTGCAGTTCCATCAAATCAAGCAAAATGGGTAATGGAACATCTTCTAAAATATGGAAAAGTAAAAAGAGGAAAAATAGGGATAATTATCCAGCCATTAACTCCAGACCTTGCAGAACATTTTAAAGTTGAACATGGAGTAGTAGTAGCAAAAGTTATAAAAGGAGGACCTGCAGACAAAGCAGGAGTAAAACCAGGAGATGTAATTATTGCAGTAAATGGGCATCCTGTAGAAGAACCAAATGATGTACAAAAATATGTAATGAGAACAGAACCAGGAAAATATGTGAACCTTACTATAGTAAGAGATGGAAAGAAGATAAATATAAAAGTTAAAACAATTCCATGGGAAGAAGAGATAGATATAGGTAGCCTTCAGGACTTAGAGCTTAAATATGGGCTTATAGTAAGAGATATAACTCCTGAAATGAGACAAAGATATGGCCTGCCAAAAACTCCTTATGGAGTACTTGTTATAGATGTCAAACCTGGTTCTCCTGCAGATGAAGCTGGACTAAGAGGAGGAGATATTATTCTTTCTGTCAACAGAAAACCTGTTAAAACAGCAAAACAGTTCTGGCAAGAAATTCAAAAAGCAAAGGCACATGGAAAACACAGTGTACTGTTATATGTTCAAAGAGGATACACAAGTATATGGACTACACTGCCAATAGTAAAATAAACTTTATGGGGCTTTCTGCCCCAGATTTTATAATATGATTGCCTTATTTGGTGGAAGCTTTGACCCTGTACATATAGGTCATCTTAGAATAGCTGAAGATATAAGAGAATACTTCAGCTTAGAAAAAATAATATTTATTCCAGCATACCATTCACCACTTAAACCAGAAAGTAGAGCATCACCAGAAGACAGATTAAATATGCTTAAACTATCACTAAAATATAATCGGTATTTTGAAATTTCAGACTTTGAGATAAAAAGAAAAGGTAAATCCTATACAATTTACACAGCAAAACATTTTGTAGAAAAATTAGGATACTATCCTGGATTTATAGTAGGAACAGATGCATTTTTAAGCTTACATAAATGGAAAGATGCAGAAAAACTTATAAAACTTTTAAATTTTATTGTTGTAGGTAGAGAAGATTTTAATATTAAAGATTTAGAAAAATATATAAAAGAACACTTTCCTGAAATAAATTTTTATTTTGATGAAAAAAACATAAATAAAAATAAAACAGGCGTTTACTTTTACAGCAAAAGAAGAATTGATATATCATCCACAGAGATAAGAAACCGTATAAAACAAAACAAAAACATAACATATCTTGTATTACCTGAAGTAGAATATTATATTATTAAGAAAAAACTTTACAGAGGATAGGAAAATGTCTATAGGATTTGAAAGAGAAGAAAAGTCCTCTGTTGGAACATTAACAAATATACCTGCAAAGGTAATCCTATATAACGATGACTGGCACACTTTTGAAGAAGTGATATATCAGCTTATAAAAGCAATAAAATGTGACCTTGAAACAGCACAGCAATTAACATGGGAAGTTCATAATAAAGGTAAAGCTGTAGTATTTGAAGGGGATTTTGAAGAGGCTTTAAAAGTTGCCAACATATTGGAAGAAATAGATTTATCTGTTGAAATATATATATAAATTACTCTTTATTTAGATAGATAATTCCTTTGTCAAATACTGCTTTTACCTTTACAGGAAATCCTGTTGTCTTTTCAGCCCATACAATCCATTTTCCTTTAGTTTTAATTAGACCTTCTCCCTTTATTTTTGGTTTTATTTCAATAACATAGCAACTATAATACTTACCATTGAGTCTTAATCTTTCCTGACTGCTTATTCTATATGGAATTTTATACTTTTTTCCATTGAAAAATATTTTTAGAAAACCTTGTTTTTTATTTTTTAAGCTTTTAAACATTACCACAGATGCAGTAAATGGGTCTAAATAATTTTCTTTGTTGTCAACAACCTTAGTTATTCTCTTTATTTTTCCGTTTTTTTTGACAGTTTTTTTAGTAAGAATCTTTCCTTCTAAAAACTCATACCAGTACTCTACTGAGAAGTCCTTTTCCTTTTGTGAAAAAAAGAATTTCTTACTCATATTATTTTTTGAAATAGACACCCCTAAGTACTTTATATCCTTAAATACTTTCAAAATACCTATAGTGTTTACATGGGTAGTAAATCTACCTCTCCCATCTATCTCATCATACGAAATACAGTTTTTTATCACAGGTATAAAAAAGTAATATCCTTTATAACATGAAGAAAAATGTATCTCTTTGGAAAAAGCTGATACAAAAACCAAGAAAACCATAAGAAAAGAAAGCTTAAATCTCATAAATAAATCATACATCAAGATGCTAAATGAATGTATAATTCACAATATAACTAAAATATAATAAAATTTTATTAGTAAAACATAATAAGATTTTATTAACAAAAGTCTTGCAAAAATTAAAATTTAACTCTATAATATTTATATAAATCAATAGAAAATCCTCTTAAAAGATACATAAGGAGGGTAAAAAATGGCAAAAACACAGGAGGTAGGACAGATGGCAAACATTAAACCTCTCTATGATAGAGTTGTAATAAGACCTATTGAAGAGGGAGAAGAAAAAACACCATCAGGAATAATCATTCCAGACACAGCTAAAGAAAAACCAACAGAAGGTGAAGTAGTTGCTGTTGGTGAAGGAAGATTAACAGAAAAAGGAGAAGTAGTTCCTTTAAAAGTAAAAGTTGGAGACAGGGTAATTTACAGCAAATATGCTGGAAATGAAATAGTTCTAAATGGTGAAGACCTTATCATCCTAAGAGAAGATGATATTTTAGCGATTATTGAACAATAACAAAAAATAAAAAGGAGGTGGTACAATGGCAGCAAAAATGATTATATACGGTGAAGAAGCAAGAGCTAAATTAAAAGCTGGTGTAGATAAATTAGCAAATGCTGTAAAAGTAACTCTTGGACCAAGAGGTAGAGAAGTTTTACTTGAGAAAAAATGGGGTTCACCAAACGTAACAAAAGATGGTGTATCTGTTGCTAAAGAAATAGAGCTTAAAGACCCATATGAAAATATGGCAGCTCAATTAGTTAAAGAAGTAGCATCTAAAACAGCAGATGTTGCAGGAGATGGAACAACAACTGCGACTATATTAACTCAAGCTATATATTCAGAAGGTCTAAAAGCTATAGCATCTGGAGCAAACCCAGTTTATGTAAAAAGAGGTATTGATGAAGCAGTTAAAACAATTGTAGAAGAACTTAAAAAAATGTCTAAAGAGGTAAGTGGAAGAACTGAAATAGAGCAAGTTGCTACTATATCAGCTAACAATGACCCAGAAATTGGAAAACTTATAGCTGATGCAATGGAAAAAGTAGGAAAAGATGGTGTTATAACTGTTGAAGAATCAAAAACATCAGAAACAACTTTAGAAGTTGTAGAAGGTATGCAGTTTGATAGAGGATATTTATCACCATACTTTGTAACAGACCCAGAGAAAATGGAAGCAGTTCTTGAAAACCCATTCATATTAATCTATGAAAAGAAAATTAATAATATAAGAGAACTTCTACCAGTACTTGAAAAAGTAGCCCAGGCAAACAGACCACTGCTTATAATAGCTGAAGATGTAGAAGGAGAAGCATTAGCTACACTAGTCGTAAACCACATTAAAGGTGTACTTAGAACATGCGCAGTTAAAGCTCCTGGATTTGGAGAAAGAAGAAAAGCTATGCTTCAAGATATAGCTATACTAACAGGTGGTACAGCTATAACAGAAGATTTAGGAATTAAACTTGAAAGTGTAACACTTGACATGCTTGGACAGGCTGATAAAGTAGTAGTAGACAAAGATAACACTACAATCGTTGGTGGAAAAGGAAACCCTGAAGAAATTAAAGCAAGAATAGAGCAAATCAAAAAACAAATAGAAACAACAACATCAGACTATGATAGAGAAAAACTCCAAGAAAGACTTGCTAAATTAGCAGGTGGAGTAGCAATCATAAAAGTAGGTGCTGCTACAGAAGCAGAACTAAAAGAGAAAAAAGACAGAGTAGATGATGCTGTACATGCTACAAAAGCAGCTGTGGAAGAAGGAATAGTAGCTGGTGGTGGAGTAGCATTATATAGAGCATCAAGAGCTTTATGTGAAATAAAAGAAGAAAACATAGATAAAAAATGGGGTATTGACATAATCAAAAAAGCATGTGAAGTACCTTTAAAACAGATAGCTTATAATGCAGGATTTGATGGTTCTGTAGTTCTTGAAAAAGTTAAAGATTCAGACAATCCAAACTATGGATTTAACGCTGCAACTGGTGAGTATGTTGATATGATACAGGCAGGAATTATAGACCCAACAAAAGTAGTAAGAACAGCTATAGAAAATGCTGCATCAGTAGCTGGAACAATGTTAACAGCAGAAGCTCTTGTAGCTGAAATACCAGAAAAAGAAGAAAAACCAGCTACTCCAGGAATGGATGAAATGGGTGGAATGGGATTCTAACCTAACATAATCAAAAATTAACATAATTCTTAAGCCCCCTTTATGGGGGCTTTTTTATTTGCTAAAATAAATCGTTTAACTTATAATGTTTTAGATTAAAAACAAAAAGGAGGTGTATCCTATTGGCAGTAGTTTATGTAAAAGAAGATGAGCCATTTGAGAAAGCACTAAAAAGATTTAAAAAAATAATAGAAAAAGAAGGTGTGCTAACAGAATATAAAAGAAGAGAATATTATGAAAAACCATCAGTAAAAAGGAAAAGAAAACAAAGAGCTGCAAGAAAAAGACTTATAAAAGCTCTTAAGAAAAAAGGTCTTTTATAAGGGGAAAATATGGCAGAGCTTTTAAAAAAGCTTCAAGAAGAGATGAAGAAAGCTATGAAAAGTGGAGAGAAAGATAGACTCTCCACAATAAGAATGCTCATTTCTGAGATAAAAAAGGTACAGATAGATAAGAAGAAAGATTTAACTGATGAGGAAATAATACAGCTTCTTCAAAGATATGCAAAACAAAGGAAAGAGGCAATCCAACAGTACAAAAAAGCCAATAGAGAAGACCTTGTAGAGAAAGAAGAAAAAGAGTTAAAAGTTGTTGAAGAGTTTTTACCAGAACAGTTGTCAGAAGAAAAGATAGAAAATATAGTACAGGAAACTATAGAAGAAATAGGTGCTTCTTCCTTAAAGGATATGGGAAAGGTTATGAAAGTTGTTATGGAAAAAGTTAAAGGAAGGGCTGATGGTTCTATAGTAAGTAAAATAGTAAAACAGAAACTTTCTTAAAGTTAGGAAAATTCTAAACCTTAAAGGTTGAATATGTTAGACATTCTTTTTTCTCTTATCTTTTTATACCTTGTTATTGTAGGCCTTTATAAAGGTTTTGTTGATTTATTTTTTAAATTTCTAGGAATAGGAGTAGGTTTTTTTATTGCCATTTTATGGCATAAAGAACTTTCCTCTTATCTTTCTAAATACTTCAATGGAAATCAGGTTTTGATAGATTTCTTAGCTTTTATATTTTTATTTTTACTTATTTTTAGCTTCTTTATGATACTTAATTCAATTTTATCCAGATATGTTCATCAAATAACATTTTTCTCCTTTTTGGACAAAATACTTGGTCTTTTTCTTGGTATTATTGTTTTTTTTATCATCATGTACTCTATTTATGTTCTGTCAATAACTAACGATGCAGTTTATGAGATGATGCAAGGTTCAAAGATATACAAATATTTTGAAAAGTATATTCAAGAATATCATCTTGTAAGTGTATATACTTTTGCACAGAACTCTAAATCTGAACATAGTTTCAGTGCATAGTTTAGTGTATCTGCTTTTACAAACACTCCGTGAGTCTTAACTAGGCATAAGTTATAATCTTTTAGAATATCAGAAACTGCTTTAGCAAGCTCCATAGAAGCTGTAGCCTTTTCTACAGAAATTATTGGAACTTTTCCTATAAATAGTCTACCTTCATTGTCTATTGGTTCAAAAAAGTCTTTTAACTTAAAAGTTAAAGCTGTAGCATAAACTGGGTGAGCATGAATTATAGCTTTAGCATCGGTATTTTTGTAAATTTCTCTATGAACTATAAGTTCACTTGAAGCCTCTATATCTTTTTTATCTTCTTTGTATATAGGAACCATAACCAAATCATTTTTTCTTAAAAAACCTAACATTCTCCCTGTCTTTGTTATAACTAAATCATCGTTATATCTTACACTTATATTTCCTGCATGACTTGTAATAAGACCTTCTTTGTAAAGAACTTTCCCTGTAAAAATCATATCTTTGTATATAAAATCTAACTCATCTTTATAACATCCTATATAACTTTTATAACTCACTTTCTCGCCCTCACTACAACAAATGAACCTTTTCCATAACCTTCTTTAACAGGTTCTATATATTTTATATCTTCCAACTTATGAAACACTGTTTGAACAAATTTAAAGTCCGTAAAACCTATACTTTTTAGCATATCTGTTAGCTGCTTTGTACTTATAAAATTTGCATCTTTATAAAATGGATTTTTATCTTTTATTTTCTGATAATATTCTCCAAGAGGAGAATCTTTGTCTATAAAACCAATAACTATGTATCCTCCCTTTTTTAAGACTCTATAAGCCTCTGACAAAGCTTTTTGTATATCATCTACAAAACATATAGTAGTTACCATTAAAACACAGTCAAATATTTCATCTTTAAACGGCAGATTTTCAGCAACACCATAATATACTTTTATACCTCTTTTTTCTGCAATTTTTGCCATTTTTTTTGAAGGTTCCAGTCCTATCTTTATTCCTAAAGGCTGTGCAAACCTGCCAGTTCCTACTCCTATCTCTATACAGTTTTCTCTATTTTCAGGAAGGAGTCTTTCTACAGCTTTAAGTTCAGACAGGTAAACATATCTGTGTTTTTCAAACCACTGTTCATATCTTTGGGTATATTTTTCAAATGGTTCAATTTTTGCCATTATTTCCTAATGTATATAACTTTGTTGTTTTCTACTTTTACTATAGGAGAAGGTTTTCCCTTAGCTCTACCTTCATCTACATAAATATCTATTAAATCTCCAAAATAGTCTATAGCCTGTTTAATGTCTTCAGCCGGTTTTTTCCCTTCTGGATTTGCACTTGGGGCTACAATTGGAAAACCAAGATTTTTTATAAAATCTTTTAAATTTTGTTTTGCTGGAATTCTAAAAGCAAGTGTACCTGTACCTCTATGTAAATATTTATACTTATCAGGGTTTTTTAGAGTTAGAATTACTGTAATACCTTCCTTTTCTAAAAGTTCTCTTTCTTTTTTGGAAATTTCTACATCAAAAAATTTTTTTATAAAATCAACAGACGGTACAAGTAATAAAAATGGTTTTGTCGGTGTTCTTTTTTTGATTTTATATAATCTTTCTACAGCTTCTTTATCGAGAGCATTTGCTACTATGCCATAAAGGGTGTCTGTTTTTATTACTGCTAATTTACCTTCCTTTAAGAAAGATGTAATATCTTCTAAAGTTTGTGTAATCAGTGGCA
>Ga0256841_1002224_pt1 | contig 15693 bp, 15 predicted proteins | sample 356308metaG_FD_185971 | JGI IMG/M metagenome (GOLD analysis project Ga0256841, IMG submission 185971) | Hydrothermal vent microbial communities from Mid Atlantic Ridge, Atlantic Ocean - 356-308 | ecosystem: Environmental > Aquatic > Marine > Hydrothermal vents | place: Atlantic Ocean: Mid... | reverse complement strand
AAACAGAGCAAAGTCAAGGTAAGCGAAATGCTGGCCTATGCGGATGATCGGTTGCTGATACTTGAGCGTGTCAACAATACGACCAAACTGTATCGTGTGACGCTGCATTCAGCCAGCAATATCCTCGGCGGTCGCTGGGACAGTGAGTTTACCTCGCCTTCCCTGGAACAGATCGACGACCTTGGCATGATTGACATCACGCCGCTGAGCAAGGATCTGGCGCTCGATTCGGCCATCGATCTGCCGCCCGGTGCCCTGCCGGCCAAAGTGGAAGGCATTGCGAGGACAGGGCGCCGAGAGCTGGTGCTGGTCAATGACAATGACTTTGGTATCGAAGGTGCTGATACGAAAATCATCCGACTACGGGTTGGAAGAAGCTTCTTTAAATAACATGGGTTTAAAATAGCAAAAAATCAACGATCTGATATGATCAGCTTCTCAAAAAGGCTCGGCGAACCGCCATCAAAGGCGGTCGCCCGGGTAATGTTATTTAACCTGTCCTCCTGTAGTTCGCTGAGGCATTTTCTGCTGGAAGTCGAAGTACGGCGGCCTCGAGGTCTCCGAGGCCAAACGGCTGCGTGCACTTGAGCAGGAGAATGCAAAGCTGAAGCGTCTCCTCGCCGAGGCGGAGCTGGACAAGGCCGCGCTCAAGGAGCTGGTCGAGGGAAAATGGTGACGGCCGCGCAGCGGCGCCAGGCCGTCGAACACCTCAAACGGCATTTCATCCAGCCCGGAAAGCCGACCCAAACAACCCTGTCCGGCCGCATCGATCTCTTGGCAAGATACCACCGGACTTGTTTGCGAAAGCGGCGGCCTGATATGATCGTTTTCCCACATTCAGGGTGGCTCTGATTACGGGGTACGGTCAGAGGAACTGCGGCAGGCGCTGCTCGAGTTCAAGGCGCGGTTTAACCGGCATTGGCTGATCCAGCGGCATGGCTATGCCACCCCTGCCCAGGTGCGAGCTGCCCATGCGCCCGTGGCAGAGGCAGCGTGAATTTTTGTGCAAACATCTGTCCAGGAATTCAGAGGCTTTACAGAGCGGTGCCGGCGGGGCGAGAGAACGACTGACGGGAGCCATGCCATGAACCGGTTCGAAAAAGACCCTGAAGCCATCGCCAGGTTGAATCCCGAACAGTATCGCGTCACCCAGGAAAACGGGACCGAGCAACCGGGCACCGGCGAATATCTGCATAATGATGAACCCGGCATCTATGTCGATATTGTCTCCAGAGAGCCTTTGTTCAGCTCTCGCGACAAGTTCGACTCCGGCTGCGGCTGGCCCAGCTTCAGCAAGCCCGTCAGCGAGCACTTCATCAATGAAATACGCGATACCAGCCACGGCATGATTCGTATCGAAGTGCGCTCCGTGCACGGTGATTCGCATCTGGGGCATGTTTTTCCGGACGGACCACGGGATCGAGGCGGATTGCGTTACTGCATCAATTCGGCGTCCCTGCGCTTTGTGCCGTTGGAAGAAATGGAGGCCGAAGGGTACGCAGAGTATATTCCACTGGTGACTGGAGAAAACCACGATGGCGATTGAAAGGGCGATACTGGCCGGTGGCTGTTTCTGGGGCATGCAGGACTTGTTTCGAAGGCAACCCGGCGTGCTCGGAACCCGGGTTGGCTATACAGGCGACGACGCGGTACCGAATGCGACCTACCGGCACCACGGTAACCATGCCGAGGCGATCGAGATCGAATTCGATAACGAGCAGACTACCTATCGCCAACTGCTGGCTTTCTTCTTCCAGATTCACGATCCGACCACAGTAGACCGTCAGGGTAATGACCGCGGGCCTTCGTATCGTTCGGAAATCTTCTACACCAGTGACGCGCAACGGTCAGAGGCGTTGAAGACCATCGAGGATGTCGACGCCTCGGGACTCTGGCCTGGCCCGGTGGTGACGAAAGTCAGCCAGGCCGGGGACTTCTGGGAAGCCGAGCCGGAGCATCAGGATTATCTGCAGCGCGTTCCCAATGGTTATACCTGCCATTTCCCGCGTCCGGACTGGCTATTGCCGGATTGATGCGCGTCGGCATCGGCGGTGACCGCCTCTGCCGCGCGGCGTTGTACGGGTGGAGCCGGGTTTGGTTCTTTCCAGCGCGCCGCACGATACCCGGACACAAACGGGGGGCGTGCATTTCCATCCGGTGGGGGTTGGTCTCGATACCCGGATCGGGGTGTATGTGCGCACCCACGCCACGACAAGGCAGCCGTGCCCGAACTGCCGCAGCGCCTGCTGCCGGTCCGGGAAGCAGATCAGGCCGACCCGTGAGATGACGGCGTCGAAGGGATCGGCGTCCAGTTCTTCCAGCCGTTCGCCGTCGACGGCGCAGGTGGTGACGTTATCGAGGCCGGTTCACCGCATTCAGCCGGCGGGAACCGGGGGACACGTTGCGCCTGATGGTGTCCAGCGCCGATGTCAGCCCGGCGCAACGCGAGGCGGACGTGGCCTGCCTTCACCCGTAACTTAATGTAAATTTTAAATAGATTAAGAAAGCGGTAATGGATCTCACGCCTTGCTACCTTATATAATATGCGACTTTCTGTGGTGCCGGGCCGGAAGCATCCCGGGACATGCCGGGTCCAATGCATTGGTAGTGGATCTTTCTGTTGGAATTTTTATTTGAGGATTATGTTATGGCACTTGATCAATCCAGCCGCTATGCCGATCTCGGCCTGAAGGAAGAAGACCTGATCGCAGGTGATCGGCACATGCTTGTGGCCTATCGCCTGAAACCCGCCGAGGGACACGGCTTCCTGACCGTGGCCGCACACGTGGCGGCGGAATCTTCCACCGGCACCAACGTCGAAGTCTCCACCACCGACGACTTCACCCGCGGTGTGGATGCCCTGGTCTATGACATCGACGAGAACGCCTTCGGCGACGCTGGCGGCCTGGTCAAGATCGCCTACCCGGTCGAATTGTTCGACCACAACCTGATCGACGACAAGCATGGCGTTGCTCACATGTGGTCACTGATCCTGGGTAACAACCAGGGCATGGGAGATCATGTGGGCCTGCGCATGCTCGATTTCTACGTGCCCGAATGCATGATCCGCAAGTTCGACGGCCCCGCCACCAATATCAGCCATATGTGGAAGATCATGGGCCGTCCGGAAAGTGACGGTGGCTACGTCGCCGGCACCATCATCAAGCCCAAGCTGGGTCTGCGTCCGGAGCCCTTCGCCAAGGCCTGTTACGACTTCTGGCTGGGCGGCACCTTCATCAAGAATGACGAGCCCCAGGCCAACCAGAGCTTCTGCCCCATGAAGGAAGTCATCCCGCTGGTCGCCGAGGCCATGGACCGCGCCCAGCAGGAGACCGGCGAGGCCAAGTTCTTCTCGGCCAACATCACCGCCGATTTCTTCGCCGAGCTGATCGCACGCGGTGAATACGTTCTGAACGAATTCGCGCGATATGGAAACGACGAGCATGTCGCCTTCCTCGTGGACGGTTTCGTCGCGGGTCCAGCCGGCGTCACCACCGCGCGTCGTTATTTCCCTCATACCTTCCTGCATTTCCACCGTGCCGGCCATGGGTCCGTAACCTCGTACAAATCACCGATGGGCATGGATCCCCTGTGCTACATGAAGCTGAGCCGCCTCATGGGTGCGTCCGGCATTCACACCGGCACCATGGGTTACGGCAAGATGGAAGGCCATGCGGACGAACGCATCCTGGCCTATATGCTGGAGCGTGACGAATGCCAGGGCCCGTATTTCAACCAGAAGTGGCACGGCATGAAGGCGACCACGCCCATCATCTCCGGCGGCATGAACGCCCTGCGCCTGCCGGGCTTCTTCCAGAACCTGGGCCACGCCAACGTGATCAACACCTGTGGCGGCGGCTCCTTCGGCCATATCGACGGCCCGGCGGCCGGCGGCAAGTCGCTGATCCAGGCATGGGAGTGCTGGAAAGCCGGCGCCGACCCGATCGAATGGGCCAAGGAACACCGCGAATTCGCGCGCGCGTTCGAATCCTTCCCGCACGATGCCGATCAGTTGTTCCCGGGCTGGCGCGAGAAACTGGGTGTGAAAGCGGCCTGAGGGCTTCCCCCCATCCCACGAGAAACCCCGCTTCGGCGGGGTTTCTCGTCAGGGGGGCGGACCACGTTTCCACGGCAGGGAAAACGGGGACGGGTAGTCGAGGAAACCTGGTCCGTCCCCGTTTCGCCCCGGGCGCTACTGTCGCCGTCCGGCGGATTCGACATGCCGACGGGTTGCCAACCTGTAGATTTCCAGCAAATCCTCTTCGCTGATATCGACAAAGGTGTCGATGTGGCTCAGCGCGTAGACGAAGTCTTCATGACTGATCGGTTCGTATCCCCGCTCTGCCAATTCGGCAGCAGACTGTTTCAGATGCAGATATGCCGGATAGCGACGCCATTTGAACAAGGCATTGAAGACGATCGCCACGAACAGTATCGTGGCCGCATTGAGCAGAATCGGGGCATATTCATATGCATAGCCCAGATGGTGCAGTTTCTCCGAGCCGATCACGGCAGCCAATGCCGTCGCACCACCGGGAGGATGGATGCAGCGTGCGAAATACATGGCGCCGATCGCCAGACCCACGCCAGCAGATGCTGCAACGGTATATTCAGGTATCCATTGCCAGCACGCCACCCCGATAACCGCAGAGATTGCATGTCCGCCCATGACGTTCCAGGGCTGCGAAAACGGTGCATGCGGTGCGGCGAAGAGCAGTACCGCGCTCGCGCCCATGGAGGGGACGATCAGCACGGACACCTCGGGATCCAGAAACCATTGACTGGTCACGAAGATGCCGAAAATTCCAAAAAAGCCACCCAGCGTGGAAAGCGGTATTTCCCGAACGTGCATCTTGTGGCGACTGAAGCCAATCAGATCCAGAAATTCAGCGAGATTCATATTTTCCCCTTACGAAAAAACGTGGTCTGTCCCCGTTTTTCTTTCCGTTTTCTTTTCATTTCCACCCGATCCCGTCGTTGGCTGACCCGCCAGGGCCAGACACGGCCGCTGACCGCAGCCAGTACGGATGCGACAAGACCCCCGTCTTCGCCAGCGGCGAATTTTCGGGTTGGCCGCCAGACCCGGTTCATCCACGAATATCGACATAGTAAAGCCTATACCCGCCAACGGCGCCACACCGACGATCCGACTGAAGCGGGCCTGTGCCCGGAAGAGGCCGGCCCTTTCCAGTACCCGCCGGGTGACCGAAAGGCCGGTAGAACCCGCCCGCGCTGTTGCCAGCATGACAAAACGCGGCAGGATAGGGCACCATACCCTTCATCATCCCGGCGCCCCTGGCGGCGAAAAGACGGTCGAACCCCACATGCACGATCAGACCCACACCCACTGGATGGAACACGCCCTGGCGCTGGCGGAACGGGCAGCGGCCGAGGGCGAGGTGCCGGTCGGCGCCGTGCTGCTGCGCGACGGCGAAGTCCTGGGCGAGGGCTGGAACCGGCCCGTCTCGACCAACGACCCCACCGCCCACGCCGAGATCATGGCCCTGCGTGAAGCGGCGCAGCGCATCGGCAACTACCGCCTCACCGGCGCCACCCTCTATGTCACCCTGGAACCCTGCCTGATGTGCGCCGGCGCCATGGTCCACGCCCGCATCGAACGCCTGGTGTACGGTGCCAGCGACCCCAAGCGCGGAGCCGTCTCCAGCACCTTCCATGCGTTCGAGGCGCAGGGCCTGAACCACCGGGTGGCGTTACAGGGCGGGGTGCTGGCGGAACGCTGCGGCGAACGGTTGCAGGCCTTCTTCCGCGCGCGGCGCCCGCCCCGGTTTTAGGGGGCAGGCTCCCCTTTTCCCGTTTTCCTGTCCCCCGGTGTTCATCGACCGCTCGCCGTTCATCCCTCCGGCTTGAAATATACAAACCAGTTGGTATGATTGTATCCAGGCACACAACAACGAATAACCGAGGAGCACCGCCATGCCGTTTGCAGACCTGCCGGTCTTTGCTCCGCTGACAGGGGGGCGTCAGCCGAGAACCCTGTTGTCGCTGGCGCTGCTGGTGCTGGCGGCACTGTGCGTCGGCCGGGCCGGCGCCATGCCGGCTGCGGAACAGTTGATTCACCGGCAGGCCGAGCTGCTCAAGCAGGGCCTGGCGGAAGCGGGGGCTCATGCCTCCGATCCCGCCGAACTGGAACGGCTGGTGAACCGGGTCATCGCCCCCCATGTCGATTTCAACCGCTTCGCCAGGCTGGTGCTGGGCAGGTATTGGCGGACCCTCTCCCGGGAAGACAGAAGACGTTTCGAACAGGGGCTGGAGCGGCTGGTGATCAGAACCTACTCGACGGCCCTGGCCGGCGCGTCCGACCTCGATATCCGGTACCCGGACGTGCCAGCGCGCAGCCGGCCCGGCCGGGTGGTGGTGCCCACGGTGATCAGTTCGGTCGGCAACCCGCCGGTCAAGGTGAACTACAAGCTCTATGAAAGAGAAGGCGTCTGGCGCGTCTACGATGTCGTCATCGAGGGTATCAGCATGGCGGTGAACTACCGTTCCCTGATGGCGGAGCGGATACGGCGCCAGGGCATCGATGCGGTCATCGACGGGCTTGCCGGTTCCTCGGCCGCCCTGGCCACAGGCCGCTAGCCAGGCCGCCGCCTGTGCCTATTTGATGGGCAGGGGCTCGCCGATGGCCTGCACCAGCTTGCCGTTCATGAGCACCGCCTTGTAGTGGCTGTGACCGTCGGCGGACTGCAGCTTCACCAGGTAGTACCAGCGGTGTTGCTTTTCATGGTGGCTGACCGGCTGCAGCTTGATTTCGCGGATGCGCGCGTCGGCCAGGCGCGGGTCGGCGGCGCTGGAAGCGCGGATGATCTCGATCAGGCGGGCCAGGGTCAGGGGCGGCGGTCCCTGTTCCGGCCGCCACTCCGGGGTGGCGGCGATGTCGTCTTCGGTGACGTAGACCGCGATCTTTTGACCGTCCAGGTATTCGATGGTCTCCCGCTGCCAGCTGGCGGCGCCGGCGGCGGTGGCGACGAGCAGGAGGACGGTCGGTGCTGCGACGCGCATGGGGATTCTCCGCGGCTAGAAAACGGCCATTCTACCCCGGGTCGGTCCTCGCTGCACGGCGGTATGACGGGCCCTCAGCCGTCTTCCACCGGCGCACCCCGCCAGCCCGCGGCCGCCACCAGGCCCATCAGCAGCAGCGCCGCCAGCAGCAGGACGGGCCCGACGCCCAGCCCCAGGAGTTGCTGCGCCCAGCCCAGTTCGAACACGATGGCCAGGTACAGCACGCCCGAGTGCAGCAGCGCGCCGAGGATGAACAGCCAGCTTATGAGCTGCTTGAGCCAGCCCGCCGCGGCGATGAACACCAGGGCGACGCCTGCGGCGATGTTGAGCAGCGCTTCCAGGTTGCCGTGGGCGTGCGGGCCGCCCTTGATGTCGCCGAGCCGGGACTCGGCCTGCAGGTGACGGTTCAGGCCGAGCAGGGCGCGGGCATCGTCGCGGGCGAGGTCGGCGGCGGGTACTGCTTCCAGGTCACGCTCGAAGTCGTTGCTGGCCAGCAGCTGCAGCTCCGCCATGGCCTGCTGACGTTCGGCGGCCGCCTGCTGAATGCCCGGGAACACGGTCTTGACCATGTAGGGACCGAGCGCCGCCGTCAGGACGAGATACAGGAAACCGAATACGATATTCTTCTTGCCGACCATGGTGGGCGTCCTCCCCGTGTGTTGGTGGAAGTGAGTCAAGCATAGCAGCTGCACGGAGACGGAATATTGACGTTCTACAGGCGTCCCTGGCAGGCGGGGAGGCGTTCGCGGCGGTGCCGGTGTGATGGTGTTCGACGCCCCGGGCACGCCGTCCCTGGGCGGCCAACCGCCGCAACGCCTGCCAGGTCTGCCTGTCGATGGGGGCCGGGTCGCTGCGCTGGTTCAGCTGCGGCGCCGGCGGCGGGTGAAGCCGGTCAGGCCGAGCAGGCCGGAACCGAACAACCAGGCGGCGGCCGGTACCGGCACCGGCGAGGGTTCCGGCGCGGGCGGGCAGTAGCCGTGGCCGTTGCCTTCTCCGTCGTCGAAGGGGTCGTCGTCGAAGCCCGGGTCGTCGTTGCCGGCGTAGTCGTCGTCCCAGTCGTGGCCGGGCCGGTCATCGTCATCGTCGTCGTCTTTCCAGGGGTCGTCTTTCCAGGGGGCATCCTTCCAGGCGTGTTCGCCGTCTTCCCAGCGGCCCTTCCACCTGTCCTGCCATGCCTTGTCCCGGCCGCCATCACGGTGGTGGCGGTCGCCCTTGTCCGCGAACCGGTCATCGTGTTCGAACGGCTCGCCCCGGCCGGGCGCCCGGTCCGATTCCCAGGGGCGGTGGCCGGGCCGCCCGGTGCGCTGTTCCCTCGCTTCGTCACGCCACGCCGGCAGCTCGGTCTGCCATTGCATGCCGTGTTCGTCTGCGGTGTAGCGTACGAAGTGGGCGAGTGCCGGCTGTGTGGCCAGCAGGGTGGCTGCGGCGAGGCAGCCGCCGATCAGTGACTTGCGGTCCATGTGACTCCTCCGTTTGTTCTCAACGTGGCCGGCCGGTACCGGCGTCGGCCAGGGGCTCGGGCGTGCGCGGGTCTGGCGCCTGTGTGCCATCGGGTGATGCCGGGGCGGCGGAAGGGGGCTGGCAGGCGAGCATGCCGCACAGCCCACGCAGGCTGTGGAACACCCGCTGCTGGCGGGTTTCGACGTTCTCCAGGACGCCGACGACGGCCTCCGGATCCCCTTCCTCGCGCCGGTAGACGCGGACGATATAGTTTTCCATCTGTGCCTCCAGCGATGGATTCTTGGTCTTGTCGCGGGGCCGAGTGTGGGGCCGCCGGACTTACAGCGGGCTTACAGGAGGGCATGAAACCGTCGTGAATCCGGAGGGCGGCGCACGGGTGGGCCGGCCCGGTGCAGGCTGTGCGGTCGCGGCTCAGATACGGCGGCGGGTCAGGGCAGGAGGGAGGCGCGGACGGCCTCGGTTTCCTTCGAGGGGACGATCTGCAGCAGGGTGGCCAGGTTGTGGCGGCAGCGCTGGTAGGTGGCCAGTCCTTCGGCGTACTGGCCCAGGTGGCGGTAGCTGATCATGAGGTGCCGGTAGAGCTCCTCGGCCAGCGGTTCGATCTCCAGGCCCTTGCGGTAGAAGCGGATGGCGGAACGCCAGTGGCCGTTGTCCTCGGCGACCTGGCCGATGTCCACGATATGGCGCAGCAGCTTGCTGCGCAGGCGCTCGCGCAGCGACAGGTTCCACGGACGCACCGGCTCGCGGGCCAGGAAGCCGTCCTGGTAGAAGGTCAGCGCCTGGTCGAACAGGTGTTCCACACGCTTGGAGACGGCGCGGCCGCGCGACAGCAGCAGCAGGCGGTCGGTCTCGTTGAGCAGCCGTTCGAAAGCCCAGACGTCGACCCAGGCCAGCGTGTTGTCGAGGCTGACTCGGCCGCCGTCGGTGGTGATGAGGCCCGCGACACCGATCAGGCGCCGCAGCCGGTGCAGGTTGACGTCGAAGTTGTTGACGGCGGCATCCCCCTCGGCGTCCGGCCACAGCGCGTGTGCCAGCAGCTCGACGGCGACGCCGCGGCTGCCGAAGGCGATCAGCGCCTGCAGCAGTTCCAGCGGCTTGTGCTGACGGCCACGGGCGGCGTCCAGGGCCCGGCCGTTGACGCGGATACCGAAACGCCCCAGCGTGTGGATCCTCACCGGCTGGTCGGGTTTGTAGCCGTAGCGGCCCGCATAGGTTTCCAGCAGGCGCAGGTGACGACCGTCTTGTATCAGGTTCAGGCCCATACCACGTGTCGCTGTCGTCGGGTGAAGACGCACGCTGCCATCCAGGCAGGGTCCTCACGTGCAGTGCAGTATTGGCGACGTCCTTGCCGTATCCGATGTGGCAGACCCCGGAGGGTGTCCTCCTGCCGGACGGGTTGCTACCCGTTCATGTTGTGGGGCCAATTTTACCCGACCCGGGCGGGGCGGCAAAGCGGCGGCTGCCGCCTTGAAGCGGCATCAGCCGGTGTTGCGCATGCCGCTGGCGATGGCGTTGATGGAGCGCAGCAGCGGGTCGAGCCAGCGGTCGCGTTCCTCGTCTGGCGCGGCTTCGTCGCGGGTTCGTTCCAACAGCTTGATTTGTATGTGGTTGAGTGGGTCGAGGTAGGGGTCGCGGCGGGCCAGGGACAGGGCCAGCACCGGGTTCTCGGCCAGCAGGCTGCCGATGCCGGCCACCGCCTTGACCAGCGCCAGGGTACGGTCGTGCTCGGCGCGGATGGTGTCGTAGATGCGCTGGGCGGTGGCCGGGTCCTCGCACAGGTTCTTGTACTGGGCGGCGATGGCCATGGAGGCCTTGGCCAGCGACATCTGGGTATTGCCGAGCAGGGCCCGGAAGAAGGGCCATTCCCGGTACAGGGTCTGCAGCCGCGCCAGCCGCCCGGGGTCGTCGCCGCACCAGCCGGCCAGCGCCGAGCCGATGCCGTACCAGGCCGGCAGGGTGTGGCGCGACTGGGCCCAGCCGAATACCCAGGGAATGGCGCGGATGGAACTCTTGGAGCGGTCCTGCTTCTTGCGGTGGCTGGGGCGCGAGCCGATGTTGAGCAGGCCGATCTCGGTCACCGGGGTGGCCTCGTAGAAGTAGTCCAGCAGGCCCTCGGTGCGGTCGATGAGGTCGCGGTAGGCGTCCTCGGCGATGGCCGCCAGTTCGCGCATGGTCCCGGCGCAGGTGGGGCAGCGCGCGTCCTCGCTCTGCACCACGCCGCGGCTGGCCTTGAGCAGGCCGGTGATGCCGACCGACAGTTCGTAGACGGCGGTCTCGGCGTTGCTGTACTTGTACGACAGCACTTCGCCCTGCTCGGTGAACTTGATCTGACCGTGCACGGTGCCGGCCGGCTGCGCCAGGATGGCGTCGTGGGTGGGGCCGCCGCCACGGCCCAGGGTGCCGCCGCGGCCGTGGAACAGGCGGCACTCGACGCCGCGCGCGTCGGTGATCCGGATGATCTTCTGCTGCGCCTCGTAGAGATTCCAGGCCGAGGCGAGGATGCCACCGTCCTTGCAGGAGTCGGAGTAACCCAGCATGATCTCCTGCAGGTTGCCGGAGGCGGCCAGCAGCTCGCGGTACACCGGCTCGTCCAGCAGCCGGGGCAGCACCTGCTCGACGTGTGCCAGGTCATCGATGGTCTCGAACAGGGGGCTGATGCGGATGTGGCAGAACCATTCGCCGTCGCGCCGGCCCGCCAGGCCGGCCAGCGACGCCAGCCACATCAGTTCCAGCACGTGGCTGGCGCTGTGGGTCATGGAGATGACGTAGGTGCCGAAGGCCTCGGCGCTGACTTCGTCGCGCATGTCGTGCATGACGTCCAGCACGGCCAGGGTCTCGGCCGTCTCTTCGCCGAGGATGGCGCGGTCGATGGCTGGTGGCGCGTCGGCGGCCAGCAGCTCCGCCAGCAGGTGGACGCGGTCTTCCTCGTCCAGGGCGGCATAGTCGGGCGCGCCCGGCAACTGCCGGCACAGTTCCACCACCGCTTCAGTATGGCGGGTGGACTCCTGGCGGATGTCGAGATGGAACAGGTAGAAGCCGAAGGTCTGTACCAGCCGGATCAGGTCCAGCAGGTCGGCATCGGCGATGGCGGCGTCGCCGTGCGAACGCAGCGAGTCGCGGATCAGCTCCAGGTCGGCCAGGAACTCGTGCTCGTCGCGGTAGCGGTGCGGGAACCTGTCCGGATCGGCAGCGGCCGGATGCTCGATGCGCTCGGTGGTCAGGCGCAGGTTCTGGCGCAGCCGGTTGCGCATGATGTAGAGTTTGAGCCGATAGGGCTCGTGGTCGAAGCGGTTGGGGTGCTCGCCCAGCAGCTCGGCAAAGCGTTCACGGTCCGCCTCCAGGCTGTCCCGGAAGGCGCCGTCGGGCTGGAACAGGCGGCTGGAGTGGGTCAGCTGGCTGCGCAGGTTCTCGACCTGACGCAGGTACTGGCAGAGGATCTCGCGCATGTGCAGGCGCAGCGCCAGGCGCGTGGTCGCGGGCTTCACGAACGGGTTGCCGTCGCGGTCGCCGCCGATCCAGGAGCCGAAGTGCAGGAAACCGGGTATATCGATGCGGGTGCCCTCGCCGTATACGCGGCGCAGCGATCTCTCCAGGTAGCGGAACACCTGGGGCACGGCTTCGAACAGGCTTTCACGGAAATAGAACAGGCCGTTGCGGATTTCGTCCTCGACGCGCGGCTTGCGCACCCGCACCTCGTCGGTCTTCCACAGGATCTGGATCTGGTTGCGCAGCCGCTCGACGATGTCGGCGCGCTCTTCCTTGCCCAGGCGCGGCCGGTCGAGCTGCTCGGCGGTGACGAAGATGCTGCGCAGGTTGTGCATGACGGCGCGCCGCTTGGACTCGGTCGGGTGGGCGGTGAACACCGGCAGGTAGAGGGTACGGTCGAGCAGCGTCTGCAACTGGTCCGGGGTGATGCCGGAGGCGTGGAACTCGCGCAGGGTGTGGTCGAAGGAGCCCACCCACAGCGGCCCGCCCTTGCGCGCCTGGCGGCGGCGCTGCTTGTGCTGGAAGGCCTCCTCGGCGATGTTGACCAGGCTGAAGTAGAGGTTGAAGGCGCGCACCACGTGGGTCAGGGTGTCCGGGTCGAGGCGCTCGATCTCGGCGGCCAGGCGGCGCCTGAGCGCCGGGTCGTCGACCTTGCGCAGGCGGATGTAGCCCTTGCGCAGCTTCTCCACCGAGGCCAGCACATGGGCGCCGGCCTGCGAGGCCAGCACCTCGCCGAGCAGGTTGCCGAACAGGCGCACGCGCGAGCGCAACTGCTTGTCTTGCGGGGCGGAGGGAGCGGTCTGTTGTACGGGCATATCCATAAAAAAGGCCACGCATTCCAGTGGCCTGCAGCAGCTGCCTGATGTCAGGGGCGGCTATTATACCCTGTTCGCCGGCCGCGCGCGGAGGGTGGGGGTGGCCATGAAATATCCTTCATAAACAGAAGGTAACCGCCCGTCCACCGGGTCTCCGCGGGGGGCGGCCGCTCAGTCGTCGGCCAGGGTTGCGACCGCCGCACCGGTGTGGCGGTCGATGCGAATCCAGGCTTCGCAGTACTCGGCGTGTGGTTCGAGCGGCGTGGGGTCGTCGGCGCAGCCGCAGCCGTCCACCACGCCCTGGTAGAAGAGGCCTGCCTTCACGCGGATGACGTCATCGTCGCCGGCGGTCGCCAGGACCATGACCTTCAGGTCGTCGTCCAGCGCCAGGCTGCCGGCCGTCAGGCCCTGCTGCAGGGGCAGGTGCCGGCCCCCGGCCAGTTCGAGTTCCGCCTTCAGCACCGCGTCGAACGCCGGTGTGCCCCAGGCCTGTACGGATCGCGGCAGCTGCATCAGCCGGCCCTGCGACGCAAACGTGCCAGCAGCCATTTGACCGGTACCAGCATCGAGACCGTCTGTTGGTAACGCCGGTAGCGGTCGCCGAACTCGCGTACCAGCTTGCGTTCCTCCAGCCGCACCCCGATCAGCAGGTAGCCGCTGAACAGGGCATTGACTACCAGCGTCGACAGGTCCAGCGGCCGTGCCCACAGCACCAGCAGCAGGCCGCTGTACCAGGGATGCCGCAGCACGCCGAGGATGCCCGAGCTGTCCAGTTCGCCGGAGGCCGTGATGCCGCCGGCCGTCGTGTCTTCCCGCAGCTGGGCCAGGCCCAGGAAGCGCCGCGCGTCGTATCTGCGGCTGCCGAGCAGGAACAGCAGCAGGCCGGTGCCGATCATCAGCGCCTGCAGGATGCGCCAGGGGCCCTGCCAGGCGAACAGCGGCGCGCCCTGCAGGTGCCGCGCATAGAGCAGCACCGGCGCCAGCGTCACCACTGCCACCAGGTTGTAGAACAGCCGGTAGTACCGGTAGCCCGCAGCATGGCGTCGTTTCAGATAGTCCGTCACGGTCAGCGAGATCAGCGCACTGTGCAGTGCGCACCAGGCAACGGTGAGCAGGGTCAGCAGAAGATAGGCATCGGCGTCGGCTGCCGGCATGGCGGGGTCCTTCGTTCGGGGCGGCGGGGGCGCCTTGTCTGCACCGGCGCCCGGTTCGGACCGGATGCGATCCCGGGTCGTATCCGTAGTCTAGGACAGCGGGTGAAAAGCTGGCAAGACGCCCGGATGGGGGAGGCTCATCCCGAGGATCACACCCTGGCGCCCTGCCTCAACAATAATGTGGTTTTTTCACCGGTTGTGTTCCACCAGTACTTTCGCATACAGGCCCAGGTAGGCTTCGGCGCTGCGGTTCCAGGAGAAGTCCTGGTGCATGCCGTGGTCGATGAGCTGTTTCCAGATGCGCCGCTGGGCATACAGGTTCAGGGCGCGGTCGATGGCGCGCAGCAGATCGGCGGGTTCGGCCTTGTCGAACACGAAGCCGGTGGCGGTGCCGTTCTTGATGTTGGGGCCGGTGGCGTCGACCACCGAGTCGGCCAGGCCACCGGTCCGGCGTACGACAGGGGGCGTGCCATAGCGCAGGCTGTAGAGCTGGTTGAGGCCGCAGGGCTCGAAGCGCGACGGCATGAGAAAGGCGTCGGAACCGGCTTCCAGCAGGTGCGACAGTTCCTCGCTGTAACCGATGCGGGCGCCGATCTTGGTGGGGTGGCGGCGGCTGGCCTCGCGCAGGGCGGCTTCCAGCGCCGGCTGGCCGGTGCCCAGCAGCACCAGCTGCATGGGGCGCTGCAGCAACTCGGGCACCAGCTCGAGCACCAGGTCGATGCCTTTTTGTTCCACCAGCCGGCCGACATGGCCGAACAGGGGTGTCTCCGGCCTGACCGGCAGGCCGAAGGTCCGCTGCAGCACCAGCTTGTCCTCCAGTTTCAGGCGCAAGGTGCGGGCGGTGTAGGTGTGGGGGATGAGGCGGTCGCGGCCCGGGTTCCAGATCTGGTAGTCGACGCCATTGAGGATGCCCGCCAGGTGGTCACGGCGCGCCTTGAGCAGGCCATCCAGACCGCAGCCGAACTCGGGGGTGCAGATCTCCTTCGCATACGTGGGGCTCACCGTGCTCAGCCAGTCGGCGAACACCAGGCCGCCCTTTATGAACGACAGCTGCCCGAAGAATTCGAGGCGGTGCATGGACCACCAGGCCGGCGGCAGCCCCAGCCGCTCGAAGTCGGCGCGCGGGAACAGCCCCTGGTAGGCCAGGTTGTGGATGGTGAAGAGGGTGGCGGGGCGCTTGTCTTCCAGCGACAACAGCGCCGGTACCAGGCCGGTCTGCCAGTCGTTGCAGTGCACCAGGTGCGGTTTCCAGCCCAGGCCGGCGCGGTCCATGGCCAGCGCGCAGACGGCGCGCGCGAACAGCCCGAAGCGCTCGGCGTTGTCGGGCCAGTCCTTGCCGTCGGGGCCGCTGTAGGGGCCGCCGTCCCGGTCGAAGTGGGCCGGCGAGTCGATGAGGTAGAGACGCACCCGGGTATGCGGCAGCCGGCCCTGCAGGACGCGGACGGGTGCCGGGTCGCCGGGCAGGTCCAGGCGGGCCACTTCGCGCAACGAACCCGCGTTGCGCCTGGCGGCGGGGTAGGCGGGCAGCACCAGCCGGATCTCCTGGCCGTTGTTCTTGATGGCGCGCGGCAGCGCCCCGGACACGTCGGCCAGTCCGCCGGTCTTGATCAGCGGGTGTGCTTCACTGGAGGCGAACAGGATGTCCATGAGGCTTGCGGGCGATGGCGGAACGGAGGACGCAAGGGTGCGTGATCACTGCCGGGGCGTCAAGGCATTCCCCCGCCGGTCGATGAGATACACTGGACACTGATGGGCAG
>Ga0256841_1002223_pt1 | contig 15696 bp, 14 predicted proteins | sample 356308metaG_FD_185971 | JGI IMG/M metagenome (GOLD analysis project Ga0256841, IMG submission 185971) | Hydrothermal vent microbial communities from Mid Atlantic Ridge, Atlantic Ocean - 356-308 | ecosystem: Environmental > Aquatic > Marine > Hydrothermal vents | place: Atlantic Ocean: Mid... | reverse complement strand
AGCCGCTTGCCGTCCAAGTCGTAGGCGACGCAGATCTTCAGTTCGTCGAACCCGTCGAGCACATCCAGCTTGGTCAGCGCAATGCCGTTGATGCCGTTGATCGCACAGCTCTGGCGCACCAGAGGCGCATCGAACCAGCCGCAGCGCCGCTTGCGCCCGGTGGTGGTGCCGAATTCGTGCCCGCGCTCGCCCAGGCGCTGGCCGTCGGCGTCGTGCAGTTCGCTCGGGAACGGGCCTTCGCCGACGCGCGTGGTATAGGCCTTGACGATGCCCAGCACGAAATCGATCGCATTCGGCCCCAGCCCGGTGCCGGTGGCCGCCTGCCCGGCGATCACGTTCGAAGAGGTGACGAAGGGATAGGTGCCGAAGTCGATGTCCAGCAGCGCCCCCTGCGCCCCTTCGAACAGGATGCGGCGGCCGCGCCTGCGGGCATCGTCGAGCACCTTCCAGACCGGCGCCGCATAGGGCAGGATCCGGGGCGCGATGTCCCTGAGCGAGGCCAGCAGGGCGTCGCGCTCGACCGGCTCCAGCCCCAGCCCGCGGCGCAGCGCGTTGTGATGCACCAGCGCCCGGTCCACCCGCGTTTCCAGCGTCGCCCGGTCGCCCAGATCCGCCACCCGTATCACCCGCCGGCCCACCTTGTCCTCGTAGGCCGGGCCGATGCCGCGCCCGGTGGTGCCGATCCGGGCAACCGCATTGTGCTGCTCTCGCGCCCGGTCGAGTTCGCCGTGAAAGGGCAGGATCAGCGGCGTGTTTTCGGCAATCATCAGGGTTTCGGGGGTGATCGTCACGCCCTGCTCGCGCAGCCCGTCGATTTCCCCGATCAGATGCCAGGGGTCGAGCACCACGCCATTGCCGATCACGCTCAGCTTGCCGCCGCGAACCACGCCCGAGGGCAGCGCGTGCAGCTTGAACACCTTGCCCTCGATGACCAGCGTGTGCCCGGCGTTGTGGCCGCCCTGAAAGCGCGCCACCACATCGGCACGCTCGCTCAGCCAGTCTACCAGCTTGCCCTTTCCCTCGTCGCCCCACTGGGCGCCCACGACAACGACATTGGCCATGAATGTTCCTCGGACCGGCGAAACCCCGACAGGCGTATAGCCGCAGACGCGCCCCGGTAAAACAGCTAATTCGCCGCGCGATGTCTGCCGGGGCTGGACAGCCGGCCCGTTTCGGGGCGAGACTCGGCGCCAGTGACGCGCAATGTCACCGAAGCAATGAGGGAAAAATGGGATTTCTCATACGCTGGCTGTTCGCCTTCGTGCTGATCGCGGCAACCTTCAATCCGACACGTTGGAATTTCGCCCGCTGGGCCGGCGAAAATTTCTCGGACCAGATGCCGCTGACGCTGTTCTTCGGCCTGCTCCTGCTGGTCGGCTACATCATCTACCTGCGCGCCACGCTGCGCTCGATCGGCCCGTTCGGCATGGTGCTGGTGGTCGCCCTCTTCGCCGCGCTGATCTGGGTGCTTCACGACAAGGGGCTGCTGTCGCTTGCAAATGGCGCGTTCAACATCTGGCTGGGCATCCTGGCGCTGTCGCTGATCCTTGGCGTCGGGCTGTCCTGGAGCATCATTCGCCGCGCCATCTCCGGGCAGCTCGATGTCGACGATCACGACGAATAGCCAGCTGCGCTTCGGTTGGGGGTTGCGGTGCGCCGGACGAGGCTTTAGATACGCCCCGTTCAGGCTTTGCGGGTTGCCCATGGAAAACGTCGTTCTTGTCATTCATCTCATCCTGGCGGTTTGTCTGATCGGCGTGGTGCTTTTGCAGCGCTCCGAAGGGGGCGGGCTTGGTATGGGCGGCGGCGGCGGCGGGCTGGTCTCGGCGCGCGGCGTGGCAACCGCGCTCGGCAAGCTGACATGGATATTCGCCATTGCCTTCATCGCCACGTCGATCGTGCTGACCATCATCGCCGCACGGAAATCGGCCGGCAGCACGGTTCTGGATACGGCAACCACGCCGGCCCCGGCGACGGCACCGGCGCCGGCGCAAGGCACCCCGGCCGCCGGGACGATACCGGCACCGGCGACGGCCCCCGATACGCCGAAAGTGCCCGATGCCACCGACCTGCTGCCCCCGGGCGCGGGCGGAACCCAGCCGCCCGAGCCGACGCAGCCGCGGGCCGACTAGGGTCGGACGCGGAGGGCCGGACGCGGAGGGCCAGGCGCGGCGGGCCTGGCGCGGGCCTTTGGGCCGGGCGCGGGCCTTTCGAATTTCCCTGCCGTGGCCCTGGCCGCGCGCAGCCCGGTCGTTGCCTCACAAGCAGTTGTCACCGGCCATTTTCCAGCCACATCATGTAGCGGTGCGGTTGCGCGCCGCTCGCGAATCTGTTACCCGTCAAATCCCGTGGCGAGCCGGCAAAAATCCGCTTTCCGCACGTCATTATGACCTTCCACGGGGGATTTCCACCACATGGCGCGCTTTGTTTTCATCACTGGCGGGGTGGTCTCCTCGCTTGGCAAGGGGCTGACCTCGGCCGCACTTGGCGCGCTGTTGCAGGCCCGCGGTTATTCGGTGCGGCTGCGCAAGCTGGACCCCTACCTCAACGTCGATCCCGGCACCATGAGCCCGTTTGAACATGGCGAGGTCTTCGTCACCGACGACGGCGCCGAAACCGACCTGGACCTGGGGCACTACGAACGTTTCACGGGCGTTGCTGCGCGGGCCACGGATTCGGTCAGTTCCGGGCGGATCTATTCCAATGTCCTGGAAAAGGAACGCCGCGGCGACTACCTGGGAAAGACGATCCAGGTGATCCCGCATGTCACCAATGAAATCAAGGACTTCATCCAAATCGGCGCGGACGAGGTGGATTTCATGCTGTGTGAAATCGGCGGCACCGTGGGCGACATCGAGGGCCTGCCGTTCTTCGAGGCCATCCGCCAGTTCGCCCAGGAACGGCCGCGCGGCCAGTGCCTGTTCGTGCACCTGACGCTTCTGCCCTGGCTGGCCGCCTCGGGCGAACTCAAGACCAAGCCGACGCAGCATTCGGTGAAGGAACTGCGCTCGATCGGGCTGGCGCCGGACATCCTGGTGTGCCGCTCGGAACACCAGATCCCGGAAAAGGAACGGGCCAAGATCGCACTGTTCTGCAATGTGCGCCCCGAGGCGGTGATCCCCGCCTATGACCTGAAGTCGATCTACGAGGCCCCGCTCGCCTATCACGAAGTCGGGCTGGATCGCGCGGTTCTGGAAGGCTTTTCCATCGCCGACGCTCCGGCGCCCGACATGCGGCGCTGGCGCGATGTCGAAGACCGCATCCGCCACCCGGAAGGCGAGGTGCGCGTTGCCATCGTCGGGAAATACACCCGGCTTGAGGATGCCTACAAATCCATTGCCGAGGCGCTGACCCATGGCGGGGCCGCCAACCGGGTAAAGGTGAAGGTGGACTGGGTGGACGCCGAGATTTTCGAACACGACGACCCGGCGCCCCATCTGGAGCGCTTCCATGCCATCCTGGTGCCGGGCGGATTCGGCGAACGCGGCACCGAAGGCAAGATCCGCGCCGCCCGGTTTGCCCGTGAAAAGGGCATTCCCTATCTGGGCATCTGCCTGGGCATGCAGATGGCGGTGATCGAAGCGGCCCGCAACCTGGCCGGCCTGGCCGATGCCGGCAGCGAGGAGTTCGACCATGAGGCCGGTAAAAAACGTTTTACCCCGGTGGTTTATCACCTGAAAGAGTGGGTGCAGGGGAACAACACCGTGAACCGCAAGCTTGATGACGACAAGGGCGGCACCATGCGGCTGGGCGCCTATACCGCGGTCCTGAAGGAAGGTTCGAAAGTCGCCGGGATCTACGGCACGACCCGGATCGAGGAACGCCACCGCCACCGCTACGAGGTGGACAACCGCTATCGCGAGAAGCTTGAAGAACAGGGGCTGATCTTTTCCGGCATGTCGCCCGACGGCCGCCTGCCCGAAATCGTCGAGTGGAAGGACCATCCCTGGTTTATCGGGGTGCAGTTTCACCCGGAGCTGAAATCCAAACCCTTCGATCCGCACCCGCTGTTCAAGGATTTCATCCGCGCCGCCAAGGAAATGTCGCGCCTGGTCTGAACCCGGTCTGAACCCGGCCTGTGTGCCGGCCTGCGTGCCTGCACCCGGGCGGGCCCGCATGGCGCGACCGCGCCTGTCGCAAGGCCCTTTCCCCGGCCTGGCGCAGGGCCTATACCTTGCCCATGTTCAAGACGTTCCTGAACCGGCTGATACAACCGGACCCGCCGCAGATGAAGGATGACGATGCGCGCCTGGCGCTCAGCGCGCTTCTGGTGCGCGTGGCGCGCTCGGACGGGGCGTATTCGCCATCGGAAATCGCGCGCATCGACCGCATCCTGTCCCGCCGTTTCGCCCTGGCGCCGGAGGCGGCGGCGGCGCTGCGCCGGGACGCCGAGCAACTGGAATGCGAAGCCCCCGACACGGTGCGCTTCACCCGGGCGATCAAGCAGGCGGTTCCCTACCAGGACCGCGCGGCGGTGATCGCCGCGCTCTGGGAGGTCGTGCTGGCCGATGGCGTGCGCGATCGCGAGGAAGACGCCCTGCTGCGCCTGGTTGCCGATCTGCTTGGCATCAACGACCGCGACAGCAACATCCTGCGCAAGCGGATCGAAGCCGCCGGGCGGTGAACCGCCCTTTCGGACGGGCATCGCCGCCCAGGCACCGCTTCACCCGCCCTTGCGGCCGGATTTTCCATTTCCCCGTTGCAATCGCGCGGATTTTCCGCCCTACTCCTCCTGCCTGATGGGGGGATTTGCGCTTGTGACGGACAAGACCGCGCCGGTGATCGAAATTCGGGGGCTGCACAAGGCCTATGACGGGCTTGAGGTCCTCAAGGGCGTGGACCTCGTGGCTCCGCGCGGCCATGTGGTGTCTCTCATCGGCTCGTCCGGTTCGGGAAAGTCCACCCTGCTGCGCTGCGCCAACCTTCTGGAAAACAGCCAGCAGGGCGACATTTTCTTCGAGGGCGAACCGATCAGGTGGCGCGGTTCGGGGCACGGCCGCCACCCGGCGGACAAGGCCCAGGTCACGCGCATTCGCACCAATCTGTCGATGGTGTTCCAGCAATTCAACCTGTGGGCGCACATGACCATCCTGCAAAACGTGATGGAAGCGCCACTGACCGTGCTGGGGCGCGACCGGGACGAGGTCGAACGCGCGGCGCGCACCTATCTGGACAAGGTCGGTATCGGCGACAAGGCCGACGCCTGGCCGGCCCAGCTTTCGGGCGGGCAGCAACAGCGCGCCGCGATCGCGCGGGCGCTGTGCATGGAGCCCAGGGCGCTGCTGTTCGACGAGCCGACATCGGCGCTCGACCCCGAACTTGAGCAGGAAGTGGTCAAGGTGATCAAGGACCTTGCCCGCGAAGGGCGCACCATGCTTCTGGTAACCCATGACATGCGCCTGGCCGAAGATGTTTCGCATCATGTGGTGTTTCTGCATCTTGGCAAGATTGAAGAAGAGGGGCCCCCGGACAAACTGTTCGCCAGCCCCCGGAGCGAGCGGTTGAGACAGTTCCTGAGCGCGACAGCTCCGGCCTGACCGACATTGATGGAAAAAGGGAGAGAACCATGAAGAAACTGATCCTTGCCGCCGCGGTATTCGCGGTATCGACCGGCATTGCCGGGGCACAGACCATCCGCATGGGCACCGAGGGCGCCTATCCGCCGTATAACTTCGTCAACGACAACGGCGAGGTGGACGGTTTCGAACGCGAGCTTGGCGACGAGCTGTGCAAGCGCGCCGGCCTGACCTGCGAATGGGTCACCAACGAATGGGATTCGATCATCCCAAACCTTGTCAGCGGCAACTACGATACCATCATGGCCGGCATGTCGATCACCCCGGAACGCGATCAGGTCATCGACTTCACCCAGGAATACATCCCGGGCTCGCCGTCGGCCTATGTGGCGCTCTCGGACAATGTCGATCTGAAAGGGGGCGTGATCACCGCCCAGACCTCGACCATCCAGGCCAGCTATGTCGCCGACAGCGGCGCGACCCTGGTCGAATTCGCCACCGCCGACGAAACCATTGCAGCGGTCAGGAACGGCGAGGCCGATGCGGTGCTTGCGGACAAGGATTTCCTGGCCCCGATCGTGGCGGAAAGCAACGGCGAACTGAAATTCGTCGGCGATGACGTGATCATCGGCGGCGGGGTCGGCATGGGCCTGCGCGAAAGCGACAGCGAACTGAAGGCCAAGTTCAACGAGGCGATCTCGTCGGTGAAGGCCGACGGCACGCTGAATGCGATGATCAAGAAGTGGTTCGGCGACGACGCCGCCACTTTCTGAACCACGGGGCGGGGCCGGGCCGTCGGCCCCGCCGTCTGCGATGTTTTCATACTGTTCCGATCCGCATACGCTTGAGGGCGCCAGGTGGCTGTCGTGTTACCTCACGACCGGCAAGCAGATGGCGTTCTATGCATCCTTCGCAACGGTCCTGGCGCTGCTGCTGGTGACCGCGCCGGTGGCGCTGCTGTTCGGTTTTGGCGGGGCGATGGCGGCACGGTCGCATTTCCTGCCGCTGCGCTGGTTCGGCAGGGGCTATAGCGCAATCGTGCGCGGGGTCCCGGACATCGCCTTTTTCCTGTTTTTCGTGATCGCCCTGGACCAGGGGCTGGAATACATCCGCCACAAGATCAAGTGCCCCGACTGGGACCAGCCCATTCGCCAGGGCAACGATTTCGTGGTCTGCCCCCAGGCCAAGCTGCCGCTTTCCTCGTCGCCTCAATGGGTGCACGAGGTCTACGGCTTTTCGCTGGCGGTCGTGACCTTTGCCATCGTGTTCGGCGCCTTTGCCGCCAATGTGCTTTACGGCGCCATGCGCGCGGTGCCGCGCGCGCAGATCGAAACCGCCGAAGCCTATGGCATGACCCGTCGCCAGACCTTCTGGCGCATTCTGGTGCCGCAGATGTGGATCTACGCGCTGCCCGGGCTGTCCAATCTGTGGATGATCCTGATCAAGGCGACGCCGCTGCTGTTTCTGCTCGGGATCGAAGATATCGTCTACTGGGCGCGCGAACTGGGCGGCATGAAAACCAGCGCCTTCGCCTACCCACACCCGGACTGGAGGCTGTGGTATTTCCTTGCGCTGATGGTGTTCTACCTGACGCTTACCCGGGTTTCCGAAGTGTTTCTCGGCCGCCTGGCCGCGCGCCTTACCCACGGCCAGGCGACCATCGGCGGCGAACGGCTGAGGACGGCGGCACGATGAGCTGTCTGGACACCGTTCAGGCCTACGGGCTGCGCGCGATCGGCATTGGCAGCCGGCTGCTTCCGAAAACCGACTTTACCCTGTGCGAACAGTTCACGCTGATCGGCTCGGGCCTGATCTGGAACATATACTTCGGCGTTCTGGCGCTGCTTTTCGGATTTTTCATGTCCACCGGCGTGGCGCTTGCGAAAAACGCCCGTTCCCGCTGGATCCGCAAACCGGCCGAGTGGTTCATCTTCGTGTTTCGCGGCTCGCCCCTGTTCATCCAGTTCTTCCTGTTTTACGAGGCCTTCGTGCTGCTGCCCAAGGTGGGGATCGACATCACCCTTGGCCCTGTCGAACTGACGGCGCAGACGCGTTGGCTGACCCGGGCCTGGCTGGGGGCGGTGATCGTGCTGTTCCTGAACACCTCGGCCTACGCCGGCGAAATCTTCCATGGCGCGCTGCAGGCGGTGCCGCGCGGCGATGTGGAGGCCGCCGATGCCTACGGCATGCGTGGCTGGACGCGGTTTCGCCGCATCATCTGGCCGACCATGCTGCGGCTTGCCTGGCCGGCCTACACCAATGAAGCGATCTTCATGTTCCATGCCACGACGCTGGTGTTCTTCTCCGGCTTTCCCGCCTGGCAACAGAAGGGCGATGCCCTCTACTATGCCAGCTATTTTGCCGACAAGACCTTCAACCCGTTCATCCCCTACCCGATTCTCGCGGGCTATTTCATCCTGCTGACCCTGACGGTGATTGCCGTCTTCGGGGCGATCAACCGCCGGCTCAACCGGCATCTGGCGCCCGAGCGCAGGCAAAAGATGCGCTTTCGGCCACAGATGATCCGCTGAAACCCGCCGGAACCGGAACCAATGCAGCATTTCGCTCGCCAGCCGGGGAAAATGCGTTTACAGTTTTTCCGAAACAAACTTTCGGAAATGGTGAAAACATGGCCCCCTCTCCCAACGTCTACGATGCCGAGCCCATCCCGCAGGCCGCCCGGGCCGAAATCGACCGGCTGCTGAACAGCGGGGACCTGTTTCGCTATACCGCCCCCGAGGATGCCCCGGTTGCGCTCCTGGAAAGGGAGTTCGCCGCCTACATGGGGTCGAAATATGCGCTGGCCGTCGCATCCTGTTCGGCGGCGCTGTTTCTTTCGATCAAGGCCCTCGGCCTGCCGCGCGATGCGCGCATCCTGATCCCCGCCTTCACCTTTGCCGCGGTGCCCTCGGCGGTGGTTCATGCCGAATGCCGGCCGGTGCTGGTGGAGGTGGGCGACAACTACCGCATCGACATGGACAATTTCCGGGCCCGGCTGGACGACGACATCGACGCCGTGCTGATCAGCCACATGCGCGGGCATACCTCGGACATGGATGCGATCATGGCGCTGTGCGATGCGCGCAACATCCCGGTGATCGAAGACGCCGCCCACAGCCTGGGCACCACCTGGCGCGGGCGCAAGATCGGCACCATCGGCCGGGTGGGCTGCTTTTCCTTCCAGTCCTACAAGCTGGTCAACGCCGGTGAGGGTGGCATCCTGATCACCGATGACGCCGATCTGGTGGCGCGCGCGGTGATCATGTCGGGCGCCTACGAACACAACTGGAAGAAACACCCGGTGCTGCAGGACGCCTTCGCGCGCTGGCAGAACCGGCTGCCGCTTTACAACACGCGGATGAACAACCTGTCGGCCGCCGTCATCCGCCCGCAGATTGCCGAAATCGACCGGCGGGTGCGCGACGGCCGGCGCAATCACGACCATGTTGCCGCGCGGCTGAACGGTTCGCCCTGGATCGACGTGCCCGATGCGCTTCCCGGAGAAGAGCGCGCACCCGATTCGCTGCAGTTCAACCTGCTGGGGATGGACGATGCACAGGTGCGCGCCTTTGCGGCTGCCGCCGGCGCGCGCGGCGTCAGCGTTCAGGTGTTCGGGCTGAGCACGGACAATGCGCGTGCCTTCTGGAACTGGAAATTCCTGGGCCCGCAGCCCGATCTGCCGAAAACCCGCCGGATGCTGTCGCGCGCCTGTGACACGCGCCTGCCGGCGCGCCTGCAGCAGCGCGATCTGGATTTCATCGCCGACGCATTGCTGGGCGCCGCCGCGCAGACCATGGCCGGGCAAGGCGAAGCCCTGGCCTTCGGCACCTGATCCCCGAAGCCCGATCCTGCTCAGACCACCCGCAGCGCCCCCCCGAGCCAGGGCAGGCGTTTCACATGGCGCGCAACGATGCGCTCGTCCAGCAGCCGGCGCAGGCGCGCGGCAATGGTCGCGGGCATGTCCCCCAGGATATCGCGGCGCGCAAACAACGCGATCGACCGGCTGAAAGGGGCAAAGGGCAAGGCGAACACATCCACCCGGTCACGAAACCTTTTTGCATGGCTCACCCCCAGAGGGGTCAGGATCGTCCAGCCGGCACCCGCGGCCACCATCGCCAGAATGGCGTGATAGCTGTCCAGTTCGAAGCGATGCGACAAGACCAGGTTCTGGCGCACCAGATGATCGGCGATCACCCGCCCCATGTGGTGGCGCGTGGTGTATCGGATAAGCGGCATCCCGGGCAGCCGCTCGGGCACCTCTCGGGCATCCAGCATACCCTTGCGCACCACCGCCACGAAAGGCTCCACCATCAGCGGAAAGACCTCCATCCATTCCGCCGCCTCCCCCATATCGGCGGCCACCACCACGTCCAGCGCCCGGCTGTCCAGCTGATCGAACAGTCGGTGACTGGCGCCGGTTTCCAGCAGAAATCGCGTGGTGGTCATTTCATCGGAAAGCTGCGACAGAAGGCGCGGGGTCACGTCGCCGTCGAAGTCCTCGATCATGCCCAGGCGCAGTTCGCTCAGCATGGTGTGGTCGATGCGCGCCAGTTCGGCGTGGGCCTGCGCGGCCTCGTTCAGGATCGTCTGCGCACGCCGGCGGAAGGTCTCGCCAGCGGGGGTCAGCGTGAGCGGGCGCTCGCGCCGGTTCATCAGCACCGCGCCGACCGCGTCTTCCAGGTTGCTCAACTGCTGGCTGATCGCCGACGGGCTGGCGCCAAGCCGGCGCGCGGCCGCGGTTATGGAACGCTCCTGGGCCGCGGCAACGAACACCTCGATCCCCCAGAGCGTGATCCGGCGCGAGGTGTCGGCCATGGCGTGCCCCTTTCGCGCTCAGAGCCCGGCAAGCTTTTCCTGGAGTTCGGCCAGCTGTTTCCTGATCTCCTCAAGGTCGTCGCCGGTCGCCGCCTTCGTCCCGGTTTTCTCTGGGCCCGGATCGGCGGCCTCTTTCCCGGCCCCGCTGCCCTGAGACCAGACCGCGCCCAGGCCGCCGGTCATCGCCTTCAGAAACGCCTGCTGCTGGGCCTGCACGGCCTCAAGCCCCGCAAGGCCGGGCATCGAACCGGCAAGGTTCTGCATCATCTTCGACTGTCCTTCGCGCAGCATCTCGAACGACATGGCAAGGAATTGCGGCATCACCGACTGAACTTCGCTTGTGTAGCTGCGCACCAGGTCGTTCAGCACCTGGATCGGCAGCACGTTTTCGCCGCGGCTTTCGTGTTCGGCAATGATCTGGAGAAGATACTGCCGCGTCAGGTCATCGCCGCTCTTCAGATCGACGATCTGCACATCGCGCCCGTCCCGGATGAAACCGGCGATGTCATCCAGCGTCACGTAATCGCTGGTCTCGGTGTTGTAGAGACGGCGGCTGGCGTAGCGCTTGATCAGAAGCGGTTCGTTGGATTCGGCCACGACTTCCCCCAGAGATGTTGCATCGCGGCAAAGACTAGGCCAGCACGGCAGAAAAAGAAAGGGCGGGCCAGAGCCCGCCCCAGTGCCAGTCTCACCGAAAGGGAGGAGATCGGTGATCCGAAAAAGGTCTATTTCGCCTGCGCTGCCTTTTTCGCCGCGCCGGTCATGTCGGCGGTGGCCTTCTTGAGCGCGGCAGTGGCATCCTTCGAAATGTCCTTGCCGGCGGCCAGGACCAGTTCGACCGTTTCCAGCTGCGCCTTCTTGGTCACATCGGCAAAGGCGGCCATCTGCTCGGCGGCCAGTTCGGCCTGGGCGGAGGCGAAATCGCTCAGCGCCCTGGTGTAGTCGGCCGGGTCTTCCTTGACCCTGGCGACATCGCCGACGCGGGCAATGGTTTCGCGCGTCCAGCGGGTCGAAATCTCGGCCCCCTTTTCGGCCGCTGCCAGCGCCACCTTCGAAAGCTTTTCTCCAAAGGCGGCCTGCGCCTTGAAGGCCTCCTGCATCGCGGCCATGTCAACGGGGAAGGCCCCCATGAATTCCTGCATCGTCCTGGTGTAGTCCTGAGCTTTAGCCATTTTCCAACTCCTCGCGTTTTCGGGACCATCCCGGTTGCGCGTCTGCAGGAAATATGATTGCCGCAACGCAGCATTTCAAGGGGAATTTGCTGCACTGCGGCATCTTTTTTCGTTTTTCCTTCAAGATCAGTCTTTTGCGCCCATCAGAACATAGGTTCCCGGCGCCGCGCAAAGCGGTGGATGGGCGGCATCCCCGGGGGGCCGGGCGGCGATCTTCCTGCCCGAGCGCTTTTTCAGCCAGTCCCCCCAGCGCGGCCACCAGGAGCCTTCGTGGAAGGTTGCGCGCGCGCGCCAGCACCGGTGATCGGAGATGATTTCGGGGTTGGTGTAATGCCCGTATTTCCTTCTGCCCGGCGGGTTGACGATCCCGGCGACATGGCCGCTCTGGCTGAGGATGAAGGTCTTGTCCGCCGACCCCATCTGCCGAATGCCGTCATGGCTGGCCCCCCAGGCCGCGATATGGTCGGTCTCGCAGGCGATGGCGCACAGCGGCACATCCACGTCGCCAAGTGAAAGTTCTTCGCCCAGAAGCGGGAAACGCCCCCTGGCAAACAGGTTGTCCCGGCACAGCCCGCGCAGGTATTCGATGCTCATCCGGGCAGGCAGGTTGGTGCCGTCGCCGTTCCAGTACAGCAGATCGAAGGCCGGCGGCGCCTCGCCCATCATGTAGCTGCGGATCGCGGGGCGGTAGATCAGGTCGTTCGAGCGCAGAAATGAAAACGTGCGCGACATGTAAAAGGAGTCGAGAATGCCGCGCGCCTTCACCTCCCGTTCGATCGCGTCCATGAAATCGTCATCCAGAAAGACCCCGACCTCGCCCTGGTCGGTGAAATCGGTCAGCGTGGTCAGGAACGTCGCGCTTTCGACCACGCGCTGGCGGCGCTTTTTCATCAGCGCAAGCGACAGCGCCAGCGTGGTGCCGGCGATGCAATAGCCCACCACATTGACCCGGGACACGCCGCAGATGCGGCGCGCATGCTCGATCGCTTCCAGATAGCCCTCGCGCACATAGTCGTCCATGCCCACATCGGCAAGGGAGGCATCCGGGTTCACCCAGGACACCACGAACAGCGTGAACCCCTGATCGACGATCCACTTGATCAGGCTGTTTTCTTCCCTGAGATCGAGAATGTAGAACTTGTTGATCCAGGGCGGGAAGATGATCAGCGGCCGCTGGTGCACCTTGTCGGTGGTCGGGGCATACTGGATCAGTTCCATCAGGCGGTTGCGATACACCACCGAGCCGGGCGTGGTGGCCAGGTTGCCGCCCACCCGGAAGGCCGAGCGATCGGCCAGGGTGACCAGAAGCTCGCCATCGTTGGCCTCGAGATCGCGCACCAGGTTTTCCAGCCCGTCGATCAGCGACTGACCTTCGGTTTCGAGCGCGCGTTCCAGCGCGTCGGGGTTCGTCGGCAGAAAGTTCGACGGGCTGAGCATGTTCATGATCTGCTCGGAGAAATAGCGCAGCCGTTTCCTGTCTTTCTCGTCCAGCCCCACGATCCCGCGCACCGCCTCGCGCATGGTCCGGGCATTCAGCAGATACTGCTCCTTGAGGTAGCGGAAATAGGGGTTCGTTTCCCATTGCGGGTTGGCAAAACGCGGGTCGGGCCGGCGGTCGCCTTCCCGGGGTGCGGCCGGCTCCCGGGAAACCGAATCACCGGCCTGGGCGCCGGCGGCCCCTCCCCCCAGCAAGCGTTGCAGTTCCGAATAGTTGCGCAGCGAATCGGCCCAGAAGGCCACCTGCTGTTCGATCAGGCGCGCGGGGTTGGCGACGGCTTCGGCCATGTAGCCCGCGGCCGCCTTCGTGATCAGATCGGGGCCCGGCCCCTGAAGGCCCAGAGGCACGTCGCGCTTGTGCGCGAGAGCCGAAAGCAGGCGCTGGGATAATGCCTCGATTCTGGCCAGATTGGCCTCGAAATTCGCAGGCCGGTCCTGCGCGTCGATTTCATCCGTTGCCATTTGCGCGCGCCCACCATAGGTTTTTGTGCACCCGCAGCATAACCCAGCCGCCCGTTCCCGGAAAGCTCGGGTTTTCTGCACCCCGGCATTCGGCAGGATACCCCATGCGCTTCATGGCCACATACGACATGATGGAAACCGCCCGCACCACCAACCAGTGGCTGGGCGCGACGGCGCGCGCGATCGGCGCCTATCCGGCAATGCAGATGTTTCCCGTCCCCCTTGCCCGGATGATCGGCGCCTGGGGCGAGGTTGCCGAACGCAGCTTCGCGCGCATGGTGGCCCGGCCCGACTGGGGCATTGCCTCGGTCGTGGGCGAAGACGGGCGCGATCATGTGGTCGAGGTCGAAACGCTGCTGGCGCGTCCATTCGGCGACCTGATCCATTTCAAGGCCCTCGGACGTGCCCCGCGCCGCCGCCGCGTTCTGCTGGTGGCGCCCATGTCGGGCCATTACGCGACCCTGGTGCGCTCGACCGTGACAAGCCTTCTACCCGATTGCGAGGTGTTCGTCACCGACTGGCACAACGCGCGCGACATCCCCGTGGCCGAGGGCAAGTTCGACATCGAGGACTACACGCTCTACCTTGTGGATTTCATGCGGCACCTGGGGCCGGACACCCATGTGATCGCGGTCTGCCAGCCGGCCCCGCTGACGCTGGCCGCCACCGCCTGGCTGGCGGAACAGGACAAGGAGGCCCAGCCGCGCTCGCTGACGCTGATCGGCGGCCCGATCGACCCGGATGCCGCCCCGACCGAGGTGACCGATTTCGGCGCGCGCGTCACCATGGGCACGCTTGAGGAAACCATGATCCAGCGCGTCGGGTTCACCCACGCCGGCGCCGGACGGCTGGTCTATCCGGGGCTGCTGCAGCTTGCCTCCTTCATGGCGATGAATGGCGAGCGTCACCTGAGTGCCTTCACCAGCCAGGTCATGAACGTGGCCCGGGGCAGGGCCTCGGACCACGACCCCCACAACCGCTTTTACGACGAATACCTTGCCGTGATGGACATGACGGCCGAGTTCTACCTGTCCACGGTCGAAAGGGTGTTCAAACGGCGCGAGATCGCGCGCAATGCCTTCAGCGTTGCCGGCCACAGGATTGACATCGGCGCGATCAGCGATGTGGCGGTCAAGATCGTCGAAGGCGAAAAGGACGACATCAGCGCACCGGGCCAGTGCCGTGCGGCGCTCGATCTTCTGACCGGGGTGCCCGACGACAGGAAGGCAAGCCACCTGGAGCCGGGCGCGGGCCACTACGGAATCTTCGCCGGCAAGAGCTGGCGCAACAACATCCGCCCGCTGGTTCTGGCATTCATCGATGCGAACGCGACGCCCGGGCGCAAGAGACCGCGCGCCGTCGGCCAGGGCCGGTCGCGCAAGGGCGAAAACCGCTCCTGAGCTTCCCGGACATGCGACAGCCGGAGACCCGCAGCGTTTCGCGCAGATGCGAATGAACGCGACGCGCGCAGGCCGTGGATATGGCTCTGGTTCCGGCCCTGTCTGCGCCTCTGTCTGCGGCCCTGCCTCCGTCTGCGGCTGTGCCTGCGCCGGCGGCCATGGCCCGGTCCATGGCCCTGTCCCTGGCGCCAGCCCCCGGACCGGATGCCAGACCGGCCCGGATCGACCCGCAGCCGCATTCCGCCCGGCGTCAAACCCGCGCTTTCAGCGGCTGGCGATCTCCTCCACCGCGCTTTCGATCAGCACGAGGCAGGGCGGCGTCGAAAAGCGGTGATCCGCCCCCTTGACCAGGGTCAGGCGGATGTCGTCGCCCCGGGCATGGGCCAGCAGGCGCAGCGCCACCTCCTGCGGCACGTCGGTGTCCGCCGTGCCCTGCAGCAGGCGCACCGGGAACGGCAGCGCCAGCGGGCGCCGCAGCACCAGGTGCCGGCGCCCGTCCTCGATCAGGCGCCCGGTGATGACGTAGGGCTCGCCGTAATCCGAAGGCAGCGCCACCTGACCGGTCTGCGCCAAGGTGCGCTTCTGCGCCTCGGTGAATGTCGCCCACATGCCGTCCTCGGTGAAATCCGGCGCGGCGGCAATGCCGACAATTCCGGCGATCCGTTGCGGGATTTCCCGCGCCAGCAGAAGACTTATCCACCCGCCCATGGACGAGCCCACCAGAAGCTGCCTGCCCTCGGTCAGCGCCTCGATCACCTCGCGCGCATCCGCCGCCCAGTCGCCGATGCAGCCCTCTTCGAAGCGCCCCGAGGATACCCCGTGCCCGCAATAGTC
>Ga0256841_1002222_pt1 | contig 15699 bp, 13 predicted proteins | sample 356308metaG_FD_185971 | JGI IMG/M metagenome (GOLD analysis project Ga0256841, IMG submission 185971) | Hydrothermal vent microbial communities from Mid Atlantic Ridge, Atlantic Ocean - 356-308 | ecosystem: Environmental > Aquatic > Marine > Hydrothermal vents | place: Atlantic Ocean: Mid... | reverse complement strand
TTTCGAGCTGGAATTAATCGAGCATAAGCAGTAGCGGCAATTTCTCCCGAATAGATAAGGCCGGCATGTGGAGCAATAATGGCTTTAGGAACTGATGTGGAATCAGACTCAGTTTCAGCCGTTTCCAACATTCGGTCAACTAGTTGTTGTAGTTGTAATGGGTTTGCAGGGTAAAAAGTTCCGGCAACGGCTGGTTGTCTGTTCATAATCGAATTTCTTTGAATGAAAGTGACTATTCAGTGTCATTAATAATGATAATTAACAGAATCTTTGACAAGAAATAATGTTGAAATGTTCCATGATATTTTTCCGTTTTTTAAATTGTGAACCGGAGGCCAAAAATGCATCAATTACTTTCTGAAGATACTGTAGCTACAAAATATTGGCATCAATTACCTGATGGTCGCATTCAATGTGATCTGTGTCCCAGATTTTGCAAATTGCATGAAGACCAGCGTGGTTTGTGTTTTGTTCGGCAAAATCTGAACAACCAGATTGTGATGACAAGTTATGGCCGATCAAGTGGTTTTGCCATCGATCCAGTAGAAAAAAAACCTTTAAATCATTTCTATCCTGGTACGCCGGTGTTTTCTTTTGGGACTGCAGGATGTAATTTGGCTTGTAAATTTTGCCAAAATTGGGATATTAGCAAATCCAGAGAAATGGATGCCCTTATGAGTAAGGCTTACCCTGATGATATTGCTAAGGCAGCATTAGAAACGGATTGCAAGAGTGTCGCGTATACTTATAACGACCCGGTAATTTTTCATGAATACGCCATTGATACGGCTTTGGCATGCCGGGAAGTAGGGCTAAAGTCGATTTCAGTATCGGCTGGTTATGTGTGTCCTGAGCCCAGAGAGGAATTTTATAAAGTTATGGATGCAGCAAATATTGATTTAAAAGCTTTTACTGAACGTTTTTATCACAAAATTACCGGTAGTCATCTGCAGCCAGTTTTAGAGACCTTAAAGTATATCAAGCATGAAACCACAGTTTGGTTGGAAATAACGACTTTAATTATTCCGGGAGAAAATGATTCTGAAGCGGAATTACAAGAAATGACGCAATGGGTAGTCGAAAATCTGGGTCCGGATGTGCCGTTACATTTTTCTGCCTTTCATCCGGATTGGAAAATGATGGATAAACCTCCAACTCCCATAGAGACATTGTTAACTGCTAGGAAGATCGCTATTGAAAATGGTGTGCGTTATGCGTATGTAGGAAATGTTCATAATAAGGAAGCGGATAGCACCTACTGTCATCATTGTGGAGAATTAATTATAGGTCGGGAGTGGTATGAGTTATCGGAATGGAGGCTGGATAACAAGGGCTGTTGTATTGCTTGTGGAACGCCTTGTGCTGGCCATTTTGATGCCAAACCGGGTGATTGGGGCAGAAAGCGCGTGGCAGTTAAGTTTTAAACCTGAGTTCGTGACTTCACTACGGCACAGGTGGCAAGCTCGTGATTCATCACGGGTTGAAAAAATGCCCGTTTAACCAAAGGGTGAAGCTGAGATTTTTTCAAATCCCGTGCTAAACCAATATCTTGTCCTCTGTTATCCGCATTGAAATCATTGACTCAGGTTAAAATGTGAATTAAGAGTCAATTCTTTTTCATAGCATTCATAGGGTTGGGGTTTTTTTATTTTCCCCTCAACCAACCTTCTCCCTCTGGAGAAGGCTTTTTTTAAGACTTTAAAGCTTTAAGTTCTTAATTCATGTTAAAGTTTGTTTGTGAAGCGAAAGTGACTGATTGTTTGTTCAATTTGCAGGTATAATGCCCAAAATTAGCTGAATTATTTAAAATGGCATTTGTGGTAATAGAGGAAAATTGAATGACTAAGCTTCAAGAACAGGCCTTGCGCAAGGGTTCGCAAATTGCAGTATATGAAATTAAAGAAGTTTTAGGACGTAATACCTCGGAAATTTTATATCGCGCATGGAATGAGCATTTGAATACTACGGTCATTCTCAAGGAATTTTTTCCTTTTGATTTTGTAATGCGAGATGAAGAAGATCAGTCAGTCAGAGGCAATTCAAAAAAGGACATGGCCGTATTTGATTTTGGCCTGAAAAATTTTTTTCACCATTATGAAAAGTTACTTGCTGTTCAGCACCCGGGTATTCAAAATGCTCACAATATTCTCGAATTCAATCAAACTGCCTACCTTGCTTTAGACGATGTGCAAGGCAAATACTTATCAGAAATTTTAGAAAACTCAAAGACTTTTGACGAGGAAGAATTACGTATTATTTTGACTGGTTCATTGAGGGCGTTACAAGGTTGTCATGAAAACGGCATAATTCATGGTGATATTCATCCTGAAAATATTCTTATCAAAAAAAATCACTTACCAGTGTTACTTAATTTTGCTTCTGCTCGACAGGCATTCGCCAGACATGTAAAAATGCTTCCTTTTGAATTACATAAGGGAGGATACGCATCCCCTGAACAGTTTGAAAAGGAGGGCTATGAGAATGCCAGTGTTGATTTGTATGGTTTGGGCGCGACAATTTATCGGTGTATTTTCAATAAAGACCCTCAGCCAGAAGGTAGTCAAGAAAAGTCATCAAATCAAAATAAAACTGATGAGCAACTCTCGATTGTAAAACAAGCGGTAGAAAAATATAGTGAGGAGTTTTTGCAGGTTATTGAATGGATGCTAAAGCCGGATGCTGAATCAAGGCCACAATCAGTTGCTGAAGTTTTGGATAAGCTTAATCAAGATGATAAAAATATGAAGGTATTGGAAATTGCTTACCCAGATAAATCTGAAGCTGTTTCTGTAAAACCTTCAGATTCAGACGAGGAAGGAGGTCGTAATGGCGTTATCGCGGCCCTATTAAGCATTGCAATCGTCGCTGTAGGCGTAGCGATTTTCTGGACAATACAAAATAAAAACAACACGATAATTACTGAGAAAGAAGAAACTACAAATTCAGTAGTGGCCAAAACACCCCTAAACAATCAAGATTCTTCTGTTGAACAGCCGATTCAACAGGCTAATACGCCTAACTTTTTGCCTGAGAAAAGCTCAAAAGAAAGCGAACAAGTTGCAAATTCTGTTGCCGAAGAATTGTTAGACAAACCAAGCATAAGCAAAGTTGAGGTTGCTACCATACCGGAGCCGGAAAATAAGGAAATCGAATCCGAAACCGTACAAAAAGCTGAATCAAATCAGGAACAGAAGCCAGAGACATCTGATTTGGAAGTTGTTGCAGAAAATACATCGCAAGTAAAAGAAAGCGTGACTCAAGCAACTGAACAGTCAAGAAATGACAAGGATTTGATAGATCAGTATATGAAAAAAGCTGCCCAGAAATTTGCAAAATATCAGTTGACAACCCCTGTCGATGACAATGCCTACAAATATTATCTGGCAATACTTAAAATTGATCCTGAGCATGTGGGGGCACAAAATGGTTTGCGTATGATGGTGGATTTGTATGTCCGGCTCATTGACAAGGCAGTCAGAGAAAAAAATTACGATTTAGCTCGACTTTATATGAGCAGGGCAAAAAATATACTGCCGGATTCACCTAAGCTGAAGCAAAAAACGGATGAATTGTCTGGTTTCTCTGAGTTTTCCCCTGAGCCGTAGTGAATCTACGGATTCAGGATATACAAAGGTTTATTTCAAAGGTGGCACAAGAACCGTGTTTTGCGGTGGTTTGCTATTGTCAGTTTCTGGGTAATCCAAGGTATAATGAAGTCCGCGGCTCTCCTTCCTTCGTTGTGCACAACTCACAATTAATTCGGCAACAATAATCAAATTCCGTAATTCCAGCAAGTCACTGGTGACGCGGAAATTGCCGTAATATTCTGCAATTTCTTTTTTCAATAATTCAATACGGTGCATGGCGCGTTCAAGGCGTTTATTGGTCCGGACAATGCCGACATAATCCCACATGAATCTTCTGATTTCGTCCCAATTGTGAGCAACCACAACTTCTTCGTCTGAGTCGCTGACTTTTGATTCATCCCATTCTGGAAGTTTGGGTGGATAAGGAGCGTCAGGTAATGTCTTTAAGATATCAATGCTTGCCCTTTCAGCAAATACCAGGCATTCCAGCAACGAATTACTGGCCATTCGATTTGCGCCATGCAAGCCGGTACAAGCTACCTCACCCACTGCGTAAAGTCCTTCAATATTGGTTCGTGCATAACTGTCAGTCATAACGCCTCCGCAAGTATAATGAGCGGCAGGGACAACGGGAATAGGTTGTTTTGCTATATCAATTCCATATTCCAGGCATTTTTCGTAAATCGTTGGGAAATGCTGTTTAAGAAAGGCTTTGGATTTGTGGCTAATATCCAGGTACACGCAGTCAATGCCACGTTTTTTCATTTCATGATCAATGGCTCTGGCAACAATATCCCTGGGCGCTAATTCAGCCCTTGGATCAAATTTATGCATGAAGGCCGCGCCATCAGGTAAAATTAATTTCCCTCCTTCACCACGGACTGCTTCACTAATTAAAAAAGATTGGGCGGAAGGATGAAAAAGGCAGGTGGGATGAAACTGCATAAATTCCATATTGGCAATTCGGCAGCCTGCCCGCCAGGAAAGGGCGATCCCATCGCCTGTGGATATATGTGGGTTGGTGGTGTAAAGATAAACCTTGTTGGCACCACCTGTGGCAATGACTACTTTGCGTGCGGCAATGGATTTGACTTTATTTGTGCTAATATCCAGCACATAAGCACCCAGGACACGCTGTTCTGAAAGCCCTAGCTTTTTTGCAGTAATCAAATCAATGGCATTATGATTTTCCAGAAGGGTGATGTTGGGATGTTGCTTTGCTCTGTCAGTTAAAGACATAGAAACAGCTTTACCTGTAGCATCGGCAGTATGGACAATGCGCCGATGAGAATGGCCTCCTTCTTTATTCAGATGCAATTCAATATTGCCATTTTTATCTTCTGTGCCAGTAAATTCCACGCCTTGCTGAGAAAGCCATTCAATGCTTTGCCTGCCATGTGTGACAGTCAATTTGACAATATCTGGATCACATAAGCCGGCTCCAGCGTTAAGTGTGTCTTCAATATGTGATTCGATGGAGTCCTGGACATCCAGCACTGCAGAAATCCCCCCTTGTGCGTAGTAGGTACTGCCAGAGGTCAATGCAAACTTTGAAAGTACCGCAACCTTTGCATGATCGGCGATTCTGATGGCAAGGCTTAAGCCGGCAGCTCCACTACCGATAATAAGAACATCATAGTTGTAGGTTTTTTGGCTGGACATTTAAAGCAAATTATCGGTCATGATCTAGAATTAAACTATTTGGGTTTGTTTGTTGGCAGTTTTATCAAAAAAATGGTTGCCACATTGTTTTTTTGTTTTACGAACATTACTTGGATTTAGTAATCTCTTAAATCTGAAGAAATTCAGCGCTGTTTACCCAAGTAAATTCTAAAGTTGGCTTTAAAACGATTTTTTAAGGATAATAAGTGTTTTTGTGCCTATTTTGCAAACCCAAAAAATTTTTGTAGAACTTATGCAGTTTAAAGAGGTCAATTCAGACAGCAAAGAGGTTCTGTGAGTAACCAACAGCCAAACAGAACCAGTGAGCTGTTAGATCAAGAGCTGGTGCAGAAAGTGCAGCAGGGCGATAAGTCAGCATTCGATCATTTGGTACGGAAATACCAAAGCAAGATTATTTCGCTGGTAAATCGCTATGTTAAAGATCCCAATGAAGCTCAGGATGTTGCTCAGGAAGCTTTTATAAAGGCTTATCGGGCGCTTGGTAATTTTCGGGGTGACAGTGCTTTCTACACTTGGCTGTACCGGATTGCGATTAATACAGCCAAAAATTATTTGGTTTCCAGAGCCAGAAGACGCTCTGAATCTGAAGTGGATGTAACTGAGGCGGAGCAAGTTTATAATGCTCCTCAGTTAAAAGGGATGGATACCCCTGACCAAGATTTACAAAATGATGAGATTATTAAAGCAATTTCATCAGCAATGGAAAAATTACCTGAGGAAATGAGAAATGCCATTATGCTCAGGGAATTTGAAGGAATGAGCTATGAGGAAATAGCTCAGGCAATGGAATGTCCAGTTGGAACGGTACGGTCGCGGATTTTTAGAGCACGTGAAGCGATTGATAAAAAATTACAACCTTTACTTGATAAACGGTGATATTTGATGCCTGACAAGATGAATCAAAAAATCTCCCAATTCATTGATGATGAATTGCCTTATGAGGAAGCTTTACAGTTATTGACGGAGGTAAAACAACAGCCTGAATTAGATGCGAAAATGCGCCGATATGAAATGGCAAGTTCGATTTTAAGAAGTCATCAACCAGTTTCTATCAATTCTGATTTTGTAGGTAAAGTCAGTCAAGCAATTGAGCAAGAAGTGGTTTATTTTTTGCCAAATGCTAGAAAACGATCAAAATATGTCTCTTCCGCATTAGCAGTGGCAGCAGGCGTGGCTGGTGTGGCAATTTTAGTGGCGAATAATGTGCCAAAATTGGAAAAAACGGCACAACAACCTTATGTTGTTTCTGCTCTTAATTCTAATCAAACCGGAATTAAAGAAGTACATAGACCAGTTAAAATGGTGGCCAGAAAATCTGGTACGATCAATCCAAGATTTTATAGTTATCTTCAAGCGCACCGAGGTAATTTATACACTCTGGATGCAGGCGTTCAAAGTTATGCAAGTTTGGCGGGGTATGAACAGTAATCATGCCTGGGAATATGCATGAAACACAACCTGCCATTGATTCTTCTTCCTATCAATTTTCGTTACTAAAACCATTGCAGTTTTTGTTGATTTTCTTGCAGAATCTTATGCAAGCAGAACTTGTTGTGGATAATGCCTTGTTTCGGCCTCTTAGATATCAATTGTTGGGGCTAAGTCTGATTACCTTCTCTATGGGTTCTATTGCGCAGGACTTACAGCAACAATCTAAAAATGCGCAGCAAATACTTCAGGAAATGTCTCTGGCGATGCGCACCCTGAATTACCGAGGGACATTGGCCTTATTCAGGAATGGCCATTTAAATACCATGCAGTTTTATCATGCCACAAAAGATGGAGAAGAGCAGGAGCGATTATTAGCGCTTAATACTCCGTTGATGGAGGCAATCAGAACGCCTTCCTTGGTAAAATGCTATTATCCTGATTCTAAAAAAGTTATTGTTGATCATCGGCCCTCGCGGCGTTCATTTTTAATGGACTTGCCGGAAAATTTTGCCGAATCGCTGAATGTTTATGATTTTATCTTTGCAAAACCTGAGGTGGTTGCACATTTGCCAGCTTTGGTTGTTAATATCAAACCCAAGGATGATTTCCGTTATGCAAGAAAAATCTGGATCAGTAAAGATCATTATCTGCCATTAAGGTTTGAGTTGACAGACGATTTTGGGACTATGCTTGAACAATTAGTCTTTACTGAATTGCACGTTGTTAATTCGTTACCATTAATTCAGATTCCTCTGGAAGCCAAACAGGTTCAGCACATTCATCGGCTTGATTTTCTGGATTTCGATCAGGCAAGTTTTACTTTGAAAGGCATGCCAAAGGGATTTAAGAAAGTTTCTTTTACCAAACTGCATTTCCATGGCAGCAATAAACTAATTGATCATTTGTTGCTAAGTGATGGTTTCGCTTCAGTGTCAATTTATCTTGAGGAAAGTGAAGCAAGTACAGGGGATGAGTCAACAGCAGAGCATCAAGCGATTGGTGCTGTAAATATATATACAAACAAACTGAAAAATTATCAATTAACGGTGATGGGGGAGGTGCCCGTTAAAACGCTGGAATATATTGCTGCAAACATTCAGCTTCATAAGCAAACAGGCGATTCTGAAAAATCGTCAGGTCTGAATATTCCTTAGGAAATATTTCAAGAATCAGTTCAAGGCAAAAGCGCCTAAATTTTGTACAGCATGCGTGAAAAAGTGAGTAATTTGAGTCTGCTTTTAACGCCGTATTGCGCCCTTCAGCGAGAGCTGAAACCTCACGGAAGCTTATCTTTTTTTGCTATACTTCGCGCGGTCACGGATGCGGAATTTATAGCACACTGATTTTTGTCGAGAGCAAGGCACTAAAACAGGCGCATAGCAAGCTACGCAACTGTTTTAGTAACGCAGTTATCGGCAAAAACTCAGTCGTTAGAAATCCGCATCCGTGACCGCGCGAAGTATAAACAATGCAATTTATTTTAGTTTCATTGGTTTTCTTGTTTGGATCATTTTTTTAGGTGGTTTTATGATGTCGATGGATGCGTTTAAATGGAGATACTATGTTTAAAATTTTTTCTACCCTGTTATTTTTAGGGATAAGTGTTATTAATGAACCGGCATTGGCTCAATTGCCTGATTTTACCCAAATGGTGGAAGATAAGGGCGAGGCAGTTGTTAATGTCAGTCGGGTTCAAAAAAATGAAGCGCCCGAGCAAATGGCGGAAATTCCACAGATACCGGAGGGTGCTCCATTAGATGATTTTCTAAAGCGCTTTTTCCAGGGACATCCGGAATTCGGTGGGCCTGGGGGTGTTCCGCGAGAGTCTAAGTCATTGGGTTCAGGTTTTATTATTTCTGATGATGGCTATGTTTTGACCAATCATCATGTTGTTAAAGATGCGGATGAAATCATTGTTAAACTATCTGATCGCCGCGAGCTGGAAGCCAAACTGGTTGGTTCTGATCCACGCGCCGATGTGGCGTTGTTAAAAATGGACGCTAAAAATCTTCCTGTCGTTAGTATTGGATCTGCGGAGCAACTCAAAGTGGGTGAATGGGTTTTGGCGATTGGCAGTCCATTTGGATTTGATCAATCAGTGACTGCTGGGATTGTCAGTGCAAAGGGCCGCAGTTTGCCGGGCGATAATTATGTGCCATTTATTCAGACCGATGTGGCAATCAATCCAGGTAATTCTGGCGGTCCGTTATTCAATATGAAGGGGGAAGTTGTTGGTATGAACTCCCAGATTTATAGCAGGACTGGCGGATATATGGGGTTGTCTTTTGCTATCCCGATCAATGTAGTGATGAATGTTGTTGATCAGCTTAAAAAAAGCGGCAAGGTTCAGAGGGGATGGCTGGGCGTGCAAATTCAAGATGTAACCAGGGAACTGGCCGAATCATTTGGCATGAAAAGGCCGCATGGTGCATTGGTGGCGAGAGTGATGCCAAATAGTCCTGCCAAAGCTGCTGGCATTCAGGTTGGTGATATTATTGTGGCATTTGACGACAAGAAAATTGAGGTGTCTGCTGAATTGCCACCGATAGTTGGGATGACGCCTTTGAAAAAAAATGTTCAGATGAAGGTGATAAGGAAAGGTGATCTGGAGACTATCAAAGTTAAAGTAGGTTTGCTACCCGAGCAGAAAGAAATCCATCTGGCCCAAGATGCGAAGCCAGGTGAAAAAATCAATAAACGTTTCGGGATTGCTATCTCCGATTTAACGAGTGAGCTGAGAGAGCAGTTTCAGGTTGAGAAAAATGGTGTGTTAGTTCAGCGGGTAAGCAAAGGGCCTGCCCGGGATGCCGGTATTGCGGTTGGGGATGTGATTTTGCAGGTCAAGAATAATATCGTTCGCGATGTGGCTGATTTTGATAAAATAACCAGTTCGCTGCCAACCGGAAAATCAGTTGCAGTACTGATACAACGGCGAGGCAGTCCAGTATTTTTAGCGATCAAATTATAAATTAAAGCGTGGATTTAAAACACATAAGAAATTTCTCCATTATTGCTCATATTGACCATGGTAAGTCGACGCTGGCAGATCGTTTTATCCAGATATGTGGTGGTCTGACCGAACGGGAAATGGCTACCCAGGTTCTGGATTCAATGGATCTGGAACGGGAGCGAGGAATTACCATTAAGGCACAAAGCGTTACCTTAAATTATCAGGCTAAAGACGGTGAGCTTTATCAGCTTAATTTCATTGATACGCCAGGGCATGTGGATTTTTCTTATGAAGTTTCGCGGTCTTTGGCAGCCTGTGAGGGCGCCTTGTTAGTTGTAGATGCGGCTCAAGGGGTGGAAGCTCAAAGCGTGGCAAATTGTTATACCGCGATCGACCAAGGGCTTGAAGTGGTGCCTGTGTTAAACAAGATAGATTTGCCTTCAGCAGAGCCGGAACGGGTCATTAAGGAAATTGAAGAGGTCATCGGTATTCCTGCAGATAATGCAATAAAAATTAGTGCAAAAACAGGGATTGGGGTGGAAGATGTTTTGGAACAGCTCATTGAAGAAATTCCTTCTCCCAGTGGCGATGAAAAAGCGCCTTTGCAGGCGTTGATTATCGATTCCTGGTTTGATAGCTATTTGGGAGTTGTTTCACTGGTACGAATTGTCAATGGTAGTTTGAGGCGAAAACAAAAAATCACGGTCATGTCAACGGGTAAGTCTTTTCTGGCTGAAAGTGTCGGAGTCTTTACGCCTAAAAGAACCGAAATGGATGAATTAAAAACGGGTGAAGTGGGATTCATCGTTGCAGGAATAAAAGATATTTACGGTGCGCCGGTAGGTGATACCATTACGCTAACCGATAATCCTGCGCAAGAGCCTTTGGCCGGATTTCAGCAGGTTCAACCGCGTGTTTTTGCAGGACTTTTCCCAGTCAATGCTGATGATTATGGTGCATTGAGAGAGTCTCTGGACAAGTTGCGTCTGAATGATGCCGCTCTGCATTTTGAACCTGAGACTTCTGAGGCGTTAGGCTTTGGTTTTCGCTGTGGATTTCTTGGAATGCTGCACATGGAAATTATCCAGGAGCGGCTGGAGCGGGAATATAACGTTGACTTGATAACCACTGCGCCTACCGTGATTTATGAGGTTGAAAGCCATAATGGTGAAATCATTATGGTGGATAACCCGGCAAAATTACCAGATCCTGGAACCATTAAGGAGATTCGTGAGCCAATTATTCAGGCCAATATTTTGGTGCCACAGGAATATTTGGGAAGTGTGATTACCCTTTGTATTGAAAAACGAGGTGTTCAAAAGGATATGCAATATCTGGGTTCTCAGGTTTCTTTAAGCTATGAACTGCCCTTGAGCGAAGTTGTTCTGGATTTTTTTGATCGACTAAAGTCAGTAAGTCGTGGTTTTGCTTCTTTTGATTATGAGTTTAAACGCTTTCAGGAGGCCAATCTGGTGAAACTGGATGTGCTCATTAATGGTGATCGGGTTGATGCGCTTTCTATTATTGTTCATCGTGATTTAAGTCAAACCAGAGGTCGCGAGCTGGTAGAGAAAATGAAAGAATTAATTCCAAGACAAATGTATGAAGTGGCTATCCAGGCGGCCATTGGATCAAAAATTATTGCCCGTTCAACCGTTAAAGCAATGCGTAAAAATGTGACTGCAAAGTGTTACGGCGGGGATATCACGCGTAAGAAAAAGCTGTTAGAAAAGCAGAAGGCAGGCAAAAAGCGCATGAAACAGGTCGGTAAAATTGAAATTCCCCAAGATGCCTTTTTAGCAGTTTTACAAGTCAACAAGGATTAACCTTGTTCCACATACTTTTTCTCACCATTAAACAACAAGATTATGGATTTTGATTTTTCCTTTTTTTTAGTCATAGCAACAATTGTAACCGGCGTTATTTGGGGCGGCTATTTACTTTATCTGAGATACACCGGGCAAGAAGTTAAGCCGGATCATAAAGAACCAATAATCGTGGAATATGCGCACTCGTTTTTCCCGATTGTGTTGATTGTTTTGATTTTGCGTTCTTTTTTGGTGGAGCCGTTCAGGATTCCTTCTGGATCAATGATGCCGACCTTATTGATTGGCGATTTTATTTTGGTCAATAAGTTCACCTATGGCGTCAGATTGCCGGTTTTGAACACTAAAATCATCGAAATGGGTGAGCCAAAGCGGGGAGATATTGTGGTGTTTCGTTATCCCAAAAACCCCTCCGTTGATTACATAAAGAGGGTAATTGGCCTACCAGGCGATCGAGTGGCTTACTATAACAAACAGGTTTATATCAATGGCAAAAGGATGAAGTATGCCCCTTTGGGGATATACCAAGGCGTGGGAAAAGGAAAAAATATGACTGGCGCTAATTTGATGCTTGAAGATTTGGGTACGGTCGAGCATAAAATTTTGACGCTGAATCAAGCGCCTTCAATAGAAAGTGTTAATGTGGTTCCAGAAGGGCATTATTTTATGATGGGAGATAATCGCGATAACAGTAATGATAGCCGCTATTGGGGAACTGTCCCAGAGGAAAATTTAGTGGGCAGGGCTTTTTTTATCTGGATGAGTTGGGATTGGGAATATAAAGGAATTGGTTTCGATAGAATAGGCACAATGCTGAAATAAGACAAACAATCAGAAGTCGAACACAAGGTATTGTTGTAGAGGTGTTTTTTCTGACAGATCATTAAAAATCAAGGATAAAAGTTAAGAAGCAACTACACTTAAGGAGTGTAGAGGAAACTTGATTAGGTAGATGAAAAATGACTAGACGATACCGTAGGCAACAACAGGGATTAACGATGATCTCAATTGTGCTTATTTTGGGGCTGATTGCCTTTTTTACTCTCTTGATTTTAAAAATTGCGCCCATTTATATGGATCATGCCAAGGTGGTTAATGCTTTAGCTGCTGTAGAGGAAACGACGGACATCCAATTTAAAAGTAAAAGTGAAGTTTTGTCTTCGTTGAAGAAAAGATTTAATTTCAACTATGTCTATGACATTGAAGATGACGATATCAGCATTATAAAAGAAGGAAATTATCTTAAAGTTGATATCGAGTATGAAGTAGTAGAAAAACTGGTTGGCAATTTAAGCGTTTTGGTAGAATTTCATGATGGATTTGAGGCGGGTGAAACGTGACAAGAGACCCTGCCGAGCTTTGTAAAAAACTTCAGTTAGAATTTAATAATCCGAAGTTATTTGTAATGGCGTTAACTCACCGTAGTGCCGGCAACGGGAATAATGAGCGACTAGAGTTTTTGGGTGATTCAGTGCTGGGGTTTGTTATTGCAAAAAAGTTGTTTGAAAAATTTCCTGAAGCCAGTGAGGGTGTATTGAGCCGGTTGCGTGCCAATTTGGTTAATCAGGGAGCATTGGCTGAAGTGGCCAGGGAAAATAATATTGGTGATTATCTGATTTTAGGTTCAGGGGAATTAAAAAGTGGTGGTTACAGACGAGATTCGATCTTATCTGATGCTCTGGAAGCAATTATTGGTGCTTTATTGGTAGACCAAGGTATAAATGCCAGTCAGAATTGGGTTTTAAATGTTTTTGCTGATAAAATTAAAAGCTTATCGCTTGATGATTGGCAGAAAGATCCGAAAACCCGCTTGCAGGAATTTATGCAATCTCGAAAACTTGATTTGCCAGAATATAATTTGTTATCGATGACGGGTGCTGCTCACGCCCAGATTTTTCAGGTTGAGTGCCGGATTCCGTTGGTATCCGAATCATCGATTGGAGAAGGCGCATCAAGAAAAAAAGCTGAACAAACAGCGGCGGAAAAAATGTTGAAACAACTGGATTTATAATTTGATGACTTGTGGTTATGTTGCGCTGATTGGGCGTCCTAATGTTGGTAAATCAACATTAATGAATCATTTGCTGGGCCAAAAAATAAGCATTACCTCAAGAAAGCCTCAAACAACAAGGCATCGAATTTTAGGGATTAGTACAACCGATAAAGGGCAAGCAATTTACCTGGATACGCCCGGTATGCACCAGCATGAAAAGCGGGCCTTGAATCGTTACTTGAATCGCACCGCAGATACCACCTTGGCTGGCGTTAACCTGGTAGTGTGGTTAATAGATGGGCTGGCATGGCAAGCGTATGATGAAGTTATTTTTCAAAAATTAAAATCGGCCGGCCTTCCAGTTATTCTGGTCATCAATAAAATTGATCGATTAAAAAACAAAGAGGACATTCTGGCTTTTTTCGCACAAGCCAAGGAAAAATTCCCGTTTGCACAAATAATTCCTGTTTCAGCATTAAAAGGTCAAAACCTGGATCAATTGCAATCAGCAATTATGGATTTATTGCCAGAAGGGGAACTGATTTATCCTGAAGATCAAATAACTGATCGCACTGAACGTTTTTTAGCTGCAGAAATTATTAGGGAAAAGTTGACCCGCAGGTTGGGCGATGAGCTTCCCTATGCGATAACGGTAGAGATCGAGCGTTATGAAGAGCATGCTAAATTGGCAAAAATTTATGGCTTGATATGGGTGGAACGCAGTACTCAGAAAAGTATTGTGATTGGCAAGCAAGGTGAAAAATTGAAGAAAATTGGTATTGATGCACGTAAAGATATCGAGAGCCTCATTCATAAAAAAGTTTACTTGCAATTGTGGGTTAAAGTAAAAAAAGGCTGGTCGGATAATGAACGAGCTTTACAAAGCTTAGGTTTTAATGAATGATCATGCTGTTTATCTGGAGCCCTCCTTTGTTTTAAATTCCCGGTCATATCGAGAATCCAGTCTTATTGTTGATGTTTTAACCCAGCGGCACGGGAAGCTTGCTTTGCTGGTCAAGGGCATCAAGAACAAAAAAACAACCGAAACAGCTGCTTTGTTGCAGCCTTTTAATGCCTTGTTGATTTCATTAGTGGGGAATTCTGATGGATTAAGAATTCTGTCTGATGTCGAGCTTGAGTCGCTTTCCCTTCCGCTAAAAGGGATGACGTTATATTGCGGATTTTATGTCAATGAATTACTCTCATATCTTTTGCATGGTAACGCCCCCTGTCCGGAAATATTTATGATTTATCGGGATTTTATTAATAAATTACACACTGATTCAGAAAACTTGGAAAAATCATTGCGGTTGTTGGAATTAAAATTGTTGGAAAATCTTGGTTACGGTTTGCAATTAACGCACGACTTCAGTCAGAATCAAGATGTTATTCCTGAAAAGAAATATTATTTCATTCCTGATCAAGGTCCGGTGGAATCAATAGATGGTTTTATCAGTGGATCATCATTGATAGCATTAGAAAGAAAAAAGTTAGATAATAAGCAAACACTTATGGAGTCAAAAAAATTAATGCGCTATGTTATTGATTTTTATTTGCAGGGTCACCAACTAAAAAGTCGTTCTTTATTTAAAAAAAATCTTCAGTCATAAACTATGCAAAAAAATCCTATTTTATTAGGCGTCAACATTGATCACGTCGCAACCTTGAGGCAGGTAAGAGGTACGAGGTATCCGGAGCCTGTTCAGGCTGCATTAGTTGCTGAGCAGGCCGGCGCTGATAGCATCACCGCGCATCTTCGTGAAGACAGGCGACATATACAGGACAAAGATATCTATTTGCTGAAGGATATGATCCACACTCGATTAAATCTGGAAATGGCGGTGACTGACGAAATGCTTAATATCGCTTGCAAGGTCAAGCCTTTTGCTTGCTGTCTAGTGCCAGAAAAGCGTGAAGAGTTGACGACCGAAGGAGGACTTGATGTGGTCACGGATCCCGAGCGAATGATAAAAGCATGTGGGAAACTTGCAGATGCTGGGATTACAGTTTCGTTGTTTATAGATCCAGAGGAGAGTCAAATAGATGCGGCTGTGGAAGCAGGGGCTCCGGTTGTGGAGCTTCACACCGGATGCTATGCAGATGTAGTGAATGTAGAGCTGCAAGAACAAGAGTTTGAGCGGATAAGACACGCAGCCGAATATGCGAATTCTGCGGGTTTGCAGGTTAATGCGGGGCACGGATTGCATTTTCACAATGTTGAAGCGATTT
>Ga0256841_1002221_pt1 | contig 15702 bp, 19 predicted proteins | sample 356308metaG_FD_185971 | JGI IMG/M metagenome (GOLD analysis project Ga0256841, IMG submission 185971) | Hydrothermal vent microbial communities from Mid Atlantic Ridge, Atlantic Ocean - 356-308 | ecosystem: Environmental > Aquatic > Marine > Hydrothermal vents | place: Atlantic Ocean: Mid... | reverse complement strand
AGCAGCAGACTTGGCTGAAGTGTATCTCAAAACGCAAAATCTCTTTTATGATGCAAGTACTGAAGCAGTTTATACGAAAGTGGTAGAACTTGACTTAGGTACCATTGTACCATCCATCGCTGGCCCATCACGTCCGCAAGACCGCATAGCACTGAAAGATGTGAAAAAGGAATTTCTCAACATGCTTTCCTGCGACTATGGAAGAGCCATAGATACCCATAGTATCAATGTGCTTGAAGATGAGATGTCTGTACCTGATGATACACCTACAGAAAGCTGTCGCATGAGAGCAGGGCAGGTATGTGAAACGATAAAACTTGACCATCAAGAGGTAGAACTCTGTGATGGGTCTGTGGTCATCGCAGCGATTACCTCCTGTACCAATACCTCTAACCCATCAGTGATGGTGGGTGCAGGTATATTGGCACGAAATGCGGTGCAAAAAGGACTAAGTGTACCCGCCTATGTGAAGACATCTTTAGCACCAGGTTCCAAAGTGGTTGAAGCCTATCTGAAAAAGGCAGGACTCTTAGAGGAACTAGAAACACTGGGCTTTGGCATCGTTGGGTACGGATGTACGACATGCATAGGTAATAGTGGACCACTCCATGCGTCTATACAAGAAGCCATCGTAGAAAAAGGACTCATCGTCTCAGCCGTACTCTCAGGCAATAGAAACTTTGAAGCACGCATCCATCCTCAAGTCAAAACCAACTTTTTGGCTTCTCCCCCTTTGGTGTTAGCCTATGCACTCGCAGGTAAGATGTCCATAGACTTTGAGACAGAAGCACTAGGCATGGGGTATGACGGTAAAGCGGTTTATTTGAAAGAGTTATGGCCTGCACAAGAAGAGATAGATAGTATTATTGCATCTGTACTCAAACCCCATATGTTTGCACAGAAATATGCAGATATTTTAGAGGGAGAAGCACGTTGGAAAATGTTAGAAATCCCTGATGATAACATCTTTCATTGGGATAAAGACTCTACCTATTTACGGTTACCTCCTTATTTTGACAATTTTAGAAAAAATGCAACCACCATAGAAAATATTGAACAGGCAAAAGCGCTATTGATTTTAGGTGATTCTGTGACCACTGACCATATTTCGCCAGCAGGGAAAATCCCGGAAACATACCCTGCAGGACAATATTTGAAAGCACACAATGTTCAACCTTCAGCATTTAACTCTTATGGATCACGTCGGGGGAATCATGAAGTAATGATACGTGGTACCTTTGCCAATGAACGCATTAAAAACCTTTTGGTTGCACCTAAAGAGGGTGGCTATACTGTACATTTCCCAGACAAAAAAGAGATGTTTGTCTATGATGCAGCGATGCAATACAAATTAGAGCAGGTACCTTTGCTTGTGCTTGCAGGAGATGATTATGGTATGGGTTCTTCTCGTGACTGGGCAGCCAAAGGTACACAACTTTTAGGTGTGAAAGCTGTCATCGCCACCTCCTATGAACGCATACATAGAAACAACCTTGTGGGTATGGGTGTTTTGCCTTTAGAATTTAAAACAGGTGAATCGGCAGCAACTTTGGGGCTTGACGGCTCAGAAAGTTTTACTATTGAAGGGTTGAGCAATCTCAAAGCAGGTGGCGTAGTGACTGTAAAAGTTGAGAAAACGAATGGAGAAGTGTTAGTATTTGACGCGATAGTAAGGCTAGATACTCCAGTAGATTTGAAATATTATCTCAATGGAGGTATTTTGCCGTATGTATTAAGAGAACGTCTTAGTTGATGTTGGTAAAGACCGTTTGTACATCTTCATCTTCTTCAAGTTTGTCGATGAGTGTTTCTATCTCCTCCATATCTTCGTCATTAAGCTCAATAGGGGTGTTGGCAATGTACTCTAAGGTAGATTTTTTAGGCTCAATACCGCGCTCTTCAAATGCCTTGCTGAGCTCACCAAAAGAGGTGAACTCTCCATAGATTCTTAAAATGGGTATATCATCTCCATTTTCTTGTGGTTCAACATCCTCTTCTATCTCTTCTAAACCATAGTCAATCAAATCAAGCTCCAACTCTTCTACATCCATATCTTCTGTTTTGTCGATGACAAATACGGCTTTGCGTGTAAACATAAAATTGAGTGAGCCTGAGGTGAGCATCTCTGCTCCATTTCTTGCCAAAATTGCTTTCACATTGGCGACTGTTCGTGTATTGTTGTCTGTGGCACACTCTACTATCATCTGCACACCATGTTTGGCTTTGACATCATAGGTGAGTTCCTTAATATCTGCCATATCTTTGGCAGATGCTCTTTTGATGGCCGCTTCGATATTGTCTTTGGGCATATTTTGTGCTTTGGCATTGAGGATGGCTGTACGAAGCTTAGGGTTCATATCTGGATCCATCCCGCCTTCTTTGGCTGCCATAGTGATGATTTTACCTAGTTTGGGGAAGATACGAGACATCGCCCCCCATCGTTTCATTTTTGCTGCTTTACGGTATTCAAACGCTCTACCCATAAAAAATCCTTCATTAAAATATCGTGATATTATACTCCTAAGTCACTTTAAGGTTTCTCTAGCGTTTATTTGGATTTGACATACATAAAAAAGTATGATAATATGTATGATAATATATCATATAAGGAGTCTCTCATGCTTAGAAAAACCATATCTATAGATGAGCATCTTTTTGCAGAGCTAAAAAATGAAGGTGTCTTAGAGCATTTTAAAAACTTTTCAGACTTGGTTTCTAACTCTTTACAAAAAACCATTGAGTCTATGAGACAAGAGAACTATAAAAAACAGATAGAAGCCATGGCTCAAGACCCTATGGTATTGGAAGATATAGAAGCCATACAAGAAGACTTTAAATATGCAGACCATGAAAATGATGCATTTTAATATTTACTGGGCAAACCTTAATCCGACTGTGGGTAGAGAACAAGCAGGGCATAGACCGGTGCTTGTCGTCTCTAACGATATAGAAAATCAGATGGATATTGTCACGGTTATTCCTATTACTTCTCGCAAAAAAGGAAGAAAGATATACCCTAATGAAGTATTGATAACATTGAAGGGCAAAGAGGCTATTTTACTTTGTCATCAGGTGAGGACTATTTCTAAAAATAGGATTGATGGGAAGATGGCTATTTTGAATGATGGACTAAAGAAGAAGGTTGTTGGTGTGCTTTGTATGAGGTTTGGGTAATAACTTTAAGCCAAATTGTCTATAATGTACTAAATAGACAATTGGAGATATTATGACTACCATTACCGCTTCAGATTTAAAACAAAACAGTATGAGATTGCAGGATGCCCTGCGTGATGATTTGCTTGTCACTAAACGCGATAAGCCTTTTGTGGTGGTGATGGATTATGAAAAGTATGTGAAATTACAAGCATATATTGATGCTGTAGAAAGTGAGCCTGTCAAAGATGATGGGTATCCTTCTATCTCATTCGATGAGGCTTGTGATAGAGTAGCAGAGGCTGTGACTGACTATAGAAGTGGAAAAATGAAAACTGTGTCTATAGGTACCATGCGTTCAAAATTAAGAGAGAGAAGAAAATAGATTTTATGAGAATAGAATTTAATCCTCTTTTTGAAGAGGTACTGTTTAGCATACTTGTATATATTGAGAATGAAAGTCCGTCTGCGGGTATTAGATTTGAAGAAGCATTATTAGAACATTTAGAGGGCTTAACACTCTTCCCTTATAAATTTAGAAAATCAATTTATCATGATGATGAGCATATTCGCGATTATATTTTTATGGGATATACAATTCCTTATCTTGTAGATGAAAAGAATGATATGATTGTTGTTTTGGATATTTTTAAGTGGATGGAGAAATGAAAAGATGTTAAAAAAGAATAATTATGATGGTTCTTTGATTTATTATGAGATTCAAAAGGATATAAGAAAACAAAAGTTTATGATTCTTTTGAATGGATTTGTATTTTTTGTATTGTTAATGGTTATTGTTCCTTTGGCATTTTGGTGGTTTTTGGGGCTTTTGAAGTATATAGATTTACCATTTTTGGATTATGATTTAATGGATATGTTCAAATGTACAAAACTATTTTTAGCGCCTTATGCTATTTTATTAATCTTTTATTTTGTGGTAATGTATATGGAAGATAAAACATTACATCTCATAAATGAATCACATTTCAAAAAAGCTATAAAATATTTTATAATAACATTGATAATAGTTGTATTACCATATATTTTTTCAAGCCATTTTCTTTTAAGTAGTCTCTTTTTTGTCTTTTTTATTTTAACAATTTACCACCTTTCGTTAACATATTATGATGTCGAACTCCAAAAAGCGTATAATATACACAGCAAACCATATAGAAGTGAAAATTTAGGTTGGATGTCATCACATGGACTTAGCGATAATCCATTTAGTGTACAAGATGATATAAATAGGGCTAAATTATTTGTTCAAACATCGACTTTAGGATTTGATTTTATTATACTTTTTGTGAATATGATTGTAAAAGCAGTTCTTTTTACTTTTGCAATTAATAATAAACGATATATCCAAGAATCGGCAAGATTATTTGATTTAATATTAGAAGAAGAATTGGATGGTGATTATGCAAAATTTTCTGCACAATCAAAAATAATTTTAGAATCTATTAATTATCTTTCTTTTAGAAATGGAAATATAGTTTTACATGGACGTGGAGAAGAAGTTGAAAAATTAGCAAAATTAAAGGAACAAAAATGACCCTAGAACAACTACAACAAACTATCAAAGATGAAGTAGGAGTACTCCTTTATTTTTCTGGAGAAAACTGTAACGTATGTCATGCCTTGCGTCCCAAATTTAAAGCACTCTTTGATACAGAGTTTCCCAAAATCAAGCAGATATATCTGGATGCCCATGAAAACCCAGAGATTTCTGCACACTACTCTGTCTTTTCAGTACCTACGATGATAGTCTTTTTAGATGGACGTGAGTTTGTGCGTGAGGGTAGGGCTGTGAGTTTGCATAAAATGACAGAACAGCTGGCACGTCCTTATGGGATGATGATTTCGTAGGGTATTGTAAATATACTACCAGATTATTGTTTCGTAATAATGGAAATATTCTCAAAACCTTTAGATTTCAAGATATCTATAATGGATACAAAGTATTCAAAGGCTGAAGCTTTATCCATATGCAAAGAGACTAGGTCTTTTTTGGGGTCAAGTTTAAGTAGTTTTACTTTGATGGCATCAAGAGAGAGTTCTTCTTTATCATAAAAATATTTTCCTTCTTTGTCTACAGTAATATTAATACTCTTTTTTTCTTCTGGTTGTTTAGAACTGGCAGTAGGTAAATCTACTTTGATACTTTGGTTGGTCACAAAAGTTGCAGTAGCCAGTACAATGACTAGAAGAACTAAAACAATATCGATAAAGGGTACTACATTCATTTTGTCAAAGCGTTCGCGTCGCATATCTATTTCTCATCCTGCATGATTTCCCATTTGGAAAGTAGTACATCTACTTTAGTGAGCAGGGCATTGTAAAGTACTGTGGCAGGTATGGCTACTACTAGACCTGCTGCTGTTGCTTTAAGGGCAAGCGCCAAGTGTTTCATAATCTCACCAGGATTAATGGTGTCTTGTTGGTCACCGATGATATAAAACGTTAAGATGATGGCAAGTACAGTACCTAGTAGACCGATATAGGGAGCATTTGAACCAATGCTTGCGAGAGTTGCCAAACGTTTAGAAAGGTCAAGTTCAAGGGCAGTTTTATTGCTATAATTGTCTATTTTAATGCTACGATAATAGAGCACACGTTCAATAGTAAACCAAAAAGTAATAAAACTCAAAAAAGCGAGCAGTCCAATAATACCATAATCAACAATATTTTTTATCTCTTCAACAGGCATACTCATTCCTCATTAATAAATGTTTAGTGAAAGTATTATATCTAAATTAAATGAAGAGAAAACAAGAGAACTAAAATCAAAAATAAGAGGTTTTTTTAAAAATATTATGTTAATCAAAAAAATATACAAATAAAAAAATCCATTTTAAAGCTCTTAAATGACGATTTTAGCCATTTTTAAGTCATTTTACACCTTCTATAAGATAAAATCTACATACTTTGATTTAAAAGGAAGAATATTGTCAGATTTATTTGAAAACAATGAAAACACACAACCCATACTCATAGAAGAGAGTATGAAGTCCAGTTACCTTGACTACTCTATGTCTGTGATTGTAGGGCGTGCCTTGCCAGATGCAAGAGATGGACTCAAGCCTGTACATAGAAGAATCCTTTATGCGATGGAAGATTTGCATCTCTCACACCGTGCACCCTATAAAAAGTCGGCACGTATTGTCGGAGATGTTATAGGTAAGTATCATCCACATGGCGATAATTCTGTCTATGATGCACTTGTGCGTATGGCGCAAGATTTTTCTATGCAGGCACCGCTTGTAGATGGGCAAGGAAACTTTGGTTCAGTTGATGGTGACAATGCAGCAGCGATGAGATATACTGAAGCTCGTATGACCAAGATAGCTGAAGAGTTACTCTCTGACCTAGACAAAGACACAGTGGATTTTGTACCCAATTATGATGACTCAATGTCTGAACCAGATGTACTTCCTGCACGTGTACCAAACTTGTTACTTAATGGTTCATCCGGTATTGCTGTAGGTATGGCGACCAATATTCCTCCGCACAGACTTGAAGAGCTTGTTGAAGCTTTAGTATTACGTATTGATAATCCAGCATCAACTGTTGAAGATATGATGCAAGTTGTGAAGGGTCCTGATTTTCCAACAGGAGGGATTATATTTGGTAGAAAAGGGATTACTGATGCCTATACTACAGGGAGGGGGCGTATCAAAATACGTGCGAAAACCCATATAGAAGAGGTGCGTAGCAAGGAGATGATCGTTATAGATGAGCTCCCTTTTCAGGTAAACAAAGCAAAACTCATTGAGAGTATTGCGCAACTGGTACGTGACAAACAGATAGAGGGTATCTCTGAAATACGTGATGAATCAGACCGTGAAGGAATGAGAGTAGTCATTGAGCTTAAGCGTGATGCGATGAGCGAAATAGTGCTTAACAACCTCTTTAAGCAGACACAGATGCAAGTGACCTTTGGTATTATTATGCTTGCTATCAACAACAAAGAACCTAAAATCTTTAATCTTTTAGAGCTTTTTGATATCTTCTTGAAACACAGAAAAACAGTGGTGATTAGAAGAACTATTTTTGATCTTGAAAAAGCAAGAGCCAGAGCACATATTTTGGAAGGTCTTAAGATAGCTGTTGACAATATTGATGAAGTGATTAAAATCATTCGTGCATCTACAGATGATACAGAGGCACGTGAAAATCTTATGTCACGTTTTGCCCTTTCGGAAATTCAAGCAAAAGCTATCTTGGAGATGAGACTTAGACGTCTTACAGGTCTTGAGATAGAAAAAATTGAGACTGAATTGGCGCAATTGCTTCAACGTATTGCTGAACTTGAAGCGATATTAAAATCTGAAGATAAAATTAATGCAATTATACGTGAAGAGCTGATAGAAATTGGTGAGACCTATGCTACTGCAAGACGTACTGAGATTGTAGATGATTATGATGATATCGATATTGAAGATCTTATTCCAAATGAACCTATGGTTGTGACGATTACCCATAGAGGCTACATCAAACGTGTACCAGTAAAACTGTACGAAAAGCAACATCGTGGTGGCAAAGGCAAAACAGCTGTGACGACCTATGATGATGACTTTATAGAGAGCTTCTTTACCTCCAATACGCATGATACACTCATGTTTGTTACAGACCGTGGTCAACTCTATTGGCTTAAAGTCTATAGAATACCAGAGGGGTCTCGTACGGCTAAAGGAAAGGCAGTCGTCAATCTTATCAATCTTCAAAAAGATGAGAAGATTATGGCTATCATACCGACAACAGATTTTGATGAGGACAAAGGGCTTGTATTCTTTACCAAAAATGGTATCGTGAAGCGTACAAACCTCTCTGAATATTCAAACATCAGAAGCAATGGAGTAAGAGCTATCAATCTTGACGAGGATGATGAGATAGTCTCTGCAAGCATTGTGAAGCCAGATACCAAGTGGCTTTTTGTTGCGACAAAAAAAGGTCTTTGTATCAGGTTTAAAGTAGAAGATGCCAGAGAGATAGGACGTGTAGCACGTGGTGTGACAGCTATCAAGTTCAAAATAGAAGGCGACTATGTGTGTGGTGCCATAACCATAGAAGATGAAGAAAATGAGTTACTCATGCTTTCTGAAAAAGGATTGGGTAAACGTACATCAGCATCTGAATACCGTGAACAAAACCGTGCAGGCAAGGGTGTCATCAGTATGAAACTTACTGCTAAAACAGGTGATGTCGTAGGCGTTGTAGCTGTAGAAGAAGATAAAGATTTGATGTGTCTTACCTCTGTGGGCAAGATGATACGTGTAGATATGGAACAGATTCGTAAAGCAGGGCGTAATACTTCAGGCGTTAAAGTGGTGACAGTAGAGAAAAAAGATATTGTTGTCTCCATGGCTAAATGTCAAAAAGAAGAGAAGCCTGAAGAAGCAAATGATGAGGGTGTAAATGAAACACCAACAAATGACAATACATTAGGATTAGAATAACGTGAGTAAACGATATAACGTAGCAGTAGTCGGTGCCTCTGGTGCCGTAGGAGAAGAACTCTTCAGGGTTTTGGAAGAAGTTGATTTTCCTGTAGCCAACCTTTTACCTCTTGCCTCTGCAAGATCTGTAGGTGAAGAGATAGAGTGTCAGGGAAATACCTATAAAATTCAGGAATTGACTGAAGATGTATTTAGAGGGAAAGAGATAGATATCGCATTTTTTTCTGCTGGGGGAAGTATCTCTGAGAAGTATGCCAAGTATGCAGTAGAATCAGGTGCCGTGGTGATAGACAACACCTCACACTTTCGTATGAACCCTGATGTGCCTTTGGTAGTACCTGAGGTTAATCCGGAAGATATAGAAGCATGGGAAGAGACGGGTATCATTGCCAATCCTAACTGTTCGACCATTCAGATGGTGCAGCTGCTTAAGCCACTGCATGAACTCTATGGTATCAAGCGTGTGGATGTGAGTACCTATCAGGCAGTATCAGGTGCAGGCAAAGCAGGTATGGAGGAGCTGGTGATGCAGATGCAGGCCTTTTTCAACTTTACACTGGATGAAGCCAAAGTAGAATCCTTCGCACACCAAATAGCGCTCAATGTCATTCCTCATATTGATGTACCACTAGAGAATGGTTACACCAAAGAAGAGATGAAAATGGTCAATGAAACGAACAAAATTATGCATAGTGATTTTGCAGTCTCAGCTACTTGTGTACGCGTACCTGTGCTTCGTTCTCACTCTGAGTCCATCACTATTACTTTTGAAGAAGGTGTCAATGTAGATGTAGAGAAAGCCAGAAAAGCCTTAGGTGATTTTGAAAATGTTGTAGTTATAGATGATATGAGTAAAAACGAATATCCTATGCCTATCATCTCTACAGATACAGATGAGACCTATGTTGGGCGCATCCGAAAAGACCTCTATGCAGACAATATCTTGCACATTTGGGGTGTGGCAGACCAAGTCAGAGTGGGTGCGGCTACCAATGCTGTACGCATTGCACAAAAGTGGATAGCGTTAGAGGAGGGTGCTTGATGTTAGAGAGAGTTTTTGAAGGCACCATTTGGAACAGTAGATTTGTTGTCCTTTTGGCAGTAATTTTTGGGCTTATTGGTGCTATTATTTTATTTGTAGTGGCGTCTATGGATATTTGGGAGGTTGCAGTGACGACGGTACAGGTCATTACACATATTATCCCACATCCAGAGCATTTCCATGAAGATATTGTGGCAGGTATTATTGGTGCGGTAGATTTATATCTTATTGCGGTGGTGATGTTTATCTTTGCTTTTGGTTTGTATGAGCTGTTTATCTCAGATATCGATCAGGCAGAGGGCAAAAATGGCTCAAAACTCTTAGCCATTCATGACCTTGACCAACTCAAAGACAAGATAGCCAAAGTTATCGTGATGGTATTGGTGGTGAGCTTTTTTCAAAGGGTTTTACATACAGAGTTTACGACACCTTTAGAGATGTTGTATTTCGCATTGTCTATTACAGCTTTGGCTGTAGGACTTAGTTTTTTAAGTAAAGTAGGGAAACACTAATGAGTAAAATATTTGTAGATGCATGTCTAGGCAAAGAGACGCCATACACACCTGTATGGATGATGAGACAGGCAGGACGTTATTTGCCAGAATATATGGCAGTACGTGCAGAGGCAGGAAGTTTTCTTGACTTGTGTCATGACCCCAAAAAGGCTTGTGAAGTGACACTTCAGCCTGTGGATATCGTAGGGGTTGATGCTGCTATTTTGTTCTCTGATATTCTCGTGATTCCAGATGAGATGGGTATGGACTTGTCCTTTGTCAAGGGTGAAGGCCCTAAGTTTTCTGACCCGCTCAAAACACAAGCAGACTTAGACAGACTCATCGGTGGGCAAGAAGCTGCAAGCAAACTTACATATGTATATGACACTATCAAGCTCATCAAAGAGCAACTCGCTGAAGATAAAGCACTTATAGGCTTCACAGGTGCGCCATGGACACTGGCAACCTACATGATAGAAGGACAGGGTACTAAGACTTATAATATCTGTAAAAAGATGATGTACTCCAATCCTGAACTACTCCATAATATCCTTGCCAAAGTGACAGAAGTTGTGAAGCTTTACATGGAAAAACAGATAGAAGCGGGCATAGATGTTGTACAAATCTTCGACTCATGGGCAGCTGCCATAGAGCCAAGTAAATATGATGAGTTCTCATGGAAATATATGGTAGAGATAGCAGACTATCTTAAGTCAAAGTACCCTGATATACCTATCATCATGTTCCCCAAAGGCGTTCCTGCGTTTATAGAGCGTGGACTTGTCTATGGCAACTTTGATGTATTTGGCGTGGACTGGGGAACCCCTATGGCACTGGCAAAAGAGAAACTAGGAGACAAGTACGTCCTCCAAGGAAACATGGAGCCATGCCGCCTCTACTCCAAAGAGGCGACGACAGCCTGTGTAGAAGCCATACAGGAGATTATGGGTGGCAAACGCCATATCTTTAATCTTGGACACGGTATCTTGCCAGATGTACCTGTAGAAAATGCGAAACACTTTGTCTCTGAGTGTCAGAGGGTTTCGGGTAAAAAGTAGGCTTGATACTCCTTTAAGCACACTTCTGTTATTATATGTATAAATATTATACATATAGTATAAGGAGTATGCAATGAATGTCATTAAAGTACGTAAAAACTTCATCTTAGATAAAGAAGTGGTCGAAAAAGCACAAGATATTTTAAAATCCCAACACAAAAACTTTACAGAGGTGATAAACCTTTATTTTAGAGCCATTGTGAAAGACCCTGACATTTTGACAACCATAGAAAAATCTGCCAATAAGCGTACGGGTTCGTTTATAGGTTTGCTCGATGGACAAGTAGGTGATGCTGACTATAAAGCGTTGAAAAAAGAGTACATTAACGAAACAGAAAAACTTTAATGCATGTCTTTTTAGATGCCAACATCTGTCTGGACTTGTTAGATACTACGAGACCTACCTCGGCACGTTCCGTGAGCTGGTACATGAAACATAAAGATGACAGTGCTTTGCGCTTTTATTTCTCTGGAGACTTCATCACTACTTTTTACTATGTGCTGAGTGAAAGACGTAAGATAGACAAACAAAAGGTAGTCACTGCCATAGATGCTCTATGCTTTGAGGTGCAACCCTTTTACATCAATCATAATGACTTTTTACAAGCCAAAGATGCCTTTGGAAATCATAAACTAGAAGACTTTGAAGATTTGCTCATACTGCATTCTGCTCTTCGTTGTGGCTGTGATAGTTTTTTAACTAACGATACGCAGCTCTTGACATTGAAGTCTTTTGAGACTATGCAAATAGAAGGAGTGTAGTTTGGAACTGGTATATCTATGGGTAGAAGAGTATAAAAACATCCACAAGCAGGGGTTTAATTTTTCTCCTAAATTTAACTGCAGCTATGACCCCGATAGCAACGCACTCACCATAGATGAAAATGACGACTACATAGAAAACTTCTTCGGTGACAATATCAATGTGACGGCGATTGTAGGGAAGAATGGGAGTGGGAAGAGTAGTGTATTTGAAGTTTTAGCTTTCTTATACAAGCAAGGGCTAATTCAAAGTAGAGATGATAAAACATTTTTTCTTTTTAAATCAAATGGAAAGTTTTTTATACAATGTGAAAATTATAAAATAGATTCAAAAAAAGGTTGGAAGAAATTATTTCATAAGATAGAAAATAAAACCAGAATAGAATTATCAAATGGGTTTGTGCATAGAACAATGATGTCTCTTATTTCTTTTTCAAATTGTTTAAGTGATATGACATATAACAAAAGACTAGAAAAATTAAAAAGTTATGATAAGTTCTATAATGGAGTACAACCTGATTCTCCTATGATGAAGAGTAAAAATACTTATGACAATTTTAATCAAAAGTTTCACTATATTTTAAATAAAAAGAAAGATTTTTTTAATTTTATAGATGAAAAGATAATTTTTGATAACTTTCGAGCAGAATTGCATATAAATGAAATTGGTGCATGGTTTGTAGGAAGTGATTATGAAAAGTTTATTATTCCAGAAGATACAGAAAAAGAATTATTATCTTTTGGAAGAGCAGAGGCTGATAGGGAAGTATCTATATATAAGATATTGGCTTTAGTTCTTATTTCTAAAAGTGAAAGTATTAGGCGTTATGATCATTTAAATCAGCGTAGTAATGAAGAAGATGAAAAATATTTAAGAGAACATATTTTCAATAATGTTAGTACATTGTTTAAAAATGAATCTTTTTCAGAAAAAGAATATGATGAAGTATTGGATATATGCTTGTCTGCACTTGAATCATCTTTTCAAAATCTTGAAAATGAAGTAAGAGATAATTTTTTAAAAGAAAATTATGATTCTAATATGGTGAAACAGCTTTTAAAAAAGTACAAATTCATAAAGCCTAATATTTATGCAAGTGAGGAATATAGAGTAAATGAAAAAAGTATAGAAGAAATAATAAATACAGAATTAGAAAATGAGTTATTAAAGAGTAATATATTAAGAATCAATTTTTTTAATAGTCAAAATGAAGATTATACATTTTTGGAACTCAGTTCTGGCGAAAAGCTTTATTTAAATATTCTCACAAATTTTACTTATACTTTATTAAAGTTGGAAGATGAATACAAGGGCGTAATGTTGTTTGATGAAATAGAATTATCTTTTCATCCAGCTTGGCAAAAAAAGATAGTTGACAGTTTGATAAATATTTTTCATAAAATCTCAAAAGAAAAAAAATTAAATTTACATCTAATCTTCACCACCCACTCCCCATTCCTCCTCTCCGACATCCCAAAACAAAACATCATCTTCTTAGATAAAAATGAAGAGGGTAAGTGCAAAGTAGTAGACGGACTCAAAGAGAAAAAACAAACCTTCGGAGCAAATATCCACACTCTTTTAAGTGATAGCTTTTTTATGGAAGATGGGTTGATGGGGGAGTTTGCTAAGGGGAAGATAAATGAAATTATTGATTTTCATAAAGTAGTAGAAAAACAAAAACACATAACGTGTCTCAAAAAAATATATGAGAAACGAAAAACAAAGTTTTGGCAAACGCAATCTATCATAGGAGAAGAGTATCTTAAACAAATAATCAAAAATCATTTAGTAGAGATAGAAAAGATACTCCTTGGTAAAGATGAAGCTAAAAAACAAGAGATAGAACGCACTGAAACATATTTAAAGAGTTTGAAGAATGATTAAAGTGCATTATAATGGGAGTTTTAAAAAAGCTTACTATGAGGACATAGCTCATAGAAGATTCAGAGATGAAGAAAATAAAACACTCGAAACAATTTATAATGAGCAATTTAAAGATGCAATAGGGGTGGATTTAAAATCTCTACTATGTGGAGCATTTGAATTACTACCTAAAATAGAGCTAGATGATACTCAAAAAGAGCGTATGAAGAAAATCTTTAATTATCAAGATAAGTTTCAAAAGCATATATCTGACTTGTTCAAAAAACATTTAGAGATACATACGTGCTATTACTGCAACATAGACTTTATCAATATTTTTAAAAAAACGAACAAACATCTATTGACAGGTTACACGCTTGACCATATAGTAAATAAAGCTCAATACCCCTATCTCGCACTAAGCCTTTGCAATCTGATACCTACATGCTATATATGCAACAGTAAGTTAAAAAAAGAGCAGGATATAGGAATATGTGTACCTACAAGTAGTACGTTTGACTTTGACGAAAAAGTAAAATTTAAAACCTTTATGAGCAATCCTACATTACAGATAGATAGCGTAGATGATTTTGGTTTACTCCTAAAAGAGGATTTTACAAATATTTATACCAAGTATATAGATGTTTTAGCATTAGACGGACGCTATGAGTATCACAAGTACAAAGTAATAGAGATGATACATAAGAGAAAAGAGTACCCAGATAGTCGCATCAAAGAGTTAGCTGTATTGACAGAAAAGACAGAAGAACAGGTGAAGCAAGATTTGTTTGGAGAATATTTGTTTTCAGATAACGATTTACATAAACGTCCATTCTCCAAACTCATCAAAGATATTTCGATAGAATTGGGGTTGGTGTGATAGGAAAATATGACAATATGCCATTTTTTTTAATAAAAATATTTTTTTGTGCTAGTCTTTGTAAAAGTATAAAGAGGTTAACAGTATGAACAAAGTAATTGTACAAGAACAAGAAGTAAGTATAGGTAAAAACGATTATATTTCATTAACAGACATAGCTAAAAGTAAAAATCGTGATGAGCCTAAAGATGTGGTCAAAAATTGGTTACGAAATAAAAATACAATAGAGTTTTTAGGACTATGGGAACAGATAAATAACTCAGGTTTTAAAGGGGTCGAATTCGACACCTTTAAAAATGAAGCAGGGTTAAATAGTTTTACACTCTCTCCTAGTAAGTGGGTAGAAAAAACTAATGCTATAGGCATAGTAACAAAAGCAGGACGCTATGGAGGTACCTATGCACATAAAGATATAGCCTTTGAGTTTGCTTCTTGGATTAGTGCAGAATTTAAATTTTTTCTGATTAAAGAGTTTCAACGTCTCAAAGAAGATGAGATTGAGAAACAGAAATTAGGATGGGATATAAAGCGTACTATTGTTAAGATGAATTATCACATTCATACAGATGCTATAAAGCAGCATCTTATACCTCATAATATTTCAAAAAGTCATATGAACTTTGTTTATGCAAATGAAGCAGATTTGTTAAATGTAGCACTCTTTGGTATAACAGCTAAAGAGTGGGGAGATGTAAATCCTGATAAGATAGGAAATATGAGAGACTATGCTACCGTAGAACAGCTTGTTGTACTTGCCAATTTGGAATCACTCAATGCAGAATTTATTAAACAAAAGATTCCTCCTATTACACGCTTAAAAAGATTAAATGAAATTGCCATCGAGCAGTTGGAGTTACTTTTAAAATATAATAAAACAAAAGTATTAAAGTAAAGGAAAACAAAAATGAACAACATCATCTTCGGCCCCATATACTCGCGCCGTTTTGGCAAGTCACTGGGTATAGACCTAAGCCCTAGCAAGAAGCAGTG
>Ga0256841_1002220_pt1 | contig 15703 bp, 9 predicted proteins | sample 356308metaG_FD_185971 | JGI IMG/M metagenome (GOLD analysis project Ga0256841, IMG submission 185971) | Hydrothermal vent microbial communities from Mid Atlantic Ridge, Atlantic Ocean - 356-308 | ecosystem: Environmental > Aquatic > Marine > Hydrothermal vents | place: Atlantic Ocean: Mid... | reverse complement strand
TGCCGAACCGCTGGCACGGGCTATAGGAAAAGCCGTCAAAAAAAGAAACTGGCAATGGGGAAAGGATTTTGCCATTGTAATTTCGACCGATGCAGTCCATTACGGTGACGAAGAATGGGGTGGAAAAAATTTCGCTTTTATGGGTACGGGTTGCAAAGCCAATGAAAAAGCCAAGACCCATGAATATGAAATAATAAGAACTATTTCCGGCCCCGTTTCACCCGACGGAATAGAAAAGTTCACACAGGAAACCGTTGACAAAGATGATTACAGGGAGTATAAATGGACCTGGTGCGGCAGATATTCGGTTCCGTTGGGCCTTCTGACAGCTTATTATCTGAACGAAACTCTAGGCGACGAGCCCTTGATTGGAACAGCTATCGGTTATTGCAACAGTATTGACCATCCCCAGCTTGATGTCGAAGATATAGGTATGGGAACGACAGCTCCCGCCCACGACCACCATTGGGTTGGGTATGCGGGGATTGGATATAAATAATAGAATATAATCTATCATTGCCGTTTTATTAAGACAAAAACAAACCCGTAAGGAATATTATCAATGAAAAATAGATATATTCGCATTATGAACTCCTTACTTCAAAAATTTTTTGAAGGATAAGTTTATATTACTCCGGCACCTGACATTGTTTTCCCGAATTAACTAACCAAAATTGGTTTTTATCCGGATTGTTTACCTCTTTGTTCATATCAAAGTCGGCCTGCTCATAACCATTGACGCCTGCCCTGTTTTTCCAAACATTTGACATATCAAGAGAATCAATTGTTCCGTCTGAATTGGCGTCGCCGGCAAACATCCCCCACACTCCGCTGTCCAACTGTTTGTGTCCCAGACTACCACCGAGAGCTTTTCCTTCGGCATCTGAAAAATCGTATGTATAAACACTATTGACACCTATCAAGGGATTAGCCGAAATAACTCCGAGGTGATTACGATGCCAGACTACAGCAAACATATTATTTGAAACCGGTGTATCAAACTGTAACAAGCTTGTTCCGTCTGTGTTTACTACCGAACCGTCTTTCAAAAGGAAGGCAGCTTGCCTGGCTATTCTTGTGGTGCTATCTGCAAATTCCGCATCAGTTGTATCTCTTAATTCAATCAATACCCAATCAACAATATCTGACGAAGGTATTGTAGCTACCGATTCGGTTCCGTTATAGTACCAGGGAGATACATTAAACGGCTGTGCTAACGGTATGACTCCGCTATTCAATGAAGTACTCATCATTCCCGTGTTTCCGTCATAAGCTCCTTCGAGAAAAACTTTTAAATCAATGTTGAATTCGTTTGACTGTATCAGTTTGGAACTCTCATACATTCTACTGAATACATTGGAATAGTCAAATGCTGCCGGTGGAGGTGCTGAGCCTTCCTCCGAAGAAATGATCACAGCTATTCCTCCGTCAGGAATAATCCAATAATAGGAACGAATATATGATTCCTGAATCAACATCCCCGACCAGTAAAATTTATAATGCTCTTGATAATCAACCTGTAAGCAAGGAAATGTACCAAGTCCGTTTGGTAAAATAATATCTCCGTAAGCATTGCAGAAGGCGTTGAAATCATAAGTAACGTCCAGGTCAAAGCCACCGCTTTGTGCCGGAAAGGTTGTTGAGCCTGACCAGTTGTCCATAAAATCAACCGGATCGGGAAAATCAACTATCGGAGGATCAAAAATATAAGGAATAGGTAATGTGGGTGGTTGGCACACTCCGTAATTTACCCTCCCGGTGTCGGGTTTGAAATCAAGATACATATATGCCGTATCTCCGCTACCTGATTTCTTCTCTACAATGTTTGCAAGGGGATACGAACTTGTACAGGGTGTTGAAGATGGTAACACATATTCAAACAGGTAATCCGAATCCGTGGGGCCGGTAGAAAAATCCCAGGTATAGGGACCTCCGATATTACCTGTAAGACCTGTTACAATATACAGCGAACCGTCACGGCTATACATCTTGTAGTAGTCACCATTCTGATATTCAATATCATCAAGTGTAATTGTGATTTGGGAAAAAATTGTCCCGAATGAAAAAAGAGAAAACATCAAAAAAGCATAATAAATAAATTTTATTTTCATAATGAAAGATTTAAAGTTATAAATATAATTATTATTTGGCTCAATACTACCTAAAATGGTAATATATATCTTTGCACAAAAATATATATTTTTTTATATATTTGCAAGTTTAATTAATAAATAGTTGTAACTAATTGATTATGAACGGACAACCGGAGCTTTACAAAATATTGAACAATTTGAATATCAAATTTGAATATTATGAACATCCTCCTGCTCCAACTATTGAAGAAGCTAAAAAATATTGGATTGATTTGAAAGCTACACATTGTAAGAATATTTTTTTCAGAAATCACAAAGGAAACCGGCACTATCTTGTAATCATTGAACATACGAAAGATTTAAATATTCATGGGTTGGAAAAGAGCCTGAAACAGGGTAAGTTATCTTTTGCTTCCGAAAAAAGGATGATCAAATATCTGGGATTAAAACCCGGTTCGGTATCCCCCTTCGGATTAATAAATGATAAGGAAAACCACGTTTATGTTTTCCTTGATAAAAATCTCCGAAACTCTGATAAAATTAGTTTCCACCCCAATATAAACACAGCGTCACTCGTAATAAATTTTAAAGATTTCGAGCGATTTTTGAAGTGGACGGGGAATAGATATGAGTATAGAAATTTAACGGGAGACCTCACAGGTCTTCAAGACATGTGAGTTATGTAATAAAAATATGGATATGGCTTGGATCATCTTTTGGATTGCCGTTTACCTCATTCTGATTTTGTTGCTATCGTTGCGGCATGTCAAGGCTTCCGATATGGAGAATTATCTTGTCAACAACCGCAGAACAGGTACATTTCCGCTTGTTGCAACCACACTGGCAACTTTTGTGGGAGGGGGCACTTCAATGGGATTGATGGCAATGGGTTACGAATCGGGGTTGGCAGCGGTCGGAATAGGTGTGGCTTATGTAATAGGATTTTTCATTTTGTCGCGGTTTGCGGCAAAGATGAATAATATCGGCAGGAAAGAATCCATTTACTCATTTCCGCAATATCTGAATAAAAAATATACAAACCCTGATGATCCGAAATTTGCCCGTCTCTTTTCGTCGGCTGTCAGCGGAACAAATGTTTTTATCTTCTTTTTCTTGCTTTCGGCTCAGTTTGTGGGAATGGCAGCCTTACTGAAGTTTGCTTTCACCATTGATTATATTCCGGCAGCGATAATCTCCTGTTTTGTAGTCATCGGATATACTGCGTTGGCCGGGCTTTCGGGTGTTATCATTACGGATATGATACAGTTCATCATTATCGTTATTATGATAATTTTCATTTTTATTCCGGGAATTTACCGCGATTCCGAAGGCTTGAGCCGCCTTGCGGAGCTTCCGGCAAATATGCTTAACGGTACTTTTTACGGCTGGTCGTTTTTAATAGCTTTACCTTTATTTCTTTCACCTTCGGTTTTAATACGTATGGATCTCTGGCAGAGGATTCTCGCAGCCAAAGACGGCAATACCGCAAAAAAGGTAAGTATCATATCGGGATTGGGAATGTTGCCTTTCTACATTATTTTCCCTCTTGTAGGAATGACTCTCAGGGTTATACTTGGCGACACTATCCATCCCAACGATGTAACATATCTGTTTATCGAAAGACATTCCAATGCTTTCATTCTCGGCTTTGCCGTTGTCGGGCTGATGTCGGCATTGATGTCGTCGGGAGACAGTTTTCTGAATTTGGTTTCAATATCTGCCGTACGTGATTTTGCAGGATGGCGCAAGAACTCTTTACTTTCGGATAAAAACCGCATTTACAGGCAAATAAGAGTTGCAACGGTTATATTCGGATTGATTGCACTTGCAATGGCTTTGGTTTTGCCAAAAATCGTTGATTTGATGGTCGTGGGCATTGCAACTATTGTGATTTTTGTCCCCGCCACTTTTCTCGCACTTTTAAAGGATGATGTTTACAAATACAGAAAAGCCGCAATCTATAGTATTATTGCAGGTTTTGTAGTGAACTTGTTCTTTTTCGTTTGGGGAACGGTTGCACCGCAACAATTTCAGGCAAAATCATCATTTATTCCCGCCTTTATTGTGGCAAGCTTAACTTTGCTGGCCGGTTTATACCGAAAGAGACAGGTCTTAAAGGAAATAAATACAAAAAACACTTGATTATGCCCAAAGTATTGTTTTTCGATCTCGAAATAAATAAAAAGAGTCATAAGATTGAGAAAATCGGGGCCATAATTGACAATACCGTTTTTAGTGATAAGTCGGTACTACGATTTTCCGATTTCTCAAAAACGGCGGATATTACCTGCGGACATAATATCATTGATTTCGATATTCCGGCATTGTTAAAAACAGGGATGAATGAAAATTTTTTTACAAAAGATACCATTGACACCCTTTTCCTTTCCGCACTCTTATTTTCGGAAAATCCCTACCACAGCCTTGTTAAAAACTATAAATTAATTGATGATAGCGGCGAACTCAACAATCCGGTTTCGGATGCCAAACTTGCACGTAAATTGCTGATTGACGAATACAATGCATTTAACAAACTTGATGAAACGTTAAAAAGCATCTATTATCTATTACTGAACGACAAACCCGGATTTTCAGGATTTTTCAAGATACTGAAATTCTCTGCAAAATCTTCAAATATAAAGAAAACCATATCCGGATATTTTAACGGAAAGCTTTGTAAAAATGCGGAGATGGACAAATTTATTGAAAACGAGCCTGTTGCATTGGCATATACTCTTTCGCTGATTCTGACCGGCAGGGTTGACTCGATAAGTCCTCCCTGGTTATTACAAAAATATCCGGTTATCAATGAGGTGATGTATAATCTAAGACAGAGAATTTGCGACGACCCGGATTGTGAATATTGCCGTACGCATCTTAATCCTGAAAAATCCCTGATGCGGTTTTTCGGGTATGAGAAGTTCAGAAAATTTAACGATGATGAGAAGATACCACTGCAAAAGCAGGTTATAGAGGCAGCTTTAAACCGTAAATCTCTGCTTGCTATTTTCCCTACAGGCGGAGGTAAATCGTTGTCGTTTCAACTGCCTGCACTTATTGCAGGTGAAGCGGGACGGGAACTGACTGTTGTTATCTCGCCCTTACAGTCGCTGATGAAAGATCAGGTTGATAATCTTGAGAACCGTTTCGGAATAACAAGTGCCGTAACCATAAACGGGCTGCTGTCTCCGGTTGAAAGAAAAGAGGCTTTTGAAAGAGTTGAAACCGGAAAGGCTCACATACTCTACATAGCTCCCGAATCGTTGCGCTCTCCTTCATTGGTCAATCTGCTTGGTAAACGTGCTATTGCACGTTTCGTGATTGACGAAGCCCACTGTTTTTCATCCTGGGGTCACGATTTCAGGGTTGATTATCTCTACATCGGCGACTTCATTGCAGAGCTTGTACGTAAAAAAGGGTTGAAAAATGCAATTCCCGTATCCTGTTTTACGGCAACCGCCAAACCCAAGGTCATTGATGACATAAAGGAATATTTCAATACGAAATTGAATCTTGAACTCACCGGTTTTATTTCCGAAAGTAAGCGTACAAATCTGCGATACGGCATATTCCCGTCAAAAGGAAAGGAGGAAAAGTTCAATAACCTGATAAAAGTACTTTCGCATTCCGACGGACCTTCAATTGTTTATGTTGCACGTACAAAAACGGCTGAAGACCTTGCCCTAGGCCTTCAACGCGAAGGTCTTGCAGCATTGCCGTATCACGGTCAAATGGAAACAAAAGAAAAAATTGCCAATCAGAATAAATTTATGGAAGGTGAGGTTGAGATTATCGTTGCAACCTCTGCTTTCGGGATGGGTGTTGACAAAGACAACATCAAAATGATAGTCCATTACGACATTCCCGATTCATTGGAAAATTATATTCAGGAGACCGGCAGAGCAGGCAGGGATGCCTCAATACAGGCGGATTGTTTTGTCTTGTTTGATGAGAACGATTTGAGCAAACATTTTACTATGTTTTACAACACAAGGCTTAATCTTAAAGAGATTTCACAAGTTTGGAGAGGCCTTAAAACACTTGGCAGATTCAGAGCCGGAAATATAACAAAATCAGCCCTTGAAGTGGCCAAATCTGCCGGATGGGACACGGAGATGCGCGACATGGAAACAAAAATCACAACTGCCGTGGCTGTCCTTGAAGATGCAGGATTCGTAAAACGAACCCAAAATTCTCCACGAGTATTTGCCGACAGCTTTCTTGTGAAAAATGTTGATAAAGCCGGGGAAATAATCGGAAACTCAACAGACCTTAATGATGACCAGAAAAGAGATGCCGCACGAATAATTCAACGGATAATTAAAGACGATGAAACACAAATTGATTATCTTTCGGATACCCTCGGAATTCCCCACAATGATACTTTGCATATTATCAATGTATTGCGCGATAAAAAAATAATCGGCGACGCCAAAGACCTTACTGCTTATGTTGACACTTCAAAATCAAGGTACAACTCATTAAAAGTCTTTAAGGAATTTGTAAAAGTGGAGATGGAGTTCCTTAAAATCATTAAAGAAAAACCGGCAACCATCTTTTTAAAAGAGATAAACACCCGCATTTTTGAAATGGGACTGGAATATAGTTCGGTGGAAATACTGAAAGAGATATTGCGGTTTTGGCAAATAAACAATTTTATCTCAAGAGAAAGAATAAACAACAATAATTCGGTTTACAAGATAAAATATAAATACAGATATGAAATTATTGAGCAAGCGGTAACTTCCATAGAACAACTTTCTGATTCCATAATTGAGTATTTGTATGGGAAAAAAGAGACTTTACTGGAAACAGAACCTGATTTCAAAGAGCATCATCTTTTGAAATTTTCGTTGGTTGAGTTAAAAGAAAACATAGAAGTAGCCGGAAAACTGTTTAATACTTCATACAAAATAACCGTTTACGAAAGGTCGCTTTTGTATCTGAACAGCATCGGTGCAATAAAACTGGAAGGGGGCTTCCTTATCTATTACAAACCGATGAATATCAGAAGAGTGATAATGAACAACCGCAAGCAATTCACAAAAGAGGATTATAAAAAGCTGAAAACCTTTTATGAGGGAAAGATAGAACAAATTCATATTATGGGCGAGTATGCCAAAAAGATGTTGTTAAACTACAGCATGTCTTTGGGGTTTGTGGACGACTATTTCAAACTTCCTTATGATGAATTTATTTCCAAATATTTTCCCAAAAGGAAAAAGGAGATAAAGAGGCCCATAACACCCGAAAAATTCCGCCAAATATTCGGAACCCTTTCTCCCGAACAATTGCAAATTATCAAAGATGATAAAAATGATAAGATCCTTGTTGCCGCAGGTCCCGGTAGCGGAAAAACAAAAGTGCTTGTTCACAAAATAGCTTCTTTGCTTATGCTCGAAGATATCAAACCCGAACAGTTTCTGATGCTCACTTTTTCGCGTGCAGCGGCAATGGAATTTAGAATGAGGCTTAAAAAACTTATGGGCGATGTGGCCTGGTTTATTGATATTTTTACTTATCATTCCTATTGTTTTCACCTCTCGGGACGGCTCGGCACGCTTGAAAAATCGGAAAATATCATTGCCGAAACTCTTGAAAAATTGAAGTCGGGAGAAATATCTGTGGAAAAGGTGTCGGGAAAGAGTGTTTTGGTGATTGACGAATTTCAGGATGTTAATGAAGATGAGTATCAACTGATAAGCGAAATAGCCCGTATAGCCCAAAAAATCAGAATATTGGCGGTGGGTGATGATGACCAGAATATCTATGAGTTCAGAGGAGCGTCAATTAAATATATGACTGAGTTCAAAGAAAAACATAGTGCCAAATCTTATGAGTTGCTTACAAACTTTCGCAGTAAAAGTAATCTTGTTGATTTTGCAAATCTTTTTGTAAAACAAATTGAATACAGACTGAAAACCAATCAAATACAATCATATACTATTGAACAGGGTGAGATTGCAATAACAAAAGTCAAAGGAAATAATCCAATTGTTCTTCTTTGCAATAACTTGAAAAACAAAACCCTTAGAGGAAAAACCGCTGTGTTGACGGTAACAAATGAAGAGGCGGCAATAACACATTCGGTTCTGAAATCCCTAAATATCAATTCAAAACTTTTGTTGTCCAATGATTCATTTAAAATTGGCGGCCTTGACGAAATAAAATTCTTCTCCGGTGAGATATTGAAAGACGTTGATACTTCTCTCGGTCTTATATTAGACGAAGTGTGGGAGAAAGCAAAGGAAAATCTTGAAAAAAGGGAGAAAACATCTGAAAATTTACAACTTGCATTGAAAATCATTAAAGATTTTGAAAAAAACAATAAACAAAAATTGCGCAATGAATGGATTTCCTTCATAGGCGAAACCGATATTGATAACTTCCTGATTGATAAAAACGATAACGTCGTTGTATCCACTATGCACAAGGCAAAAGGAAGGGAATTTGACAATGTTTTTATTTTATTAAACGACTATTATATTGTTAATGATGAAAAGAGAAGGGTTGTTTATGTAGCCATTACCCGGGCAAAGTCGAACCTTTTTATTTATACAAACACCAATTATTTTGATAAGTATGATGTTATAAACCTGACACGAAAAACAGATTTTCAACAATATGATGATCCCGAAAGGATACCCGTTTATCTCACTCACAGGGATATAGACCTCGGCTTTTCAAAACTCGATGGTATTCAAAATGTCATTTCCAAAATTGTTGCCGGTGACGAACTGAGACTTTCCGATAATGAAGACGGATTAAAAACGGTTTGGGGAAAATATGTTTTAAAGTTTTCAAAAAAGTTTAATGAGGCTTTTGAAAAATGGAAAGAAGCAGGTTATAAGTTCGAAAAAGCAAAGATAAAATATGTGGTTTGGTGGTATTCAAAAGATGACGATAAGGAGTACAGAGTTGTTTTGCCTGAAATCGAACTTCGGATTAAAGGATATACCGAAAGAAATCAGGTTTGCGAAAAGTAAACATGATTTTTTTCGAGCATTAACCGGTTCTAAGCAGCTTTGCGTTGCCTGTCTAACGACAATGGCAGGCAAACCTGATAAGAACCGGTAAAATTATTCCGAATTAATCTTTGTTTGAAATATTATCCATAATTTTACGCCTTAAAACTATCGGATATGTCTGCACAAAACGAAAATTACATTCAATTTCTCGGAGCTGCCGGAACGGTAACAGGCTCCAAATATTTGCTTTCCATTGACGGATATCATCTACTGATTGATTGCGGATTGTTTCAGGGGTTAAAAGAGTTGAGGGCGCGGAACTGGAGTACCTTCCCGTTTCCGGCACAAAGAATTGATGTGATAATTCTTACACACGGACACCTTGACCACACCGGATATCTGCCGCGACTTGTGAAGCAAGGCCTTGACTGCCCGATTTATTGTACGGCACCTACGGCAGACCTTACGGAAATAATCCTGAAAGACAGCGCCAAAATACAGGAAGAAGATGCTGAACATGCAAATAAGGGCGGATACTCCAAACACACACCAGCTATGCCGTTATACGGATTGAAAGAAGTTGATAAAACATTACCCTTACTTTCGCCGCAACCGGCAGAGGAGTTTATTCAATTGAATGACAATATCCGGTTCAGGTTCAGAAAAAATGCTCATATTCCGGGTGCTTCTTTCATCGAGATGGATATTAAAGGTAAAAGAATCGTATTTTCGGGAGATATCGGCAGGCCGGATGACCCGATGCTGGTTCATCGCGAAAAGCCCGATAAAGCGGATATCCTTTTCGTGGAATCAACTTATGGCGACAGACTGCATCCCACAACACCCACGGAAGAAGTTTTGAAAAGGATAATTGATAACACCGTTTCAAAACACGGGCCTCTTATTGTTTCAAGCTTTGCCGTTGACCGTACTCAGGATTTTATGTACGTTATCTGGAAACTGAAAGAAGAGGGCAAAATCCCCGACCTGCCTGTCTATCTTGACAGTCCTATGGGACAGGATGTAAGCAGGCTTTTCCTGAAATATCCCGAATGGCTCAATCTCGACCCGGGAGTATTCAAAGAGGTTTTCAAGGATACACGACAAGTAACCTCCATTCAGGAAACATTCCATCTTGCTAAAGACAAATCACCAAAAATAATCATTGCGGGAAGCGGTATGATGAACGGTGGCAGGGTGTTGCATTATCTCGAAAAACACCTTGGCAATCCTGCGGCAACGGTTGTTCTGCCCGGATTTCAGGCTGCCGGAACCCGTGGAAGACAACTTAGCGACGGTAGTTCGGAAATAAAACTCCACGGACATTATTTCAAAGTTAAAGCTACTGTTGAGCATATACGTACGATGTCGTCACACGCCGATCAAAGTGAATTGATTTCCTGGATGTCGGGAATAAAAAACAAACCCGAAAATGTATTTATCGTCCACGGTGAACCGCAAGCTTCGGACGCTCTCAGAGTGAAAATTCAGGATGAATTCGGTTGGCATTGCCGTTTACCGGTTTTATATGAAAAAGTAATACTTGACTTCTGATTTTACGGAATTTAGCACTTATTCGCCAACTTGTAATAATTTGAAAATCATAATTTTAGATTTCTCCGTGAGTCTTTGTAAATTCTTTGTGGCACTTTATGAAACAGCTTTTAAACGAAGAATAAATAGAAATACACAAATAATTTTCTGTTTTTAAACATATTAGCGAGTTAGGTGTTTCTGTTCTTTTAAATAAAAACAAATGAATATACGTGGAAATATACATAAAGTAGTAAATATACGTGATTTAACGGAGTCAACGTATGTACTGAGAATGGAAAAGAAGGGACTTAAATTTGTTGCGGGACAAAATTTGAATATCGGGATAGCAGGAGATACCGAAAGACGCGACTATTCGATTTATAGTGCCGAAAATGACGATTATCTTGAAATACTTGTGAAAGAGGTTAAGGACGGGCTTGTCTCAAAAAGATTGAGGAAATTGAAAGCCGGCGAAGAACTTGATGTTGACGGTCCTTTCGGATTCTTTACCATCAAAGAAGAAAGCAGACAAGCAGGTAAATTTCTGTTTATTGCAAGCGGCTCGGGAATAGCACCTTTTCACAGCTTTGCACGCTCATATCAAAAGCTTGATTTTAAGTTAATTCACGGGATAAGACATTCAAACGAAGCTTATGAAAGAGAGCACTACCCTGAAGGACAATATGTTTCGTGTGTGACCGGTGACAACAATGGTGACTTCAAAGGCCGCGTCACCGAATATCTAAGGTTAAATCCACCCGATAACAACACATTGTGTTACCTTTGCGGCAATGTAAATATGATTTATGATGCATTCGATATTTTAAAGGAAAAAGGGCTGCCTTCCGAAAATCTCTTTGCGGAAGTCTATTTTTAAAGACGTATTTGTAATATAAAAAATGAAATACCACATAGTAACACTCGGCTGCCAAATGAATATGTCGGACAGTGAACGTACACGTCCGGTAATTGAACGTATGGGGTACACCTGGACCGATAACGAAGAAGAAGCAGATTTGCTTGGAATCCTTGCCTGTTCCGTCAGACAAAAGGCTATTGACAAAGTCTATTCACGAATACATAAATGGAACAAACGCAAGGATAGACAAAATTTACTCACTTTCCTTACGGGATGTATCCTGCCTGCCGACAAGGTTAAGTTTATGAAACTGTTCGATATTGTTTTTCCAATGAGCGAGCTTAAGGAACTCCCGGAAATGATCTCGCAATATGGTATTGTTACTCCCGCCGGTTTACAACAAACACCGGAAACCCTTGTTTATCACAATGAAAAACTTACCGAGCTGAGACAAAAAACCAATGAGTTGAAACTCAATGAACACATTTTCGATTTCTGGCATATAAATCCCGAATACACTTCGCATTTTGAGGCTTTTGTCCCTATCCAGAACGGTTGCGACAAATTTTGCTCCTTTTGTGCTGTTCCTTATACAAGAGGAAGAGAGGTTTCAAGACCTTCAAAAGAGATTTTGGATGAGGTTCAATCTCTGATTGACAGAAATTATAAATCCATTACTCTCCTTGGCCAAAATGTGAACTCATACGGATTGGATAAAAACGGTAATGAGATTGGCTTCCCCGAATTATTAAGAAAAATCGGAGAGATGGGAAAAAAATCCGGCAAAGAGTTTTGGGTTTATTTCACATCACCGCATCCGCGCGATATGACCGGTGAGGTTATTGAGGTTATAGCTCAATATCCCAATCTTGCAAAACAAATACATATTCCCATACAATCGGGAGATGATAAGGTACTCATCAAAATGAACAGGAAATACTCGGTTGATGATTTCAGAAAGATAATGAAAACCATCAGGACACTGCTACCCGAAGCCACTGTTTTTACGGATATCATTGTCGGATTTACGGGAGAAACGGATGAGCATTTTGAGAATACGCGCAAAATAATGGATGAGTTCAGGTTTAATATGGCTTACATTGCACAATATTCCGTCCGCCCGGGCTCCACAAGTTCACGGTGGGAAGATGATGTTCCGGTTCACGTCAAAAAGCAAAGATTTCATACATTGACGGAAGATTTGATGAGGGTTTCGTTTGAAAATAACAAAAAGATGATAGGTCGCACATACAGGGTTTTGGTAAGAGGTAAAGAGCGTAATCAGCAATTCCTTGCCGGACTGACCGAAGGAAAAATAAATGTGCGTATTCCTTCCACAGATGAAAGTCTTATAGGTAATATTGTTAATGTAAAAATAACTACCGCTACGGAGTTTTCTGTTGCCGGAGAGATTATTTAGCTAGACCTATTTCACAGATTATGACAAGACGAATAGCTTTTAAAACACTGGGCTGCCGCCTGAATCAGTTTGAAACGGACTCGTTGGTTTCCCAATTCAGGAAGGCAGGATACGATATAGTCGGTTTCGGGAAAGAGGCCGATGTTTATATAGTTAATACCTGTACCGTTACAAACCAAAGCGATAAAAAGTCGAGGCAGGAAACAAATAAAGCTTCGCGGCAAAAAAGAGATGCTGTTTTGGTGGTTACCGGATGTATGGCCACAAACAAGAGAGAAGAACTGGAAAAAGAACATAAAATAACTTATGTTGTTGACAATGAGCATAAAAACGACATCTTTCATCTTGTTGACAGCCATTTTAAAGGCGAAATTATTTCGCAGGAGGAGTTAAAAGCCGACAGGTTCGGCTTCGAGCCTATCAGCAAAGGACTGCACACACGTAATCTAATAAAGATACAGGACGGATGTGATAATTTTTGTACTTTTTGTATTGTACCTTTTGTAAGGGGGCGTGCCGCAAGCCGGCCCTGGAAAGATATAAAAGAGAACATCGAAAAGGTTCTGGAATACGGTTACAAAGAGATTGTCATCACTGGTGTTAACATAGGCCGTTATAATACCGACGGAATGAACTTTGAGGATTTGATTGAGAAAATATTAGATATTCCGGGTGACTTTCGTGTGAGGATATCTTCCATTGAGCCGGAAGGCTTCGGTGAAAAGCTGTTCAACCTTTTCGGCCATCCCAAACTCTCTCCCCATTTGCATCTCTGTATCCAAAGCGGCTCGGATAAAATTTTGATGAAGATGCGCCGAACATATACGGTTGACGATTTCAGACAAATGGTGAATAAAATACGAAGTCGTATCCCCGATTTCAATTTTACTACGGACCTTATGGTAGGTTTCCCGGGTGAGACGGAAGAAGATTTTCAACTTTCGCTCGCTGCAGCCGAAGAATTCGGGTTCAGCCATATCCACACCTTCAAATATTCCGTAAGAAAAGGTACACGCGCCGAAAGAATGCCCGATCAGATTCCGGAAAAAATTAAAACCGAGCGAAGTGTCGTCGTCAGAGAGCTTGCCGAAAAGCTCAAGAATCAATATCGTAGATCTTTTATCGGTAAAAAACAAAAAGTATTGGTTGAAAAAATTGATAATCAGGGGATTGCAAGTGGATATGGCGAAAATTATGTTCCAGTGAAGTTTCAGTCCGGCGATCAAACACGGGTTAACGGTTTTGAAACCGTTGAAATTACCGGTATCGAAAACGGTGAAGATCCGGATTTGATTGGAAAATTGTAGTCTGTAATATATTTTTCAAAATCATTCCATATATTTGCAAAAAAATAAAATAAGATGGCAAACATATTACAACTAAAGATCACCCTTGAAGGTATAAGACCTCCTGTTTGGCGCAGGGTGGAGGTGAAAGACGACATTAGTTTTTATGAACTGCACCACGTAATTCAAATAGCAATGGGCTGGTGGAATGCACATCTGTTTGAGTTTATTGTTGACAAACATAAAATCGGTATGACCGACGACGAATGGGATACCGAAGATACAACAGACTCGAAAGATGTTGTACTCTCAAAGTTTATTAATAAAGAAAAGATGAAATTCAGGTATATTTATGATTTCGGTGACTGGTGGGACCACGAAATAACCGTTGAAAAAATATCGCCCGAAGATAAAAACAAAAGCTATCCCACTTGTATCGGAGGAAAACGTAATTGTCCGCCTGAGGATGTGGGTGGCTTCCCGGGATATATGAATATGCTTGAAATACTTAAAGATAAAAATGATCCCGAATACGAGGATTATATCGAATGGCTCGGTGAAGAATTTGACCCTGAGGAATTTGATGTTGATGAAACAAACGGTGAGTTGCAGTTCATCATTAAAACGAAAAATTGGAATCCGAATTAGGTATCAGATCTTTTCAAAGGAATTGCTGATTTGATTATGCCGGAAAAGTCCGAATTACCTCACAGTATCAATAAATGCGCTGTTCGGGATTCAGTAATGAATAATCTTTCGTGGGATTTAGTGTCATTTGAGTTTTAGTGTTTTATTTTTTTTCACCGTAAAAACACAAAAAACACAAAACCTTTCATAAAAAGTTTCAGATGTTGTTTTAAAAGAAATACCTACATTTGCCTTCACATATTTTATAGTAAATTTGAATCATTTAAAGCAACTTGCCGGACAAACAGCCATTTACGGCCTCGGGACAATCATCCCAAGACTGATGAACTACCTTTTGATGACACCGTTTTACACACGTGTCTTTCAGAAAGGAGAATATGGTGTTGTAACGGAGCTTTATGCCTATGCCGCGCTGCTTATGGTTTTGCTGACCTATGGAATGGAAACCACTTTCTTCAGGTATGGCGAGAAGGAAAAAGACAAAGCAAAGGTTTACGGCACATCAATGATATCTCTGCTGACAACATCTCTTGCTTTCATTGTTCTCGTACTTCTTTTTTCGCATCAGCTTGCCGATATGATACGGTATCCGTCGCACCACGAATATATAATTTATTTTGGGTTTATCATTGGCCTTGATGCTTTTACATCAATACCTTTTGCGCGACTGCGTCAGCAAAATAAAGCTTTCAGGTTTGCCATTATCAAGATTATTAATGTTTCGGTGCAGATAGGACTCAATCTTTACTTTCTTTGGGTTTGTCCCGAGATAGCAAAAAGCAATCCCGAATCACCCTTGCTTGTTTTCTACTCTCCCGATATAGGTGTGGGGTATGCTTTTATTTCCAATCTTGCTGCAAGTATAGTTACTCTGCTGCTTTTACTACCGGATA
>Ga0256841_1002219_pt1 | contig 15706 bp, 13 predicted proteins | sample 356308metaG_FD_185971 | JGI IMG/M metagenome (GOLD analysis project Ga0256841, IMG submission 185971) | Hydrothermal vent microbial communities from Mid Atlantic Ridge, Atlantic Ocean - 356-308 | ecosystem: Environmental > Aquatic > Marine > Hydrothermal vents | place: Atlantic Ocean: Mid... | reverse complement strand
GATTTTCAACAACTCTAAAGTTGGAGAAAGAAATTTTTTCTTATTGTTATAGTAACAACCTGTACTATCACATTCACCGGATTTATATTCAAGATATTGAGGAGTGTTAAGAAAAAAATGCACTCCTAATCCGGCATTAATTTGTGCTCCTATATATCCGCTTTTCGATATCTTGTGAGCATAAGAATAACCGACGCTATATGGCTCTATCTCAATACTATGTAGATTCTTTTTTGAATGGATACTGTCTTTCTCACTAAAATTATTATTTTGTGAATTTACAACATTTAGTACTGAAATAAATAAAATCGTGATTAAAAAATTCTTACGATTAGTTTTCATCTGTATAGTTTTTATCAATTTTCTTTCCCAATTCAATGACATCCTTTCTTTCCAACATATGAGCAAGCGTCCACGCTTGCCTCTGTCCCTCTGCCATACACTCTGTCATACACCCTATACGCCTCTATTTCCAAAGGTTAGCCGTTGTGGATTATCAACCTTTCAGTTCGCCGCCGCACGGGCTTGCCTCGAACTGAAAGGTTTCACCCGCATTCAACGGATGATTTGCATGCGCTATGGCTTGCGCTCAGTCATCCGTTGAATTGCCAATGCTTAGTCATCCGTTTAATTGCTTCCGTTGACCGGCAGTTGCCAAAACAGACAATGTGTGTGCAAATATATAAAATGGATTTTTAAAAACCAATTTTTTTTGTTTCAACCTTTCAGTTCGCCACCGCGCGGGCTTACCCCGAACTGAAAGGTTTGTGCGCCGGTGTCCTGAAAAGACTGTATCTTAATAACCTGCCGGCATAACTTTATTTGATTTTGAGTATTACGGTATTTTCAATCTTATAAGTTTATAAAAATCTCATACATTTGCCACGCTTAAACTCAAAGAAAATCTATTATGAGAAAAAATATTTTTCTATTTATATTAGCATTCTCATCTATTGCATTTGCTGGAGAAGCCCAAAACACTTCGCAGGTAATATCCAAGGATAAACAAAGTTATGTCTTCGGTCAGATATACACTGATTTTTATTACGGTTTAAAAGAGACGTACAAGCCGCGGGCTGCTTTTAGGTTCAATCAGGGGATAATAGGTTATAGGCATACCTTTTCGGAGAAACTGAGCGGCATTATTATGTTTGATGTTACAAGAACAACTCATTTTTACGAAATTACCGATAGTGCCGGGAATCAACTGAGTTATAAATATTTCGAGGGCAGTAAGTACACTGCATATCTGAAAATGGCGGAGATAAAGTGGACAATAAACGATTTTTTGATCTTCAGAGTAGGACAACTTCTCAGCACCCAATACCTTACTTTTCAGGATAAATTTTGGGGATACCGCTATATTGACGTCACAATGCAGGAAAAATTCAGAATGGGAATGCCTGCCGACTTCGGTGCGCAACTCGACTTCAAATACAAAGATAAATTCCTGAACCAATTTTCAGTAGTTAACGGCGAAGGCCCGTTCCGCTATCAGGATATGAACGGAAAATTTCTTTACTCCGACAATATTCAGTTTTATCCGACTGATAAAATCACGCTGAAACTCTATGCCGACTACTCCCCTACACCGGATACCGGAATTGATAAAACATTCAAGTCGGTTGTATCAGGTTTTGCAGGTTATAAAACTTCAAAATTCAGAATAGGAGCGGAATATGCTTACATTTTCAATTACGGTTACAATAACTATTCGGACTATTCCGGTTTATCTCTTTACGGTTCGGTTGTTTTAACCGGAAAACTCCAGTTACTTGCGCGTTACGACCATTTGGATATGAAACTTAAAGAAGAGACCAAGCACCTTGATTATTATATTGCCGGAGTTCAATATGAACCGGTTAACAAATTGATGACAGCACTTACTTTTCGCTACTACTCCGTTGAGTCACTACCTTTTATCTATGCAAGTTTCGGACTAAAATTCTAATCCGAATCTGCCTGAAATTTAAATCCGAGACGTTTGCCGGTTTTTATCTGCATAGGGTCGAGTGCAGCTCTGAATTCCTGTACAGTAACCTCTTTTATGTTGTCGTAAGGAGGAGTTAACAGGTCGAAATTTATTGTGTACATTACGGCCGATTCAATGATCTCCAAAGCCGATTCCTTAGTCATTTTAGCATTGGCAAAACTCTTATACAGAAACCCTATTTCACGTTTCCCCTCAATAAAATAGTGCATATCCTTATTAATAAAAATCCGGCCAATCAAGTATCCGATGTCATTCAAACGGTTGTATTTGAAAGAATCACTCAGGAAATTAAAGATATTAATTATCCCGCAATACGACCTGTCAATATCTTCTTTCACATAAGGTGTTTTCATCACTTCATGGTTGCGCGGCATCTCAAAAACATTCGTATGCATCATAAACACAAGGGTATCGCCTGCAAATTTGAGTTCGGCTTCAAACTCACTTCTGTCTCTGAAAACAAAAGGAATTTTTTTTGCTTCCTCGGACTCCAGAGCATTATATCTCGCGACGAGTTCTTCCATACCCGCTTTTAACATCTGCAACGACTCAAGCGTATTTTTATAGACATTTTGCTTTAATGTTGCTTTTTTAATTAAAGTATTGAAAAGTGTTTTTGTTTTAGATTTGTCATTCATAAAACGGGCTTATGTTTATTATTCAAAAGTTAATGAGAATTGGAATATTTTCGATTTCATACTTTCAATACCATCGGTATAAATATTATCTTCGTGTTTAAGCATATCAAACATCCCGTAAGACATTTTAAACTCCGTGCCAAGCTTAAACCACTCAAAATAAAAATCGAAGCCGAAACCCAACTCAAGGCTGATATCGTTTTTATAGAGTTTAACCTGTATCTGTCCCTGGTCCGAATCTTTTTTAGCCTGTGATGCAAGATCAATATTGTAAGAAAATCCCCCAATGAGATAGGATGCAAAATTACTGAGTCTCAATGATTTGTATTTAACTGTCAGAGGAAACTGCACAAAGGTCGAAGGAACGTTCTTTCGTATGTCAATCAATTCCTGTTCACCTTTTCTAAACTTTAAAATTTTGTAATCGAGGTAGCGCTCACCAAATGTAAGCGACGGAATCAATTGCAGGTCAAAAAAGTTACCGAGTCGCTGAATACCGACAATGCCGACTGAAAAGCCGAATGTAGGATCGCTTGTAACCCCCATAAGCATTGCAGAATCAGCCGAGATATCTTTTGCCTGAAGATTTGTAAACATTTTCGTATTAAGATTGGAAATGGGTTTTATCCTGAAATCCATTCTCGTCATAGCAAGTATAAAACCATACCTGCGCGGCTGTCTGTCGTACATCGGCAGATTTTCAACCTTTTGCCTTTGCGAAAAACTCTGTTGAGGGCCTATGAAAAACAGACCGGCAATTGCTATGATTAATATTATTTTTCTATCCAAGTTTCTCTTGTTTGATATTAACTAACGGACTAACCTTTTAATTAGTGTATCAAACCGCAAAAGTAAATATAATTTCAAATCACCGTGAAGTTTGTTTGTTATTTGTTGAATTTGTTAATTGGTTGAATCGGTTTATTGGTTGAATCGGTGTGCTGGTTGAATCGGTGAATCGGTTGAATCCGTATATCATTCACCCTGTCTCCTTCGGATTCGGGCAGGCATTACAATGATTTAACCGGTTTACTAATTTTAGAATTTCTTCCCTAACACCTGTGAGGTTCTTCTTACACACAAATCATCGCGCAAACCTCACAGGTGGCCCATCATCAACCTTTCGGGAGCTCAGCGCACCGTCCGACATCCACCCGAAAGGTTTACCGATTCAGCCATTTCCCATTCCAACAGTCCTGCAAGATTCATGCAGCACACCGGCTTTCCCGCAAACCGTATATAATCGTGCATACAGACGATTTACAGATTTTCCCTAAATTCATCTATTGAAACTCTTGCCTGTTTTAATATATGTGATAAAGTAGAGCGTTTTATGGGTTTATGTGCCGGGACAGTAAGTTTCAGTATTTCATCATTGATATGCTTCTGTAGCCTAATATGTGATCCTCGCTGTCGAACAACAACCCACCCGTCACGTTGTAAAGCTTTAATTACTTTACCATAGTTCAGGCTTGGAATTTTACTCATATTGCCAGTTCTAATTTTTCCGCATTGGAAATTGTCAATATATCATCTTCAATGGGTTCCAAATAAAGCTCAATTGCCTCTTTAATATTCTTTATGGCTTCTTCCTTTGTATCTCCTTCCGAGATACAGCCCGGAAGCGACGGAACAATAACGGTAAATCCTCCATCTTCACTTGGTTCAAGGTATATTTGTAATTTCATTTGTTTAACTTTTACGAATATGTTGATTTCAATAAAACAATTGTTTTATAAGTTTACATTATATCAAAAGAAAACAGGTTTGCGAAAAGTAAACTTGATTTCTTTCGAGTCCCGTCTTAGACGTGGACGCTCGACAAAGTCGGCATATTAACCGGTTCTAAGCAATTTTGCTTTGCAAACCTGACCAGAACCGGTATAATATGCAAAAGTAATAAAAATATCATTCGGATTAAAATAAAAAGGAAGCTAAGAAATATAAAAACCGTACTAATCCTTACCTGACGCAAATGAAAGTGGATACCGGATTTGTTAATTCCAAAAGTTTTCGTGAGTTGAATCTGTATATCACTTCACCACGCTTTCATCGGATTCGGGCAGGCAATTCTACCATTCAACCATCTTAACAATTTCCCTCACTAATACTTGTGAGGTTCTTCTTACACACAAAACATCGTGCAAACCTCACAAGTGGTCAACATCAACCATTCGGGAGCTCAGCGCACGGTCCGACATCCATCCTAAAGGTTTAGAGATTCAACCAAAAGCCTCACAATTTCAAAGTTTCTTTCAGCAATTTTTCCTTGTTTATGGGGACCACTCCCACCTCCTCACAAACCAGTCCGCCTGCGAGGTTTGCAATATTTGCCATTGTCGCGGGATTGCAGCCTGCCGCCAAACAAAGGGAAGCTACACTTATTACCGTATCACCGGCTCCCGAAACGTCGGATATCGTTCTCACATACGAAGGGAAAAGAAGTGTTTGCCTGTCCCCGTTATCATTATAGTCAATAAAAATGCCATCCTCCGACAAAGTAATCATTACCATTTTGGCATCCAACTTGGATTTTAATCCGGCAACGGCATTTTTCAAATCGTCAGGATTTTTTCTGTCAATATCAATTTTCAAGCCTTCACGCAACTCTTTCAGATTGGGCTTAAAAAGCGTTACGCCTTTATATGAAAGGAAATTACGCCTTTTGGGATCAACGGCAACGGGAATATTGTGCTCATTGGCAACAAACACAACCTCAGCTATCAACTCTTCATCAATCACCCCCTTGTCGTAATCCTGAAAGATTATCACATCAATTTTTTTCTTTTCAATAATCTCCGAAAACTTGTGGAAAAGGCTCTTTTTGTTTTCATCGCTCAAATCAACATCCGTCTCCTCGTCAACACGCAACAGTTGCATATTATTTCCTATCACTCTGAACTTGGTAGTTGTAATTCTTTTATTGCTTTTTATTATGCCGCTAATATCCATCCCCTCCTTTTGCAAAAGCGAAATAAACTCTTCCCCTTTTGCATCGTTTCCGACAACGGAACAAAGGATTGGTTTGGCTCCGAGAGATTTTATATTGAGAGCCACATTGGCCGCACCGCCGAGCCTGTTTTCGCGCTTGGTTATGGAAACAACGGGAACCGGCGCTTCGGGTGAAATTCTGTCAACCGTACCCCACAGATAGGAGTCAACCATTACATCTCCGATTATCAACACATTAAGATTGTTGAACGTATCGAATAGTTTTACGATTTTTTCTTTATCAAACATTGAAAAATATTTATACTCAAACTGCAAAATTAACTATTTCAATCCATTAGTTCAATTTTGCAAGAGCTTTTTTCATTCTGCCAATGGCATCAAGAAGGTTCTCCTCGGAAGTGGCATAGGACAAGCGTATGTATCCGGGAGTTCCGAATGCAGAACCGGGTACGAGTGCCACAAGTGTCTCGCTTAATAGATAAAGGCAAAGGTCGTTATCGTTCCTTATGGTCGTTGTGCCGTCCGATTTACCGATATAATGTGTCACGTCCGGGTAAAAGTAGAAAGCGCCGTCGGGCAAATTGGTCTTTATTCCCGGTATCTCATCCAGTTTACTTTTGACGAGGTTCCTCCTTTTTCTGAAAGCCTCAACCATACCCTTAATATCTTCCGAATTTTCGGGATCGGTTCTCATTGCCTCCAAAGCAGCCATCTGCGCAATGGAAGAAGCACCTGAGGTTACCTGCCCCTGAAGAGTGTCGCAAGCTTTGGCAATATCGGCCCTTGCAGCCATATATCCTATTCTCCAGCCTGTCATAGCATACCCCTTCGACACTCCGTTGATTATCACTACTCTATCTTTAATGGAATCAAACTGCGCAATGCTTTCATGCTTGCCGGAGTAGTTGATATATTCGTAAATTTCATCCGAAATTACATAAATATCCGGGTGACGTTCAACCACACCGGCTATCTCTTTCAACTCCTCTTTTGTGTAATATGAACCTGTGGGATTACTCGGAGTGTTCAACATCAAAACCTTTGTCTTTTCCGTTATTGCATCCTCAATCTGTTCCGGTGTCACTTTGAAGTTATTGTCAATGGAGGTCGGTATTTCAACCATCTTGCCCTCAGCCATTTTAATCATCTCGGGATATGACACCCAATATGGTGCGGGAACAACTACCTCATCTCCGGGATTGACCAAAACGAGAAGTGCATTTGCTATTGACTGCTTTGCACCCGTGGAGACAATTATTTGATCAAAAGAGTAATCAAGGGCGTTATCCCTTTTAAGCTTTTCGGCAATTGCTTCTCTCAATATCTTAAAACCGGAAACGGGCGTATAATGTGTAATGTTTTCATTAATGGCACTTATACCTGCTTCCTTGATATTTCCGGGTGTATTGAAATCGGGTTCGCCGATGCTCAAATTAATAACATTCTTCCCCTGCAACTTCAACTCTCTGCTTTTACGCGTCATCTCAAGAGTTGCAGACTCGGATAAATTTCTTATTCTATTTGATATAGTATTCATTTCAAAACATTTGAACAATTAAAAGAGGGCAAATGTAATGAAATATTGTTTTATCGTAGAAAAAATTTTATGATTAAGATAACGGGATGTATAAAAGTTTAAGGCAGCTATGTTCAGCAAGCAGAAAAGATTAGATACTTTGCATTAGTAAAATAGGGCCACAAAACATTTAACACTCCAAAATATGTCCTATTTTTCTATCATAAACAGTTCAATTGTTCCGGAAAACTCATCACCTGTTTTCAAAGGCTTTCTTTCATCCCTGTAATATCCCGAAAAGAACATATCTCCTCCACCTGTATTGAAACCGGTAACCAAAGCATTGATGTCCTCACCTTCCCGCCATGTTCTTGTTGACTGAGCCCCGTTTCCAATAATCACAATCCCCTTACCCCCATCATTCGTCAGAGTTGTCCAGTAAATATTCTCCTTTGTTGATCTGAAATCATTGGAACCCAAAATATTTTCGTCAAGATACCATTTATTATCCGGTTCTTTACCAAAAACAGGTTTTATGTATTCACCATTCATAAACGGAACAGCCTGTCCATAAGTCCTGCCGATATGATCATCGGGATACTCAGTCCAAATTCCTCTTCGTGACCATTCCATATTTTCATAATCACCATCAAAATCAAGAACCAACCCCCATTGCCTCGGATTGATATCCACATTCGCGTTATATTTATAATTAATACGAATCATCCCTCCCGGAACAAAAAGATATTCCGTTTTCCCCGACGCTTCCAAATAGCTGTTGATGATAGTAACCGTCACGGTATCACCTTTTTGCTCTGCTGAAATACTAACGGTTTCACGCTGCTCGCATTTATTATTTAAGAAGGGTATATGAAGGCTATGCTCGGTAGCACAGGCTTCGGTCTTCAATGGAAGTATCATTAATTCACTATTGCCTTTCAGAATTTTACCATCATCGAGTGAAGCTGAAATCAGGACACCATTTGCACGGTCAAATTTCCATATCATCCTGTCGCTTTTAACAGTGTATGTTTGCAAAGTGCTATCCATCTTCCATCTCTTTGTTTGAATATTTTTGTATTTATAATTCGATCTTTCAACTGTCCCGATACTGACAGTTGTTTCATCAACAAGATATCCCAAAGGCGAGTAGGTACGGATATGCATCAATTTTCCCTCGGGGTCTGTTTTCGGATAAACTTTTAAAATTCCGGAGTTTCCGGGAGGCAAGTCCATTTTCACTGTTCCGTAATCATTATCCAAATCCCATTCTATCCTGCATTCGTTTAGGTTTGTGAAGTTAAAACGATTTTCGATTTGAAGCATCACAGGTTTTCCTTTTTCAGGAACTTTAATACTTGTATTATGGATTACAACCGGGGAGTAAGCTTTTTTCATATGATAATACTCCGGTTTTTCCCGTCTCCATCCGTCAACAGGTCCCCATTCGCCGTATCCTACAACTCTGCCGTCAGGGAGATAAAAAAGATCATTCAATCCCGACCAGATAGCACCCCCGAGACAACCTCTGCTAAGATACATGGCGTTTGACATCCGTTTTATTCCTTTACCCCAGGAATCGCGGACTCCAGGGTCGGTTGCTATCTCCTCCCTGTTATAGCAATTAAGATGGCTATACTCACCAAACAACAGGGGACGGGAGAATGTGTCGGCCACCGCCGGCCCGTCAAGTCCGGGATAGTGAATGTTTGCTATTTGCATAGCTGTGCTTCCGAAGTTGTTAAAACCGCCATACGCCTGATCATGAAAGGTTTTGGGTCTTGTGGAGTCCGTTTTGTTGTAAAAATCCAGAAGTTTTTCCCAGTTGGCCCCCCAGACGGATTCATTTGCCATTGACCATATCAGGATGCTCGGATGGTTTCCAAGAAGCCCCATACTCTCCCTGCTTACTTGCTCAAAGTAGGGATAAAATTCAGGATCGTGTGATGCAGACTTTTCCCACTTGGCATTGGCAGCATGTCCGACCCAACACAATGGATTTTCAAGCTCGACAAAAAGTCCGATACTATCACAAATTGCAATAAACTCCTCACCGGGAGGATAATGTGACGTGCGTATATAATTTACATTTGCCTGCTTAAACAACAGGGCATCCTTAAGCCACAGCTCTTTATTAAGACTTCTTCCCAAAAGCGGATGAGTTTCGTGACGGTTCACCCCATGAAGCCTAATAGGTTTTCCATTTAGAAACACCTGATTACCTGCTATTTCAATCTCTCTGAATCCCACTTTTTCACTTAGTTCTTCTTTTTGACTTCCGGAAGAAACAGCTATGTTCAATTTATAAAGATCGGGATGTTCGGCATCCCATTTTGCCGGTGACAAAATATCGAAAGCAAGTTGTACCTCTTTTTTATTTTCCCCCTTTTCAAACTTAACAGTCAAAGTGGAATGTATTAAACTTACCGGTTTACCGTCAGGGCCGTACAGTTGAACCTCCATGTCAACTTCTCCCTGCTTTCCCGAAGAGTTAAATAATGTACCCTTGATAATCAATTCGGCATTTTCATAATCGTCGTCAAAATCCGTGATAATTTTAAGGTTTCCAAGATAAACCTGCGGCACTGCAAATAAAAATATTTTACGAAGAATTCCTCCGAGAGGGTGAGCTGCATATTGACTGCCCGACATCAGAGTATCGGCTATGGATTCACTCATAACACCCAGAACAATAGTATTTTTTTTTCCGGGTTTTATGATATCGGTAACATCAAATTCAAAAGCTGTCATACCACCAAGATGAGCCCCGGCCTTCTTACCGTTTATCCAAACGAGGGCATCACTAAAGACAGCATCACAACGCAGGAATATTCTAAAATCATTATTCCACTCTTCAGGAACATCGAAAGTACGAAAATAAGAAGCCCGTGTACCCGGTTTAACATTAAAACCCTGAAGCACCCACTCTCCCGGGACTTTGATGGAGCTTGCAGAAGAACCTGGCTGCTTTTCTTTCCAATAATCTCCCGAAGGCGAAGGATCAAATTTCCATTCTCCATTCAAATCAACTCTTTCCCTGTTCAATCCGTATATAGAAGACGGAATTTCAGCATATTGTGCAAACAGAGCATTACTTGTGACAAACAGAATCAATATTAAGATTTTATTTTTCATCTCAACAATTTTTCCACAAACATATGAATTATTTCTCTTACAAATCAATTATCCATTATCTTTGTATCCCCGATATGGATATATTCTTGAATTAAACTTAAAATTGTTATGCTATCAATAATAGGATGTTCGTTAACCGCACTAATAATCGGTGCCGTGGTTTATTTTCTTGTCAAAGCTTTCCTTGATAAGGAAAACAAAAACAGGCAACTTGAAGTGATTTCAAACGGGAAAAAACAAATTCTGCCGGTTAGGTTACAAGCCTATGAGCGTATTGTTCTTTTTCTTGAAAGGATATCTCCCGAAAATATGATCCTAAGAGTCAGTAAGCCGGGTATGGATGCTTTTCAACTTCAAACGGAACTAATTAGCACTATCAGACTTGAGTTTGAACATAATCTTTCGCAGCAACTTTATATTTCTTCAACGGGTTGGGATTTGGTTAAAACCGCAAAGGAGGATTTGATCAGTACGATTAACTCTGCCGCTTCACAACTGGGTCAAAATGCCGATTCCGCTCAGCTTGCCGGAAAAATATTTGAACTTTACGGAAAAAAGAAAAATAACCCCATTAACATTGCCCTTGAACATCTGAAAGATGAGGTAAGAAAATTGTTTTAACAAAATGACCGTAATAACAACTCGTATAAAATCCTTATTTTTTGTCGTTTTCTTTTCCATTTCCGTATTTTCCGTACCGTTGTCAGCTCAGGGAGTAATAAGTACAGTCATAAAAAAAACAGGGCGTCCCGAAAAATGGTGGGCTGTTTGTCATCCGTTCATTGTAAAAAAAGCGGCAAGACTTACTCTGGAAACGGGAAAGACACTCGACAGCCTCAGAAAAGCGGGAACTATCGGCGACGACCTCTCCGGCGGTCAACTTGATGCATTTAAACATTCATATTGGATGGCTCTGCTTTCGCAACAAATAAAAAGTAAAAAAGTCCGCAAACTCGGCAAGGCACACGAAAAAACAAATTATCTTTCATTTAAGAAAGCAATGAAAAAAGGCCGGAAAAATTGCCACGACAAACCTGCTACCGATATGGACTTATGGAATAATGAAAGAGGAATTGAAATCGGAAGTAAGAATAAAACCGCAAGCAGACTTGAACTGCAACAAATGGTTATTGATTCTATTCAGGCCGGAAAGATGCGTATCATCCTAAAGAATAAAGACCACAAATACCTTGATTGTCAACACAATATAATCCCGGATGATTCGCTTGCGGGAAAGTGGGAAACGGATAGATGTCTGGTTCCCTCGAACACAAAACCAAGGGATGAATAAGAAGGATAGTCAAAAAAATTTTCACTTATCGTTTATAATTAAAATATTACTTTTACCCTGTCATTTTATAAGTTTTAATTTCAATTTAATAAAAATATGAAAAAGTTTCTCATTGCAGGAGTGCTAATTTGTTTTTCACTATTCGTATTTTCACAGGCGGAATTCCCGTCAAAGGACATTGAAAACCCGCATATGCTGGGAAAGAACAAGATAAAACCTCATACATTCTTTGTACCTTTTGCAAATCCTCAGGCAGCACTGTCACAATCAAATGAGGAATCGCCGTTTTACCTTTCATTAAACGGAATCTGGAAGTTTAATTGGGTGCGAAATCCGGCCGACAGACCCGTTGATTTCTACAAACCGGAATATGACGTCTCGGGCTGGAATGACATTCCGGTTCCGTCAAACTGGGAGCTTGAGGGCTATGGAGTCCCGATTTATGTAAATCAGCCCTATGAATTCACAAGAAAGCCCAACCCTCCTCACGTACCTCACAATTATGACCCGGTCGGCTCCTACCGCAGAAACTTCACCATTCCGGATAAATGGGACGGAAGAGAGATATTTATCCATTTCGGTGCGGTAAAGTCTGCATTCTATATTTGGGTTAACGGAAAAAAGGTGGGCTACAGTCAGGGCAGCAAAACGCCTGCCGAATGGGATATTACGAAATATTTGAAAAAGGGAGAAAATTATGTCGCATTGCAGGTCTTTCGGTGGTCCGACGGCTCTTACCTTGAGTGTCAGGATTTCTGGCGTATCAGCGGTATCGAAAGGGATGTTTTTTTATATTCCACTCCCGACGTTTACATCAGGGATTTCTTCGCTCACAGCGGACTGATAAACAACTACAAGGACGGAGATTTCAGGCTTGACGTTGAACTCAAGGATGTACAAAAAGCCACAACGGTTTCAAACTATAATGTGATAGTCAATTTGCTTGATTATTCCGGTAATTCGGTTTTTAAGGAGACAAAGCCTGTGAAATTTTCAAAATCAGGTACGGCTTTTTTGGAATTTGAAACTCTTATTAAAGATATCAACCCCTGGAGTGCCGAGATACCGAATTTATACACCATGCTGATTTCCATTGAGGATGAAAAAGGAAATATCACGGAAACGGCAAAACAAAAAACGGGATTTAGAACTTCTGAAATAAAAAACGGACAATTGCTTATTAACGGCGTTGCGGTTTTGTTCAAAGGAGTTAACCGCCACGAACACGACCCCGTAACAGGTCATGTAATCTCTAAAGAGCTTATGCTTGAGGATATTACATTGATGAAGCAAAACAATATAAACACGGTGCGAACCAGCCATTATCCCAATGATCCCTATTGGTACGAGCTGTGTGACAAATACGGCATTTACGTTATAGACGAAGCAAATATCGAATCGCATGGAATGGGCTACGGCAAACGCAGTCTTGCAAAGAATCCGGAGTGGGGCGATGCCCACCTTGACAGGGTTAAGCGTATGGCGGAACGTGATAAAAATCATCCCTCGATAGTGATTTGGTCAATGGGAAACGAGGCAGGCGACGGTATTAACTTTACGAAATGCAGGGAATGGATACACATGCGTGACGCATCAAGACCCGTGCATTACGAACGTGCCGGTTTCGGTCAGAATACGGATATTTACTGTCCTATGTATCCTTCGGTTTATTATCTGAAAGATTATGCATCGAAACCACAAAAAAAACCTTTGATAATGTGTGAATATTCGCACGCTATGGGAAACAGCAACGGTAATCTTTCCGATTACTGGGATGTTATTAAAAAACACGATCAGCTTCAGGGCGGCTCTATCTGGGATTGGGTTGATCAGGGCTTATTGAAAAAGGATAAAAACGGAGTTGAATATTTTGCTTACGGTGGCGATTTCGGTCCCGACACAATTCCCAGCGACGGCAACTTTTGCATCAACGGCATAGTCTCTCCCGACCGTACTCCACATCCCGCTATGACGGAAGTAAAAAAATCGTATCAATACATAGAAACCGATTTGATTGACCCTTCAAACGGAAAAATTCGCATAATCAATCTTTACGATTTCAAACCTTTAACCGGCGTTGACCTCTATTGGGAGCTTCTCGCCGACACCACTTCAATGTTCAGCGGATATATTTCCGACCCCGGCGTAAAACCTCACGACACTTTGAACTTTGCAATTCCTTTTTATCCAAATCTCAGAGTAAAAGAGGGCGTTGATTATTATTTTAACATCAGTTATAAAACAAATGTAGCATCGGAACTCATTCCCGAAGGTTTTGAAATTGCTTCCGAACAGTTTCATTTGCCCTCAATACGAAAAACAGACCTGTTTTTGACAGATAATTTCCAAACATTAAAAATCGCTGAAAACGAAGCAACCGTTGATATCATTGCAAAAAGTTTCAAAGTTACCTTGGACAGGCAAATGGGAAAAATCAGCTCATACACATATAACGGAACAAAACTGCTTCAATCGGGGCCGAAAACCAACTTTTGGCGCGCTCCCAACGATAATGATTTCGGAAACGGTATGCCACAACGCTGCAAAGTCTGGAAGGATGCTTCCTATTCCAAAGATGTTGAGAAGTTTTCAGTTCAACAAATTGATAACGGTGAAGTTAACGTGGTTGTACAACGGAAATATCCGGAGGCAAAAGCAATGACCGAGACAACATACAGAGTTTTCGGAAACGGGGATATTGAGGTTACCGAACATCTCATACCGGAAAAACCGAAACCGAGGACAGGTAAATACCTTGTAGATTCTCCTTCGGGGAAAGGCAAAGCTTTGAAACTTACAAAGGATGAGCCTGCATTTGTTGAAATCCCCTCTTTCGGAGATAAAAAACTTGACGAATTCACACTTCAGGCAATAATAACACCTGAGGAGTTTACCCGCAAAAACGGACTTTGGATAAACAAGCTGTGGGCACCCGGCCGTCTTCACCTTGAATTCAGAAGCGGCACACTTTGCTTTTTTCAGGATGAAAGTGATTATCAATATTTTGATTATGACTTTGAAACGGGAAAAACCTATGACCTGACGCTTGTTTTCAATTCAAAAACGAAGTCATTAAAACTATATATTGACGGAAACCTTGAGGAGACAAAAGAGTTCGGTACCGTAGCTCCTTTGAACATTGAAGGCATAAGCTATGTAGGTGGTTACGATTCTCAAAACAGATTCTTTATCGGCACAATAGACGATTTTAAAATTCTGACGAAAGCCTTATCCCCCGAAGACATAAAATCGGGCAGAACAAATGATAAAGACTTGCTTGTACATTACAGTTTCGACAGACAACAGGGGAAAGTAATCCCGGATGAAGCGGGTGGATTCGACGGTAAAATAATTGAAAAGGAGCCTGACATTCCGGAATTACCGAGATTCGGGATGGTGATGAAAATACCCGGAGAGTTTTCCAATCTTGTCTGGTTCGGACGCGGTCCCGGAGAGAATTATTGGGACAGAAAATCGGGTTCACCCGAAGGACTTTATCAAAGTACCGTTGCAGACCAATATTTCCCTTACATCCGCCCTCAGGAAACGGGATATAAAACAGATGTCAGTTGGCTGGCATTGCGTAACAATGATGGAAAGGGTTTGATGATTACGGCAGACTCTTTAATAGGCTTTTCAGCTCTTGAGTTCACTATCGAAGACCTCGACCCGGGAATAAAAAAGGCACAGAGACATACAAACGACCTGAAACCGAGTGACTTCACAACATTAACGGTTGATTATGCCCAGACCGGAGTCGCAGGAGACAACAGTTGGGGCGCAAGGGCGTATCCGCAATACACTTTGCATTACGGAGAATATGAATATACATATACCATCCGCCCGCTGAGAGGTAATGAGAGAAATTTGATTGATTTGAGCAGGAAGAGATTTAGGTAGAAAACCGGTAAAGCGGAGTATGGGAAAAATGCCGATATTCTTTATATACATTTATAATCTTTCCGAGCATTGATATAATAAGGTAATAAGGTTAGTATATCGCTCTTATCTATTATTTCTACTAAGGTTATTAGCGAAAAAATAAGGTTTTTTGGAAGTGCGGAATATCCTACTGCTCAACAACATACAGGGCGAAACATAAACCTTATTTTATTTTTTTCAACCTTAGTAGAAGAAAAAAACCAAAAAGCTAACCTTATTACCTTATTGAAATAAACAGA
>Ga0256841_1002218_pt1 | contig 15707 bp, 13 predicted proteins | sample 356308metaG_FD_185971 | JGI IMG/M metagenome (GOLD analysis project Ga0256841, IMG submission 185971) | Hydrothermal vent microbial communities from Mid Atlantic Ridge, Atlantic Ocean - 356-308 | ecosystem: Environmental > Aquatic > Marine > Hydrothermal vents | place: Atlantic Ocean: Mid... | reverse complement strand
ACTGCCCCGGCCTTGCCGATGCCGGTGAGAATGACCAGGATCCGACGGCAATCGCGCAGCGCGCGCGGCGTCAGGCTGACGCGATCCGGGGGCGGCTTGGGAGCGTTGCGCACCGGTACGACCAGCGCGGTATCCGACCAGTCGTGTCCGGGGAACAGGCTCGCGGTATGGCCGTCCTCACCGACGCCCAGCAGTACCAGGTCGAACGGCAGGGCGGTTTCGATCGTCTGAGCATAGGCGCTCGCGGCGGCTTCCGCTCCGCGTTCCGCCGGAATGGGGAAGTGTCCACCGGCTTTCGCGGCCAGACCGCTTTCCTCGACCATGCGGCTGTTGCGCTGGAGGTCGTCCACCGGCAGGCAGCGCTCGTCGCCATAATAGAGTCGCCATCTGCCGAGGTCGCCGGCCGATGCCGCGAGTCGTCGGTAGATCTCGCGTGGCGTCGTGCCACCGGAAAGCACCAGACGAAACTCGCCGTGCCGGGCGATCGCTTCGTCCGCTGCCTGTTGGATCAAGGAGACTGCTTCGCTGGTGACCGCCTCGGCATCCTTCAGAATCCGCCAGACGCTCATGTCTCCGGTTCCAGGTGATTGCGCCACTTGTGGTATTCGCGGTCGAAGATGCGCCGCGCCTCTTCCGGTTCCCAGCGACCGGCCGGGTAGGTCGGGATATAGTCGCGCTCGCTGGCCCAGACGCTGAGTATCGGGTCGACTAAGCGCCATGCTTGTTCGACCTCGTCGTAGCGCAGAAACAGCGAGCGATCGCCCTCGATGACATCCAGCAGCAACCCCTCGTAGGCACCGGTCTTGTCGTGATGATCGCAGCGGAACAGCGCGTCCAGACTGGTCTGTCGGGTGTTCATCTCCAGTCCAGGTTCCTTGATCGTCAGTTCCAGGCGCAACGATTCCTCCGGCTGGATACCCATCAGCAGCCAGTTCGGCGGCGGGTGATCGATATGTGAACCGCGAAAGAACTGCTTTGGCGGCTGTTTGAAGCAGATCGACACGGTTGCCAGCGCTTTTGGCAGGCGCTTTCCGGTGCGCAGATAGAAGGGCACGCCGCGCCAGCGCCAGTTGTCGACATACAGCTTCAACGCAGCATAGGTCTCGGTGACGCTGCGCGGGTCGACGTTCGCTTCCTGTAGATAACCCGGCACGGGTTGGCCGTCGATATGACCAGCGGCATACTGGGCGCGAAAGGCACGTGCATGCACTGCCGATGGGTGGATCGGGCGGATCGACTTCAGTACCTTGACCTTTTCGTCGCGCAGGTCGTCGGCGTCCATGGATACCGGCGGTTCCATCGCGACCAGCGCCATCAGTTGGATCAGATGGCTTTGCAGCATGTCGCGCAACGCACCAGTGTGTTCATAGAAGGCCGCGCGCGAGCCGACACCGAGGGTCTCGGCATGCGTGATCTGCACGTGATCGACATAGTTACGATTCCACAATGGCTCCAGCATCAGGTTGGCGAAGCGGAACACGAGAACGTTCTGCACCGTCTCCTTGCCGAGATAATGGTCGATGCGGTAGGTCTGGTCCTCGCGCAGATGGCGGCTCAGGCGAGTGTGTAGATCACGCGCGCTGATCAGGTCGTGGCCGAAGGGCTTCTCTATCACCACGCGACGCCAACCTCGATCCTCTTTCAACAGGCCGGTCTCGCCGAGGGCGTCGACCACTGGGCCGTAGACCGATGGCGGCAAGGAGATATAAAACACGACATCCGGCGGATAGGCATCGCGTTCCAACAGCCCGCCCAGCTCGCGAAAGGTCTCGCGTTGTTTCAGATCGCCCTGAAAATAGCACATGCGGGCGCGGAAGCGCGCGACGCTGTCGGCATCGATGGCGTCGCGCAGGTGCTCGTTCAGGGTCGCTTCCACATAGGCGTGCCAAGCCTCGGCGTTGAAGGGCTTGCGGCCGTTGCAGATCAGCTTCAGATCGGGATGTAGCAGACCGGCGTGGTCCAGTTTATAGAGCGCCGGCAGCAGCTTGACCTGAGCCAGATTGCCGCTGGCGCCAAATATCACGAGGGTGCAGGGGTCTGCCATTTTTACAGGATTCCCGAAGTCGTTTTTCCGAACATGATACCCGCATGCGCAAGGGAACACACATCGGGTGGCATTGCGCCAGAGGCCAGATTAAACTGGCGCCAGATTCGTGACACCAGGACCGAGCATGTTGGAGAAACCTGCCAATCCGGCAACCGATGAGCCGACCCCGGCGCGCACCAAGAACCGCCCACACGTCGCGTTGCCGGCGATCTTGCTGGCGCTTGCAATACTGGCATTGCTGGTCTATTTCATCCGTTCCGCGCCGCCCGACAAGATCGTCATCGCCAGTGGCGACCCGCGGGGCGCCTATGCCTATTTCGCCAAGCGTTACCAGGCATTCATGCAGCCGGAGGGCGTCGAGCTGGAGATTCGCGAGACGCGCGGCACGGTGGAGAACCTGAAGCTGCTTGCCGATCCGGACAGCGGCGTGGACATTGCTTTCGTGCAGAGCGGCGTGGCAGATTCCACCCAGTACCCCGGCCTGATCGGAATCGCCAGCCTCTATCACGAGCCGTTGTGGATCTTCAAGCGCCGCGATCTGAATGTGGCGCTGCTGCGCGACCTGCGCGGCAAGCGCGTCGGCATCGGCGAGGTCGGTAGTGGCGCGCGTCAGGCAGCCTTGGCCTTGCTCGGCGAGAATGGCATCGAGGCGGGAAATACCGCATTGCTGTCGAGCGATATGAGGAATCAGATCGAAGGTTTGCGCGCGGGTCGTCTCGACGTGGCCATGCTGATCGCCGCCGCCGACTCGCAAGCGATAGAAACCTTGCTTGCCGAGCCGAACATCGAGTTGATGGACGTTGCGCGCGCCGAGGCCTACGCGCGTCGTAACCCGGTGTTCAGCCGGGTCGTGTTGCCACATGGCGCGATCGATCCAGCATTGGACATACCGGACAGCGACAAGAGGATGATCTCGCCAGTGGCCACGCTGGTCGCGCGCAAGGGTTTTCATCCGGCGCTGATCAGCTTGGTATTGCAAGCTGCCAGCGAGGCGCACTCGGGGCCGAACTTGTTTGACAAGGCCGGGGAGTTTCCGTCGGCCCGGTATGTCGATTTCCCGGTGGCCAAGCGTTCCAAACGCTTTTTCAAGAACGGCCCGCCGTTTCTACAACGCTATCTACCGTTCTGGGCCGCGACCCTGATCGATCGCCTGATCCTGCTCGCCCTGCCGTTGGCGACCCTGTTGTTCCCGTTGGCGAAGGTCATTCCGCCGGTATATCGCTGGCGAGTGCGCTCACGCATCTATTCCTGGTACGAGCAACTGCTGGAGATCGAATCCAACGCCGAACACAAGTTGCCGGCCGGCGACATTGCCAGTTATCTACATGCGCTCGACGAGATGGAGGACGAGGTCAACGCGATCACGGTGCCATTGTCCTATGCCGATAATAAATACAACCTGCGCATGCATATCGAGCTGGTGCGCACGCGCTTGCAAGAGAAGTTGAAGAAGTTGGCTTAGCAGGCTGTTGAAAAATGCCATTTTTCAACAGCCTGTGTGCGCTACAGGGAAGTGCCGCCATTTTCGATAACGGCAAGTCATTGAAAATAAAGGAACCGGGAAATCGCATTTTCCGGTTCCGTCGTTGAAAAAGTCCATGGAAGGACTTTTTCAACATCCCGTTAGGGCCTGTGATTAACCCGGCACCATAATAGGATATGATTAAGCAGCGTATTGGATGCTGGGGTGTGCGAAATATTTGCAAACTCTTTCGGAGATGGCCGCGCACCTTCTTTTGTCGCTGTTTTTTCGTTCTTGCGGGCGGCCCACTGTGAATACCCTGTTCAGTTCCGGTGAATACGATGGCAGATAGAACACTTCGGCCTGCTTCTTATTATCCTGCAACCATGCCTTGCCCCCCTTGGCATGATGGACGCGCAGGTTGTCCTGATTCAGAAAAACCTTCGGGGACAGGCGAAGTGGGGTAATGGTGTACCATTGCGCATTCGTCAAATTCAGGATAGTCGAGATGCTGGATCAACTCTCCATCGTTCAAAAGATAGTCGTATTCGCGTTGCCGATGATCTTCGCGATCACCCTGCACGAAGTGGCGCATGGCTGGGTGGCGTACAAATTCGGTGACGACACGGCCCATGCCGCAGGTCGTCTGTCACTGAACCCGATCCGACATGTCGATCCGTTAGGCACCCTCATCGTTCCGTTGGCAATGTATCTGTTGACGGGCTTCATCTTTGGTTGGGCCAAGCCGGTACCGGTCGATTTCGCGCGCTTGCGCAATCCACGTCGCGATATGGGCCTGGTGGCCTTCGCTGGACCGGCTGCCAACCTGCTGATGGCCATATTCTGGGCACTGATTCTGCGCGTCGGACTCGGGCTGACGGAAAGCACGCCTTGGCTCGGTCAACCGATGATTTTCATGGGATACGCTGGTATCTTGATCAATGCCTTCCTGATGGTTCTCAACCTGATTCCGATTCCGCCACTGGATGGCGGTCGGGTATTGACCGCGCTGTTGCCACGGGCGCTGGCGGAGAAATACGAGCGGATCGAACCGGTTGGCATTTTCATTCTGCTTGGCCTGCTGATGAGCGGCCTACTGGACTGGTTTCTGTGGCCGGGTATCTCCCTGGTCAGCCGGATATCCGGGATGTTCGCCGGGTTAGCGTGACAGTCGCCTGTCGGTTGCCTGTGACTCGTCAATGGGAGCGCTGTGAATATCTCCTTATAGGGGATCTCGAAACATTCCTTCCGTGGCATTTTTCTCGTCGCAAAGAGAAAATGCGATGGCCTCTTTGCTCGCATTTTCCATCACTTATCGTGATCGAAAAGGGCAGGGCATCTCGATTTTTCGAGATGCCCTGTAGGCTTGGCCTTGGACATGCCGTGGCTCAACCAAGGGCAACACTCGCGACAGCGGAAGGTGGGCGCGCGCTTCAGCCTGCTCAGCGGCGTGATCATCGACGGGTGTTTCAGCCTCCGTCATGAAAGTTTGCGGATTCTTCTTGATTCGCTCGGTAATCGCGGTATTCTGGCGGGTTACAGTTATTCATCAGGAGTGAAACCAGTTTGTCTTCCGTCGCAGTACAACACGCACGCGTTCTTTCTGGCATGCGGCCAACCGGCCAACTGCATCTGGGCCACTATCACGGCGTCCTGAAAAACTGGGTCGAGCTTCAGCACGAGTACGAATGCTTCTTCTTCGTCGCGGATTGGCATGCCTTGACGACCCATTATGACGACCCAAGCATCATCGGCGAGAACGTCTGGGACATGGTCGTCGACTGGCTGGCCGCTGGCGTGAACCCAGCTGAAGCGAAATGCTTCATCCAATCGCGCGTGCCAGAACACGCTGAATTGCATCTGCTGCTGTCGATGATCACGCCGCTGAGCTGGCTGGAGCGCGTACCCACCTTCAAGGACCAGCAGGAAAAACTGAAGGAACGCGAACTGTCGACCTACGGTTTCCTGGGTTACCCTTTGTTGCAGAGCGCAGATATTCTGATCTACCGCGCTGGCATGGTGCCTGTCGGCGAAGACCAAGTCGCGCATGTGGAACTGACGCGAGAGGTTGCGCGGCGTTTCAATCATATCTATGGGCGCGAGCCGAATTTCGAGGAAAAGGCCATTGCCGCAGTGAGAAAAATGGGTAAGAAGGCAGCCAAACTCTATGACCGTTATAGAAAAACCTGGCAGGAGCAGGGTGATCACGAAGCCCTGGAAGCAGCCCGTGCATTGCTCGAAGGTCAGCAGAACATCACCCTCTCCGATCGCGATCGTCTGTTCGGTTATCTGGAAGGTAGCGGCAAGATGATCCTGCCCGAACCTCAGCCTTTGTTGACCCGCTCGGCGAAGATGCCCGGGTTGGACGGCCAGAAGATGTCCAAGTCCTATCACAACACAATTCCGTTGCGGGCCGCGCCGGAAACAGTCGAGAAGGCCTTGCGCACCATGCCGACCGATACCCAGCGGGTGCGCCGTACCGACCCCGGTAATCCAGCGCGCTGCCCGGTGTGGCAATTCCACGAGACCTATTCCGACGAAGCTACCAAGCAGTGGGTGCGCGAAGGCTGCACCACAGCCGGCATCGGATGCGTGGAATGCAAGCAACCGATCATCAACGCGGTGCTCGCCGAGCTGAAACCGATTCAGGAACGCGTCCGGGAATACCAGGAACAGCCGGAATTGGTGCGTAATATCCTTGCCGAAGGCAGCGAAGAGGCGCGTGATGTCGCGCGCAACACGCTGGAAGAGGTACGTCACGCGATGGCCCTGGACTATCGATGACCGAGACCCTGGTCCCGGTGGAAAAGGATGCCGCTGCGGCGGACGCGCTGAGCGAGCCATCCGACGACGGCGCGCAAGGTCGTCGGGATGAGACGCCTTTCGCTATTGTCCAGGGCGAACCTCGGTTTAGCCTGCCAAAGGATCTGTATATCCCACCGGATGCATTGGAAGTGTTTCTCGATGCCTTCGAGGGGCCACTGGACTTGCTGTTGTATCTGATTCGCCGACAGAACCTGGATATCCTGGATATCCCGATTGCTTCGATCACCCGGCAATACATGGAATATGTCGAGTTGATGCGCGAATTGCGCCTGGAGCTGGCCGCCGAGTATTTGGTGATGGCGGCGATACTCGCCGAGATCAAGTCGCGCATGTTGCTGCCGCGCCCAGTCAGCGAGGAAGAGGAACCGGGCGATCCGCGCGCCGAGCTGATCCGCCGGTTGCAGGAATACGAGCGCTACAAACAGGCGGCCGAGGATATCGACGCCATGCCCCAGCTCGGCCGGGACGTGTTTCAGGCGAGCGCCGCCTTTCCGGACAAGCAAGCGCGCCAGATCGAGCCGGATGTCGATCTGCGTGATCTGATGCTCGCCTTGCGCGAGGTATTGCATCGCGCCGACCTGTTCACCAGCCATCATATCAGCTCGGAAACCCTGTCGGTGCGCGAGCGCATGACCCATGTGCTGGAGAGACTCGATACCGAGGCGTTCACCGAATTCACTCTGTTGTTCGATCTCGGCGAGGGACGCATGGGCGTCGTGGTGACCTTCATTGCTGTACTGGAGCTGGTCAAGGAATCGCTGATCGAACTGGTGCAGGCGGAGAACTACGCGCCCATCCATGTGAAGGCCAGGGCGGACGCATGAATCCCCCGGAACAGCTCAAATCCATTCTTGAAGCCGCATTACTTGCCGCTGGCAAGACCTTGTCGCTAGAGCAGATATCCCGCATGTTCGCCGAGGGTGGTGAGCCGGACCGCGAGTCGTTGCGTGATGCGCTGGATGCCTTGCAAAAGGACTATGAGGGCCGAGGGATGGAGTTGAAACAGGTCGCCAGCGGCTATCGCATCCAAGTGCGTGCGGACTATTCACTATGGGTCTCGCGACTCTGGGAGGAAAAGCCCGCCCGCTACTCGCGCGCATTGATGGAGACACTGGCATTGATCGCCTATCGCCAACCGATCACACGCGGCGAGATCGAAGAGATTCGCGGTGTCGCGGTGAATACCTATATCATCAAGACATTGATGGAGCGTGAATGGGTGCGTGTCGTTGGCCATCGCGATGTGCCGGGACGGCCGTCCCTGTATGCGACGACACGCGTCTTCCTCGATTATTTCGGCCTGCGGTCGCTCGACGGACTGCCGACCCTCGCCGAGATTCGTGATCTAGAAGAGATCAATCGCGAGCTGGATTTGCGCGAAGACGCGCCGCCGGCCGGGCCGGAAGGCATTCCGATCGGAGACGATACGACACTGTCGGTCGAGGACGGGCCACGCGATGACGACGTTGTCGAAGGCAGCGATGACACCGGGCAGGCGCATGCTGTTGGCCTGCCTAACAACCTGAATAGTGAAGAATAAATTATTGAAAAATCAGACTAAAACCAAAAAGTCGGACGCCCCTCAGCGGATCCAGAAGCTACTCGGCAACGCGGGCTATGGCTCGCGCCGCGAGATAGAGGGCTGGATCAGTGAGGGCAGGGTGAAGATCAATGGCCGGCTTGCAAAGCTCGGCGATCGTGCCGGCGATGAAGACGAGTTGAGTATAGACGGCCGTCCGGTCAGCCGTAAGCGCATCAAAAGCACCGAGACACGGGTCATTATCTATAATAAACCCGAGGGCGAGCTGGTTACGCGCAACGATCCCGAGGGCCGACCGACAGTGTTTCAGCGCCTGCCACGCTTGCCGGCTGGTCGCTGGATACCGATCGGGCGCCTGGACATCAATAGCTCCGGCCTGCTGCTGCTGACCACCGACGGCGAACTGGCAAACCAGTTGATGCATCCGTCGAACCAAGTCGAGCGTGAATACGCGGTACGCGTCAAGGGACGCGTCAGCGATGAGGATATTGCCGAACTGGTGAATGGTATTCAACTCGATGACGGTCCGGCGCGTTTTGAGGATGTCGTCGACGTTGGCGGCGAGGGTGCGAACCACTGGTTTCACGTCGTTATCGTCGAGGGCCGCAAGCGCGAAGTCCGGCGCATGTGGGAAGCGCTCGGCATGCTCGTCAGCCGGTTGATACGCGTGCGCTATGGACCGATCAAGCTCGGCGCACGGATCAAGCCGGGGCGCTGGCGCGAGCTGGACAAGGATGAGTTCAAGCAACTGTACCTGGTACTCGGTCGACGCGCACCGCGCATGCCAGCCAGGCCGCTGCGCAACCCGATCGTGAAGAAGCAGGGTCGAACCGCCGACCCATGGAAGAAACGCTGAAGCATTTCAGCGACAATCTGAGCAGTTACAGCGGAAATTTCCTACCCGCTGAGTAGCGATACGCTGAAAAGAAATGGAGGTAAAACCCCATGCCGATAATCACCGGGAAGACCCTGAAATTCCGCGCGGGCGGGCGCGCCTTTCTGTTCGTGCTGACACTCGGCCTGATACCGGCGATTGCGCGGACCGAGCCTTTCGACAGGCTGTTGCGTTGGGACGGCATCGGCTTTCGCGTACAATGCCCGAACGACAAATCCTTGAACACATTGACCGTGCAGCCTTCCGGCCTGTCACTCCCACAGGCGAACATCCCGATTCATCAGGAGATCGACGGCGGTGTCAGCGATGCACAGTTGGTCGACCTCGATGGCAATGGTTCGCCGGAACTGTACGTGTTCATTTCCGGTTATGGTTCAGGTGGTTATGGAGAGTTATTGGCTTGGAATGTGAATAATGGAAGGTCGCTCAGCGAGATCTATCTGCCGCCGCTCAGCGACGATCCAGTCAGTAGCAAGGGATACATGGGTCACGACGTGTTCTATACCGCTGGCAATCGCCTGATCCGTAAGTTTCCGGTCTATCGGTCCAGCGATAGCAATGCCAATCCAACCGGCGGGATGCGCGTCCTGCGCTACCATCTGGTTGCCGGCGAGGCCGGCTGGATACTGCGTTCCGACAATGGATGTGATTGAAGCGCGTATGTCCGGGCTGGTCCGGCGTGCTGGCAAGCATAGTGGGGCGGCGCTACATCAAGCCACAAGTATCTACCAGCGCTTGCATACCGTCTATGGCGCTCGTCACTGGTGGCCGGCGGATACCCCGTTCGAGGTCATGCTAGGCGCGATCCTGACGCAGAATACGGCCTGGGGCAATGTCGAAAAGGTGCTGGCGAATCTGAAAGCGGTGGATGCGCTGAAGCCTCAGGCGATCCTCGATACGTCACCGGCCGAGTTGGCGCGGCAGATCCGACCGTCCGGCTACTTCAATCAGAAGGCTGCGCGCCTGAAGCGCATCGCCGGCTTCGTGATCGAGCATGGCGGTATCGAGGCGCTGCGAGCCATGCCCGTCGAGGCGCTGCGCCCGCGTCTGCTGGCGATCAATGGGGTGGGGCCGGAGACCGCCGATTCCATATTGCTGTATGCGTTGAACAAACCAGTATTCGTCATCGACGCCTACACGCGCCGCATCTTCAGCCGGCTTGGACACGTCAAGGGCGATGAAACCTACGAGGAACTGCGCGCCCTGTTCGAGCGTTCGCTACCGGTGCGCGATACCGCGCTGTACAACGAATATCACGCGCTGATCGTCGAACACGCCAAACAGCACTGCCGGGTGAAGCCAGTGTGCCAGGGCTGTCCGGTTTCGCCGGATTGTGAGTATCCCTGAAAGGTTGCGCGCCGCAGGTTCGCGCTAATTCACAATAAAGGGTATCTCGAAAAATGCCTTCCATGGAATTGTTCTCGTCGCAAAGAGAAAACGCGATTTCCGCTTTGCTCATATTTTCCATTACTTATCGCGATCGAAAAGGGCGGGACATCCCTGAACCGCACACAGGCCGTTGAAAAATGCCATTTTTCAACGGCCTGCTAACTCCCGGGAATCACGGCGACGCGTGATTCAAGGAAACAGGCGTGTTGTTGGGCGCGCCGCGCTTCTTCCATCCTGGTTGGTGGGTCAAAGCATCATGCCGCGTATCATGTAGTACAGCATCGCCGCCATGATGCCGGAGGCCGGCACGGTGATCACCCATGCGGCAACGATGCGCATGAAGGTGGAGCGTTTCACCAACTCGTGCCGGTAGAGCTTTTTCAGCCGCTTGCGGTCTTTCTTCGTCAGTTCGGCTTCTTTGCGGCGGGCTTTCAACTCTTTCAGCATCTGGCCCCGACGCTCTACCGAGGCCTGCTCGAATTCACGCAGAAAGCTGATGACCACGGTTTGTTCCTCGCCTTCATGGTGGGTCTTGATCTCCTCGATCATGATCGCGTAGTTGGTTTTCAATGCTTCCCGTAGGAAGCCGACACCGAACACTGCGCCGACCGCGATATGCGTGGAGCTGACCGGTAGCCCGAGCTGGCTCGCGATGATCACCGTGATCGCCGCCGCCATGGCGATACAGAAGGCGCGTTGCTGATCCAGCTCGGTAATCTCGGAGCCGACGGTACGAATCAGTTTCGGTCCATACAATGCCAGGCCGATGGCGATGCCGATCGCGCCGATCAGCATCACCCACAGCGGAATCGCGGCTTTTTTCGCGATGCCGCCATGGATGATGGCGTCATTGATCGCGGCGAGTGGCCCGACGGCGTTGGCGACATCGTTGGCGCCGTGCGCGAAGCTGAGAAGTCCGGCAGCGAAGATCAACGGGATGGTGAACAGTTTATTGATGCTCGCCTTGTCCGTTGGCAGGTTGGCGGCGGCGCGACTAATGCGCGGTCGGATCAGCAGATAGATCGCCACCGCGATGACCAGGCCGATCACCAGCGCGAGGCCGAATTCCACCTGCCAGATCTTCTTCAGACCCTTCAGGATCAGATAGGTCGAGAATGCCCAGGCCATTGCCGCGACGAGCAGCGGCACGATCTTGCTGGCGGCGGCGCGTACATCTTTTTTATAGGTGACGGTTCGTTTGATCAGGTACAGAAAGGCGGCGGCGATCGCGCCACCGATGACCGGCGAGATCACCCAACTGGCCACGATCGCTCCCATCTTCGGCCAGTTCGCGACATCCACGCCACCCGCAGCGATGCCGGCGCCGAGCACGCCGCCGACGATGGAATGCGTGGTCGACACCGGCGCGCCCATCGCGGTGGCGATATTCAGCCACAACGCGCCGGCGAGCAATGCTGCCATCATCAGCCAGACAAAGCTGTCGGCGTCGTTCAGAAACCCCGGATCGATGATGCCTTTCTTAATCGTGCCGACCACGTCACCGCCGGCGATCAATGCGCCGGATGCCTCGAATACTGCGGCGATCAATATCGCGCCTGTCAATGTCAACGCGCGCGAGCCGACCGCCGGGCCGACGTTGTTGGCGACATCATTGGCGCCGATATTCATTGCCATGTAGCCGCCGATGACGGCGGCGATGACGAGCAGAAAGCCTTCGTGGAGGCCGCCGTAATGATGACTGACGAGTGCGTAGACGATGCCCAGGAAAATCGCGCTGATGACGAGTTTCACCGCTTCCGTTCGTAGTGAACGGGGGGCGTCGTGCAGGTCGAAAAGATCGTTCAATGCCATACGCTCGGTCTCTGCAAGGGCCGCGCCGCGGCCAGTTGAAAATATTACCGAATTTTAACATGGAGTAACGCGGTATTTCGATGTTGGGCGGCGGTGTGAAGTTGAGCCAGCTCAATCCGGGCGGCGGATTACAGCACCACCAGCACATATCCCACCGCCAGGGCAATCTGTGCGAGCGCATAGGGCGCGGCCTTGCGAACGAAGCCGCCAAAACTCAGTGACAGGCCATGTTTGTGGATCAGGGTCACCGCGACCAGTGTCGAGGCACTGCCGATCGGTGTGATATTGCCACCGAGGTTTGCGCCGAACACCACTGCCCACCACAGCGAGGACTCGCCTGGGATCTGCTGCGCGGCGAGGATCTTCGCCAGCATCGCGGCCAGCGGGATGTTGTCGGTCACCGAACTGAACAAGGCGGAGGACAGCAATAGCGAGGCGACGCCGCCGACGGATTGGCCAGCGCCGATCAGCCAGCGCACGCCGCTGCCGATCAATGTCAACACCTCGGCGTGTTCCATTACATTGATGACCACGAACAGCGACATGAAGAAAAGGATCAGATCCCAGTCGACGGCCTTGAAGAACTGGTCGGCTTCGGACTTATAGCGGATCAGCATCATCACCGCGAAGCCCATTGCCACGAAGCCCATGCCCAGATCGCGCACCACCGGGGTGATAGATGTCGTGGCGATCGCCAGGATAAAGGCGACCAACGCAAAGGCGGCAAAGCGGAAGAAGCCCCGGCTGTGGATGCCATCGTTCTCGTCGAAGCCAGCGACCAATGTCGTGGCTTTCGTCCGTTCGGCTTCGTCACGCAGTCCATGAATACCAAACAGCCGCGCGCCAAGCCACAGCGTAAATACCGTTGCAACCAGTACATAGGGGCTAGACTTCAGAAAGAACTCGACAAATCCGATACTGGCGGCGTTGCCGACGATGATGTTCGGCACCGAGGAGATCAGCGTCAGCAGGCCGCCGATATTCGTCAGCAGGCCCTCGATCAATAGAAAGCCGAGCAGCAGGTGATGTCGCTCCAGACGTTCCAGCGACACCACACTCAGTGAACCGACGATGATCATCGCGGTAACATTGTTCAATGCCGCCGAGAACATCACTGTCATCACGCCGTAGTACCACAGCAGTTTCAATGGATCACCAGCGGACGCCTTGGTCAACTTGATTGCAACCCAACTGAACAGGCCCGAGCGCAGGGTGACATCGACGAACAGGCTGGAGCCGACGATGATCGCGATTACCTCCCAGTCCACCGCCTCGATATAGATCGGCATATGCAATTGGTGGCCACCGGGCAGGATGATGTCACCGAACGGCATCAGTCCGAGCGCCGAGCCGAGCAGCAGACAGCCGATGGCAAATACGCCGACGATGACGGATTTCCTCGCATGCAGCTTCTCTTCCAACGCCAGCGCGATGATCATCGCGGTCAACAGGGCGGTGAACAACAGGGTGATGCCCAGTGGCACATGATGTGGGTTCGGTTCCATTGCGATACGTCTGGTGGATGAATGAGGGGGAGGGAGCTACAGGACCAATAGTGGGATCTGCCGCAGCTCGACCGCCAGTGGATAGGCCAGTCCGTGCATCGCCAGTTGATCATCGTCCTTGGCGTTCATCACGAGCAGATCGATATGCCGTGACCGGATCAGCGACTTGTATTCCGGCAGATGGCGACCAAAGGTCACCAGCGCCTCGACCGACAGCTCCACGTCGGCGGCGGCAAGCCGCGCGATACACGAGGCGATGTAGTTCGACGGCTCTTTCAACAACTGGTGTCGCAAACGCTCACGGGCGTTGTCGGTGTCGATGGTGTCGATCTTGCCGATTGCCTCGATGTAACGCTCGAAGATGCGTTCGTCCTCGATATGTGACAGGATCAGGGAACCACCAGCTTCGGTCAACGCCGCGCCGTGATTCACCAGCTGATGCTGGCCGTTGAGATGATCGGTGACCACCATCACGGTGTCGCGGTCACGCAGCGCATGTTCGGCAGCGTAATTGGCTTCGGGATGCGGCATCACCAGCACTGGCGTGTCGATGTCCTGCAACAGGACATCCAGATACATGCCCAGTGAATGCGGATAACGCCACGCGCGGCTGTGCAGGTTGCGGTAGGTGCAGATCAGGTCCGGACGCTGTTGCTCGATCTGCCCGAGCATGCCGTCGATACCGTTGAACTCGTCACCATGCAGGGTGCGCCATTCCGCGGAATCGCCGCCGTCATCGTTGGAAAGAAAGGCGCGGCAAGCGGCACCGAACCCGGTGGCTTTGTCGACATCCAGATCCGTCAGCACGAGAATGCGCTGGAAACGCACGCGTTGATAGATGAAAATATCCCTGACCGCGGAGCGGAAGACACTTTCGACCTGATCGATTCGGGGCACGGGAACTCCTCGGGTTTCGACTCGCGCGTATGGTAGCGTATTTCGGTGATGGCGGCAGAAGGACGCGTGCATGCTTCCCTCGCGTCTTGCCAGGAACGAAGGGGCATGCATCCCAAACGTCATGCCTTCTGCCTTGATTTGCGCTTTTCAGGCGCAATAGAGTCCATTGGCTCGGTGTTGACAGGCCCTACGTACTTTTACGCTAATCGCCTATCCTCATGTTTGGGCCAGCAGATGGGTGAGGGCGGTGGCAGGTGAGCCGATGAATGAAGAAACCACTTCCCCCCGGGCCGCTTGGTGGCAAGGCATCGTTGCCAGACTGAAGAGCCGGGCATGGCCGCGCCTCGCCTTGTTGTGCGCGCCGGCGGAGGACTACCGGCTGGTAAGCCGCTTGTTTCTGAAGGCCCTGGCGTTGATCTACTTCGCCGCTTTTGTCTCGCTGGGATTGCAGATTGCCGGCCTGGTCGGACCGCAGGGTATCCTGCCTTTTGAAAGGGTGCTGGAAAACGCCCATGCATCCCTTGGCATGGGTGCCTGGTGGCGCATTCCGACCTTGTTCTGGCTGGATGCCTCCGATCTCGCGCTGCAAGGCGTCGCTGCGATCGGCGCGCTGGCCTCGATGGCGTTGCTTGCCGAATGGCGGCCCCGCGTGGCGGCCATCGTTGCTTTCGCCTGCTATCTGTCGCTGTTCCATGCCGGACAGTTGTTTCTGAATTTCCAGTGGGATTCTCTACTGCTGGAAAGCGGCTTTCTCGCCATCTTTCTGGTCGATCGGCCGATCCGCCTGCTGGTTTTTCTATACGACTGGCTGCTGTTCCGCTTGCGTTTTTTTTCTGGCCTGTCCAAGTTGTTCAGCGGTGACCCGACGTGGGCGAATCTCACCGCGTTGACGTATTATTTCGAGACCCAGCCTCTACCGCATATCGGTGCTTGGTACGCGCACCAACTACCGGATTGGCTGTTGCGCGCCGGGGTGGGGTTTACCTTCTTCGTCGAACTGATCGTGCCATTTTTCATCTTTCTGCCACGGCCGTTCCGCTTATTCGCCGCCGCCGCGACTGTTCTCATTCAACTGCTGATCATCGCTACCAGCAACCATACCTTTGTCAACCTACTGACCATCGCGCTGTGTCTGTTTCTGCTAGACGACCGTATCGTCCGGCATATCGTGCCGCGCGAATGGCGCCGGCAAGGCTTTCCAAACCGCGACTTGCCGGGGCGTGGAAGGCTTGTCGCTCTAGCCATGGGTGGTACCCTGATGGTGGTCGTCAGCCTCAGCGCCTTCGCCGACCGTTTCCTCTGCATGTCGCAGCCGGCCTTCATGCAGCAGATCG
>Ga0256841_1002217_pt1 | contig 15716 bp, 19 predicted proteins | sample 356308metaG_FD_185971 | JGI IMG/M metagenome (GOLD analysis project Ga0256841, IMG submission 185971) | Hydrothermal vent microbial communities from Mid Atlantic Ridge, Atlantic Ocean - 356-308 | ecosystem: Environmental > Aquatic > Marine > Hydrothermal vents | place: Atlantic Ocean: Mid... | reverse complement strand
ACATTTTCGGCTTTAGAAAAATAGGAAAACTATTTTAAATTCTCCTTTACCAAAGAAATAACTTTTTCTGTATCTTTATCTGTCAATTTTCCTGATTTATAAAAAAGAAGTTTTCCGTTCTTGTCAAAAAGTAAAACATTGTAGTCATCATCTTTTAATCCCCATTTTTTTACAAAAACCTTTTTAAAATCTTTTACATAAATAGTATCTGGAAATTCTTTCTGTTTTTTCTTTAAAATTTTATTAAGAACAAAATTTGGAAGCCATGTAGCAGACATATTTATAATAACTATTGAACCAAACTTTGATTTATCAAAATTTTGCTCTTTTATTTTATTTACAAATTTATCATTTTTATTTCTTACATCAGGGTCAACATATAAAACAAGATATACTTTGTTTTTAATCATTTCTGTTGAAAACTTACCGCCGTTTACAAGTTTGCCTTCATCTTTTGACAACTCAATAAATGGAGGAACACTTCCAACTGTTAGTATTAATGCTGTTAAAAATGAAGCAATAAATGAAATCATCACTTTACCCCATTAATATTTTTTGAAATCTTTCCATAACTCAACAAGCCTTTCTTTCAAAACTTTCTCTCTTCCAATTTTTGTTGGACGATAGTATATCTTACCTTTTAATTTTTCAGGAAGGTAGTTTTGTTTAACAAAGTGATTATCATAGTTATGGCTGTATTTATAATCTTTTCCATAACCTAAATTTTTCATTAACTTTGTAGGAGCATTTCTTAAATGTAAAGGGACTGGAATACTACCAAATTTTTTAACATCTTCAACGGCTTTTTCTATTGCTAAATAAGAAGCATTGCTTTTTGGACAGCTGGCTAAATAAGTTGCAACCTGTGAAAGAATAATCCTGCTTTCTGGCATTCCTACAACATCAATCGCATTAAAACAGCTTGTTGCAAGGGTTAAAGCATAAGGCTCTGCATTTCCAATATCCTCACTTGCTAAAATTATTAATCTTCTTGCAATAAATTTTGGGTCTTCACCTGCTTCTAACATCCTTGCAAGATAATAAACAGCAGCATCAGGGTCACTTCCCCTTACACTTTTTATAAATGCAGAAATAAGGTTGTAATGTTCATCTCCATTTTTATCGTACTGTAGATTTGTTTTCTGGAAAACTTCTTTTATTGTTTCAGAAGAGATAAATACTTTATTTCCTGAATTTCTTGATAAATTTACCATTATTTCAAATCTGTTAAGCATTACCCTTGCATCACCATCTGAAAGTGAAAAAAGTAGTTCTTTGTCTTCTATCTCTATTTCAAGCTTTGATAGATAGATATCCTCTTTTAAAGCCCTTTCCAGTATTTGATTTAAATCTTCATCTGTGAGTTTATTTAATGTGAAAACCTGACACCGTGATAGTAAAGGAGAATTTATCTCAAATGAAGGGTTTTCTGTTGTTGCACCAATAAGAGTTATTAAACCCTTTTCAACTGCGTGTAGAAGGGCATCCTGCTGTGATTTGTTAAATCTGTGAATTTCATCTATAAAAAGGATAGTTCTTTTTTTGAATAACCCTTTGTTTTCTTCTGCTTTTTTTATTATTTCCCTGACTTCTTTTACCCCTGAAGAAATTGCATTTAGCTCAAAAAAATCAGCGTCTATTTCATTTGCAATAACTTTTGCAATAGTTGTTTTTCCTGTTCCCGGTGCACCCCACAAAATAATTGAGGTAAGATTATCACTTTTTATCATTTCATAAAGAGGTTTTCCTTCTGATAGTATATCTTTTTGACCTATAATCTGATTTAATTTTTTTGGTCTTAGTCTCTCTGCAAGAGGTGTAAAATCTTTTGTAAACATTTTATCCCTTTAGACATTTTTGAAAGAATTTATGTGAATTTTTAAAAATTAAAAGGATTTCTGATTTCCCCTAATATATCTTTAACTCCTCTATATTTTCCGCTACACACATTATCTTTCACCATCATATAGTACTGCTCTCTATTTATGAATGGATTTGGAATTGCTGATAAAAAGTAAAAAAATCTTTTTGGAACTCCAATAACAAGTCTTTTTCTATTAATATAACTTAGAGCAAATTTAAATAATTCTTTGAAAGATATAATCTTATCTCCGCAAAGTTCAAAAATTTCTTCTGGTGTTTTTTCAACTGCTTTTACAAAACAGTCTCTTACATCGTATATATTTACAGGCTGAACTTTAGCATCAGAAGGGGCAAGGAAAACAGGGGTGAATTTTGCAAATTTTTTAAAATCTTCAAAAAGTTTTTGTTCTTTTCCTAAAATTATGGAAGGTCTAAAAATTGTATATTTTAAACCAGAACTTATTAAATATTTTTCAGCCTTTCCTTTTGTCTGGAAATATCTGCTTTTTGAGTTTTCATCTGCCCCTAATGCAGACATCTGGATAAAATGTTTAATCTGGAATTCTTTACTACCATCTACAAGATTTTTTGTATAATCAAAGTGGACTTTTTCAAAGGTTATTCCTTTTTTCCTATCTTCAATTAAAATTCCTAAAAGATTTATTACAATATCTGGTTTTATCCTTTTTAGATAAGGAGTCATATCTTCAAGAAAAGGAATTAATTCAATATTTTTTTTACACTTTAAAACCCTCTGGGCTTTATCAAAATTCCTTACTGGAAGATAGAGGTAATGCTCTTTACACAATTCATTTGCAATATACCTTCCTACAAAACCTGTTGAACCTGTTATAAAAATTTTCATTTTACTGGTTGTCTATTTCAACACATTTGATAAACCTTTCTGATATTTCTGGCATTGCAGCCCTTATTCTAACCCAAGCTGACAACATTGGTACACCAATTGGGTCTTCTGTAAAATCTTTCTGGGCAAGTCTTAAAGCTTCCACAAATGCTTCAACCCCTTCAATTTCACTGTGCCTGTCGTAATCAAGACCGTTTATTAAAGAAAGGGCATTATACTTTTCAATTGCAATTCTCGCTTCCTGTAAATAGGTAGTTAATAAAGTTCTAAAAAAAGAGTCTGACATAACTATCCCATCCTGACTCATAACCCTAAATAGTGCTTTAGAAATATCAGCAGCCATTTTAATCAAACCTTCATGGGGATTTTCTTTTTTTAAAGTCTGGTGTTTGTGTTCGTAAGTTTCCATAACTTCAACCTGACATATTCTATTTACAGAAGTATTCTGGTAAACCTCACTAAGTAAAGAAACTTCTAAACCCCACGTTGGTGATATTCTTATACCCCTTGCAAGACTTCGTATAAATGCAAATTCCCCTGAAAGGGCATACCTGAAACTATCAAGGTATTCTAAAAAATCGTTCTGTCCTAATATCTTGTGTAAAGCCCTTATTAAAGGAGTGTAAAACAACCTTGTAACTCTACCGTAAAGTTTGTTTGTTACCCTTGCGTAATATCCTTTACTGAATTCAAAATCAAGTGCAGGATGGACGACAGGATATACTAATCTTGCAAGGAGTTCTCTTTTATAGTTAACAATATCACAATCGTGTAATGCTATTGCGTAAGCCTGTGTATCAGCAAGTATATAACCTAATGTCATCCATACAGAACGACCTTTACCTGGAATATCCACCCAGAAACCTTTTCTTTTCAGTTCAGAATAGAGTTTCTGTAATCTGGGACCATCATGCCATACAATCTTTACTTCTGATGGAAGTTCTGACATTATTTTTTTTACTTTTTTAAACTGTTCTTCATCTGCCCTGTCAAGAGACAAAACTATTTTGTAAAGGTAATCTACTTTCTTAAGCTCTTCAATTATTTTAGGCATTGCAGGACCTTCAAATTCTGAATAAAGAGCAGGAAGTAAAAGAACTATTTTTCTATTTCTCTTTTGTGAAAACTGTCTTAACTCATTTTCAATGTCATCAATACTTCTGTCTTTTAACTTTTGAAGAGTTGTAATAACTCCATTTTGAAAAAAATCAGCCATAACCTTCTCCCCTTACCATATTTCTATTAAATAACCTTTCATATCTTCAAAAACCTGAGCCTGTTTCTCAAAATATTCCTCTGATTCTTCAGTTGTTTTATCTATAAGCTCATTTATCAATGATGCAACCCTTATATTATACAGGGGAACCATTGTATTTAATAATTTATACTTTTGCATTGGTGTAGCATGGAATGCGGAAGCATATCTATAAACAACCCTTACCCACCATTCTATTGGAACTTTAATATCTTCTTTTTTTTCTATTTTCATTAATTCATCTATAAATTTATAATCTTCTTCTTCTAAAATATCTTCCCATACTCCAGAAAAGTTTTTGTATCCTATTCTAAAGTATTCAATCAAAGGTTCCTGACTTATTGCAAAAGGCTCTGGTTCTATGCCTATATCTTTTCCAACTATTGGCACTTCCTCTGAATGTTCTATTCCTTTCCAGAAATCTTCATACTGTTCCATAAGATTGTATATTGTTCCAACAACTTCTCTAAACATTGCACTTAAATCTTCTGCTGGGTCTTTTTCTCCATGAATTTTAGCTCCTAATCTTGCCTGACACATATTACATCCACACATCATAGCATTTGTTGTCATCCATATATCAATTCCAAACTTAGCAACATCTGTTTCCCACACATCCTGGTCTAAAAAGTGTTTTACAAGTCTTGGAGAAATGGCAAAATCACCACCAATTGGTTGTCTTATTCTTTTCCCATATAAAGCCCTTGTAAGATTGTAAGCAATTGTATTTGTGATTGTTGCATCAAATTTATACCTGTTGTAATACGGAGCTACAAAATCATAGCCTTTATAAACAGGGGATATCATATTTTTTATCCATTCTGGTGTTATAGATTTTAAATCTGAATCAAATACAGCAATAGCATCAGCCCTTAAAAATTCTGCTGCCTCAAAAACTGCCCTTAAAGCTGTCCCTTTCCCCGGAAGTCCTCTGTATGTTGCCACTATTTTTGAAACATTGTAATCACTTAAATCTACTGAGTTTGCTATTTCTCTTGTATCATCTGTTGAACAACCTTCTGATACGTAAATTAAAGACCTACACTCTCTAAAATATTTATCAAGCCCTTTTGCTATTGTTTCCATTACATAACCAATACTTGTTTCACTGAAATAACTGGGTATCCCAACTACTATATCAACTTCACCAATCCTTTCAATTTCTCTTCTTGTGCTTTCTCTTAAAGCTGTTGAAAATCTTCTTTTTGGAACCATAAAAACCATCATTAATCTCCTTTAACAATCAATATTGTTATATCCATAACGTTAGTTCCTGTTTTTCCTGTAATTATTAAATCTCCTGTTTTTTTAAAAAAATTATAAGAATCGTTATTTTTCAAATAGTCATCAATTTTAAGATTTAGCTCTTTTGATTTTAGATATGTTTTGTAATCTGCTACTGCTCCTGCTGCATCAGAATTACCATCTATTCCATCTGTACCACCACTTAAAAAAACTAAATTTTTGTCTTCTTTTATTTCCTGTAAAGCTGATAAAGTCATTTCTTGATTTCTTCCACCTTTCCCATTTCCTTTAACTGTTACTGTTGTTTCTCCACCAAAGAGAAGACAGACATCAGGAGAAAATGGATTTTTGGTTTTTTCAATTTCTTTACCTATAGAAATAATAGCTTTTGCTACTTCTTTTGCTTCTCCTTTAAGTTGTGAAGTCATTATATAAGCCTTAATTCCAGACTCTTCTGCCTTTTCTTTTGCAGATTTGAGAGCTTTAAAGTTATTTCCGATTATGTAATGTTTTATATTTGGATTAGGTTGTTTTGGAGTGTCTTTTATCTTTCCTTCTAAACCTTCCTCTATAACCTTTCTTACTGTTTCAGGAATTTTTTCTAATATGTTGTATTTTTTTAAAATTTCGTAAGCATCTTTATAAGTTGACCTGTCAAAATATAGTGGAGCCGAACCTATTGTTTCTAAATCATCTCCAATTACATCAGAAATAACAAGAACAACACCTTTTGCCTTTGTTGATTCTCCTAATCTTCCACCTTTTATTAATGATATGTGCTTCCTTATAACATTTATTTCTTCAATAGGAACACTGTGTTTTAATAAAATTTCAGTTGTTTTTTGTAAATCACTTAAAGTTATTGGAGGAATAGGTTTTTCAATTAAAGCTGAGCTACCACCAGATAAAAGATAAACAAAAAAGTCATCTTCTTTTAAATTTGAGATTTTATCTAAAAGGGTTTCTCCTGCTTTAATACTCTTTTCAGTAGGAACAGGGTGAGAACCTTCCATTACTTTGATTTTTTTTAATTTATCTGTGTAATTACAAACTACCAGACCATCTAAAATTTTATCCAACAGGATTTCTTCAATAGCCTTTGCCATTTTCACAGAAGCTTTTCCACTTCCAAAAACGTAAAAATTTTCAATTTCATAAATATCATTTTCAACTATCAACTGGTTGTTTTTATATTTAAGGTTAGTTTTTATAAGATTTTCTGGAAGGACGGAATTTACAGCTGATTTAAAAATATCAAGGGCAAGTTTTTTATAATCCATACAGGTTTCTCCTGTTTAATCAGAGTATGCCAGTTCTATAGCTTTCTTTATGTCCTCAAATAAAATATCAACTGCACTGAGATTTCTTAAGGCGTAAGCAGGGTGATAAGTCAAAACAAGAAGTTTATCTTTCCAGTTTATAACGGTTCCCCTTTCTTTTGTTATTTTTACAGGTCTTTTTAAAAATCCATAACAGGCAGTAGCCCCTAATAGACATAAAACTTTAGGATTTATTACTTCTATTTGCTGTTCTAAATAGGGAAAACAGGCTTCCATTTCATCAGGTAGAGGTGTTCTGTTGTTTGGAGGTCTACATTTACAAATGTTTGATATGTAAAATTCTTCCCTTTTATGTCCTGCTTTTTCAATAAGAGAAGTTAATAATTTCCCTGCTCTACCTACAAAAGGTCTTCCTAATCTATCTTCATCAGCTCCCGGAGCTTCACCAACAAACATAAGTTTTGCTTCTAAATTACCTTCTCCTAAAACTGCCTGTTTTCTGTTAAGGTGTAAATCGCATTTTTTACATTCCTGAACAATTTTGTTTAATTTCTGGAATATTTTTTGTTTTTCCTCTAAAGATAACCCTTTATTTTCAGACATTTCCGTATTTCCTTCTGGAAGAATTATTTCTTCTACACCTATTTCTTTTAAGATTTTTAAATAATTTTTTAAATTTTCCATAGTTATTCTAATAATATATAGAATTATAACTTATATATTTATGGATTACCATTATACACTATAAAACTTTTCAGCTCCTTAATATCTGATGTATCTTCTTTAATAGTTTCAACCTTTTTGAATGTTATTTTAGTGTAAAATTTATTGACTTTAACAAGTGCATATCCGTGGTCGTGGGAATTTATATACTCTATGTGTTTGTTGAAAAGTTTAGCAGCATCTTCAAAGTCTAATATTGGATTGTTGTAAACATCACTTAAAATTTCAGAAAGATTTGATGAAGAAACAGAACCTACAACAAATTCTTCTGCAATCGCATCACTTTTAAAATCTGAAGATAGTTTTCCAACAACAAACGAATGTAAATCCCCAGTTAAAACTACAAAATTTTTTAATTTATTTTCATCTTTCAAACTTTTTATTTTTTGTAAAATTAGTTTTCTTTCGTACTGATAACCATCCCAGTCATCAAAAGTAAGGTAGTACTTATCTATTTTAAATTTCATCATCATTACCGGGTTTCCCCAGAACACCCACTCTGAATTAGAACTCTCTACTTTGTTTAAAAACCAGTTCCTTTGATTTTTTCCAAGCATCGTTCTATCTGAATCTTTCTCTTCTCCACAACCTTCCACTAAATACCTTTCTGTAAATTGGTCTTCTCCGCAGGGATGGGAACTTCTGTATAAACGTTCATCTGTTAAAATCAATTCTATTAATTTTCCATATTTAAAAGAGCGGTAAATCTGTATATTGTAAATATCCTGTCCATCTGGATTATAAGGAACATTTACAGGTAAATTTTCATACCATGCTTTTGTAGCTTCTAATCTCAACTTTTTAAGTTTATTTTCATCGTTTTTAAAATTATGGTCTGGGGCATGGTATCCATAACAGTCATTTGCATATTCATGGTCATCCCAAACTGGAATAAAAGCAAAATTCTCATGTAAAAGCTGAAGATTTTTATCTGATTTGTAAGTGTTGTAAAGGTAGTAGTAATCTTCTAACCCTTGTGCTTTATCTTTTCCACTTGGTAAATTTATTTCTCTAACTGAAGTAGAAGAGTATTCAGCTGTTTCGTAAATATAATCCCCAAGCCATACAACAAAGTCTATATCTTCATTTACTACGTGTGGATAAGATGTAAAATAACCATTAACGTAATCCTGACAGGACATATAAACAAAGCTTACATTTTGAATATCCTGCTCTTGTTCTGGAAGGGTTTTAAATTTTCCTGTTTTGCTTTTTGTTCCTCTATAAATAAATCTGTAATAGTATGTTCTCCACGGTTCAAGTTCATTTTCAATAAAAACTTTAACTATACTATTTCCATCTGTGTTTATTTCCTCAAAACCTTCAACTACAATATCTTTAAATTCTTTATCTGTTGAAATCTGATATTTTACTTCTTTTTCATTAACAAATTCAGGGTTTATCCTCGTCCATAATGTTATTCCATATGGAGTTGGGTCTCCAGAAGCAATAGATTGGGGGAAAATCTGTTCTGTTTTTTCAGTAGAAGGTTCTTCGTTATTTCCCCCTCCAGTACCACATCCAAAAAGAGAAAATCCAAATCCAGTCAGTAAAGATTTTATTAAATTTCTCCTGTTCATTAAAATTCCTGTACGGAAAGTGGAATATTCCCACTTATTTTTAACTATTTAATTTTTCAAGTTCTGCAATTACTTTATCAACATGACCTTTTGCTTTTACATTTCTCCATTTTTTAACAATAGTTCCATCTGGAGCTATTATGTAAGTTGAACGGATAACCCCAACAGTTGTTTTTCCGTACATCTTTTTTTCACCATAAGCATCATAGGCTTCAAGAACTTTCTTCTCTGGGTCTGATAAAAGGTAAAAGTTAAGATTGTATTTTTCTTTAAATTTCTTGTGGCTTTGAATACTATCTGGACTCACTCCAGCAACTACTGCCTTGTCTCCAATTCTGTTTAAATTATCTCTGAAATCACAGGCTTCCGTAGTACATCCGGGAGTGTTGTCTTTCGGATAAAAGTATAAAACTATATATTTACCTTCTTTTAAAAGGTCTTTTAAACAAATTTCTTTTTCTTCCCCTTCCGGTGTTAATCCTTCTAAACAAAAGTCAGGTGCTTTCTGTCCTTCTTCTACTGGCATATTTTTACCTCCAATTTTATTTTCATTACTTAATTCTAACAAAAATATTTAAGATTATAATACAAAGAGCTAATTACTTGTGAAATATATATTATTGACATTTATATAACAACAAATATATTAACGATTGTAATACAAAGTGAAACAATTGGAGGAATTAAATGAAAGTAAAAGTATCTGTAGATGAGGATTTATGCACAGGATGTGGAAACTGTTATGATTTATATCCAGAAATATTTGAAGATAGAGGAGACGAAATTTCAAAAGTTAAAGATGAATTAGGAGGGAATGGAGCAATTTTAGAAGGAGAGTTGGCAGAAAAAGCTATTGAAGCTGCTGAAGACTGCCCCGGTGAAGCTATTATTGTTAAAATTATTGAATAAATTAAGTTATACAGGATAAATCTGTTGGAATTTCATCCATTTCAATATTTTTTATAAATTCAATATTCGCCAAAAGTATTTTATTCTCTTTATTCAAAGAGTAATATACCCATTTTCCCCTTTTATCACTTTTCACAAGATTTGAATCCCTTAAAATTCTCAGGTGAAATGATAAATTTGGCTGGGAGATTTTAAAAACAGGAATTAGTTGGCATACACACAATTCATTATATTCTGTCAGAAGTTTCAGTATTTTTAATCTTATTTCATCTGACATTGCATAATACGATTTCCTTAAATCTTCTATATTTACTTTTTCCATTTTTTTCACTTATATCTTTTTAAAAGCTCATCTTGAATATCTTCAATTTTTATCCCTGAATCAACAAGAGCAATTATCAAATGGAATATAAGGTCTGAAGTTTCATAAACTATTTCGTCTTTATCTTTATTTTTTAAAGCTATAACAGTTTCTACCGCTTCTTCTCCAACCTTTTGAATGATTTTATCACTCCCTTTTTTAAAAAGAGAGGCAACATAAGACCCTTCTGGCATTTTTTCTTTTCTTTCCTCTATCTTACTGTAAAGGGCATGGAATATTTCAAAAGCTGGAGGAATACCTGTTTCTTTAAAATCTAAATCCCTATAAAAACAGCTTTCCTCTCCTGTATGGCAGGCAACCCCATAATCTTTAACAAGATAAATAATACTATCCTCATCACAATCAATTTTTATATCAACAACTTTTTGTTTATTTCCTGAAGTTTCACCTTTTATCCAGATTTCATTTCTTGAACGGGAAAAATACGTAGCATATCCAGTTTCAACTGTTTTTTTTATAGCTTCTTTGTTAGCATACGCCTGCATTAAAACCTTTCCTGTGTAATAGCTCTGGGTAATAACTGGAATTAAACCTCTTTCATCAAATTTTAATTTTTCTAAATTAATATCCAAACTTCTACTCCACATTTTATAGACATTTAAGTACAATGTTATATATTATAAACTTAAAAGCTCCTTCCTAACATATTATAATATTCAAAAAAGAAGGTATTAAAATGAAAGAATTAAAAATTCTTAATAAAATAAATGATTACAAAGACCTGAAAAAATTATCAAAAGAAGAAATATCAGAACTTGCAGAGGATATCAGGACATACATTATTGATGTAACATCAAAAAATGGTGGACACATTGGACCTTCATTAGGAGTTGTAGAACTAACAATCGCCTTACTTATGGCTTTTGACCCTGAAGAAGATAGAATTATATGGGATGTAGGTCATCAGGCATACCCTTATAAAATATTAACTGGAAGAAAAGAACAGTTTAAAACCTTAAGACAGTACAAAGGTTTATCTGGCTTTACAAAAAGAAAAGAAAGTAAATATGACCCTTTTGGAGCTGGTCATAGCTCAACATCAATTTCTGCAGCCCTTGGTTTTAGAGTAGCAAAAGACCTTCTAAAAAAAGAAGGATACACTATTGCAGTAATTGGCGATGGGGCAATGACAGCAGGAGAAGCTTTTGAAGGTTTAAATAATGCAGGGTGGCTTGACCCATCAAAATTTATAGTAATACTGAATGATAATCAGATGTCTATTTCATCAAATGTTGGGGCTATTTACACTTACTTTAACAAAATAATTACTAAACAGGTATTCCAGAAACCAAGACAGGCTCTAAAAGAAGCATCTTTAAAAATATTTGGAGAATCTGGCGTAAAAGTTCTCAGGAAAATTGAAGAGTACGCGAAGGGTCTTTTTGCCCCAGGAATAATATTTGAAGAATTAGGTTTTACTTATGTTGGAACAATAGATGGACACAACCTTTTTGACCTTGAGCAAACTCTTGAAAATGTGAAAAAAATGAGGGGACCTATCCTTATCCATGTGATAACACAAAAAGGAAAAGGGTACAAACCAGCAGAAGATAACCCTATTTCTTACCACGGAATGTCTCCATTTGACAAAATCACAGGAACACCTATAAAAAAATTAAATCAACCGCCTAAATGGAGCAATGTATTTGGAGATGCACTTGTAGAACTGGCTGAAAAAGATAAAAAAATAGTGGCAATAACCCCAGCAATGAAAGAAGGTTCTGGACTTGTAAAATTTGCAGAAAAATTCCCTGAAAGGTTTTTTGATGTTGGAATTGCAGAACAACACGCAGCAACGTTTGCAGGTGGTTTAGCTGCAGAAGGTATGAAACCTGTAGTAGCTTACTACTCAACATTTTTACAGAGGGCTTATGACCAGGTAATTCATGATATAGCATTACAGGAACTTCCTGTTGTCTTTGGAATAGACAGGGCTGGACTTGTTGGAGATGATGGACCAACCCACCACGGAGTATTTGATATATCTTATTTAAGAACAGTTCCAAACATAATAATTTCAGCTCCAAAAGATGAACAGGAACTGAGAAACCTAATTTATACAGGATTGGAGACAGGAAAACCATTTGCTGTAAGATATCCAAGGGGAAATGCTTTAGGTGTTGAGACAAAAGGATTTGAAAAAATAGAAGTTGGGACATGGGAAAAACTCCACGAAGGAAGAGATATAGCAATTTTAGGAGTTGGAAGATACGTCCAGAGGGCTTTAGAAGTTAAAAAAGAACTGAAGGCAAAAGGATTTAGCCCAACTGTAATAAATGCAAGATTTATTAAGCCTATGGATGAAAAAATGCTTAAAGAAATCCTACAAACACATCAGTACATAGTAACCCTTGAAGATGGGGCTTTAAATGGTGGTTTTGGTAGTGGAGTTGCTGAATTTATTATGGATAACCAGTTCAATAACAATTTAATAAGGTTTGGAATTCCAGACAAATTTATTGAACATGGGAAAGTTAACTTGTTAGAAAAAGATTTAGGTCTTCTCCCGGAACAGATTTCACAAAAAATAATGGAAGTCATACAAAATAAAAATTACAAAGTGGTAGGATAATCCTCTACCACTTTCCAAAAAATGAAGATATATCAAAACACATATTCTTTAAATCCCCGTTTGGAAGTTTAATTACTATAAGGTCTATAAGATATTCATCACAAATAGCTAATGTTTGTTTTAATCTTTTATATCCTGGGAAATTTTCCGATATCCATTTATATTCTGCGTTAATTCCTTCTCTCTCTTTTTTAGCCTTTATAACTACAAACCTATCACAGAAAGGGAAAATTCCTACATTTTCATCTGAAAAAGAAGCAACTGCATAAGGACGAAACTCCTTACATATCCTTTTGCCTTTTAATTCTGTTTTTGTTTTTAAACCACTACAGCTAAAAAATAAAAATACAATGAAAACAATAAAAACTTTCATTTTATCATCTCCAAAAATTATTTCTATAAAAGTAAAGGGTAAAAATTTGTAAAGCAATAATTTCTATATGATAAAACTCATTGAGTAAACACTACCTAAAGTTTAAATTAGACTCAAGATTAAATAACCTTAGGAGGTTTTACAATGTTTGAATATACAGAAAAAGTGATGGACCACTTTATGAATCCAAGAAATTTGGGAGAATTACCAAATCCTGATGGATATGGACAATGCGGAAACCCATCTTGTGGTGATGCAATGTTATTTACTATAAAAGTAAACAAAGAAAACGATGTTATAGAAGATGTTAAATTCAAAACATTCGGTTGCGGTTCTGCAATTGCAGTGTCTTCTATCCTCACTGAAATGGTAAAAGGAAAACCTATTGACTACGCTTTAAACCTAACATACAAAGAAATTTTTGAAGAATTAGGTGGATTGCCTTCACAAAAAATACACTGTACTAACTTAGGACTTGAAACATTACACGTTGCTATCAGAGACTACCTTTTAAAACAGGGTAGAGTTGAAGAAGCAAACAAAATCCCTGACTGTATAGAAGAAGAGGAAGAAGAAGCAGTAGATTTAGAACATATAGGGTAATAAATGAAAAAAAAAGCAGTAGCACTATACTCAGGTGGGCTTGATAGTACTTTAGCTATCAAGCTCATCCAAAATCAAGGAATAGATGTTTTAGCTGTTCATTTTTATACAGGGTTTTGTATAACTGAAACAAAAAGGAGAAGAGGGGAAAAGAAAGAAGACGGCTCCCATTATATGAATCCTGCATTAAAATTAGCAGCAAAATACAAATTTCCATTAGAAATAGTTGACATATCAGAAAACTACTTTGAAGTTATCACAAATCCAAAATACGGCTATGGAAAAAATATAAATCCATGTATTGACTGCCGTGCCTACATGTTTAAAAAAGCAAAAGAAATAATGGAAGAAATTGGAGCAGACTTTATCATTTCAGGTGAAGTTTTAGGACAAAGACCTATGAGTCAACATTTACATGCAATGAAAATTATAGAAAAAGAAGCTGGATTAGAAGGACTTATTTTAAAACCACTATCAGCTAAAAAGCTTCCAATAACCATACCTGAAAAAGAAGGATGGGTTGACAGAGAAAAATTAGAAGGAATTGTAGGAAGAAGTAGAAAAAGACAAATTCAACTTGCAAAAGAATTGGGAATAGATGAGTATGAACAGCCAGCAGGTGGTTGTTGCTATCTAACAGATGAAAACTACGCAAGAAAATACAAGGAAGTAATATCAATTGAAAATACAATTACAAGAGATGAATTATACCTACTCACAATAGGAAGACATTTCAGACTACCAACAAAAACAAAAGTTATTGTGACAAGAAACGAAGGTGAAGGAAATTTTGTAAGGGGAATAAAAGATAACTACTGGTTTTTTGAGCCTATTGGAAAAGGTGCCGTAGCTTTAGCAAGACCTGTTGAAAATAGAGAATTAACAGAAGAAGAAATACAGGATATAGCAAATCTTATAGCAAGGTACAGTAAAACACAGGACGGAAAAATTGATGTAAAATATCATAGTCCTGAAGGAAAAGAAGGCATAATTTTAGGACATAAAATTGAAGAAGAACTACTTGAAAACTGGAGGATTTAAATGGCAAATTTAGAAGAAATTAAACCAGACATTGTACACGATGCAACAGGAACATACTGCCCTATTCCAATAACAGAGCTTGCTAAAGTTATAAAAAAGGCTGAACCGGGACAGGTTGTAGAGCTTTTAGCTGATGATGAAGGTGCCCTGCAAGATGTACCTGCATGGTGCGAAACTACAGGAAACGAATATTTAGGACATAAAGAAGAAGATGGAATTTTAATATTCTATGTGAGGAAGAAAGCAGAATGAAAATAAATGAAGATGTAAAAATCTTTCATTTATTGGAAGATTATCCTGAAACAGAGGAGATTTTGAAAAAATATTTTAAATATTTTTATGATGAAGAGTTAGAGGAAATTGCTTTAAAAAGATTAAGCATTCAGGGTGCATGTAATGTGCTTAATCTTCCTTATGAAGAAAAAGAAAAACTTTTAGAAGAGCTTGTTGAAAAAATTTCCTCTTTAGAAGAAAATTAAGTATAGAGGTTTTGAAAATGGTACAGTTATCACACGAAAACAGAGAAAAAGAAGTTGAGGAAATCTTAAATAAGATTAGACCGGCTTTAATGGCTGATGAAGGTGATATTGAACTTGTAAAAGTAGAAGGTAACGAAGTTTATTTAAGATTGTTAGGTACATGTATTTACTGTCCTGTATCTGACATGACAATGAAAGACCTTATAATTTACACTATTCAACATTCGTTACCGTGGGTAAAAACAGTTAGAATCGGCCAGAACAAATTTGAACTGAAATAATGGAATTAAACTGTAAATTAGACGGTTCAACAGATGTTTACGGTATATTTGGATACCCTGTAAAACACTCAAAATCCCCTACATTTCAAACTCTATTTTTTCAAAAATCAAAAATAAATGGTATTTACGTACCTTTTGAAGTAAAACCAGAAAATCTTGAATTATCAGTAAAAAGTTTAAGGGCACTAAATATAAAAGGTGTAAATATAACAATTCCCCACAAAGAAGAAGTGATAAAATACGTCAATGATGTTTCAAAAGAAGT
>Ga0256841_1002216_pt1 | contig 15718 bp, 11 predicted proteins | sample 356308metaG_FD_185971 | JGI IMG/M metagenome (GOLD analysis project Ga0256841, IMG submission 185971) | Hydrothermal vent microbial communities from Mid Atlantic Ridge, Atlantic Ocean - 356-308 | ecosystem: Environmental > Aquatic > Marine > Hydrothermal vents | place: Atlantic Ocean: Mid... | reverse complement strand
TGTCCAAAATTCATCCGATATTGAGAACTGCGGCATTGCCTTCCGAAGCTATTTCCAAAAAACGAACAAATATTTCGGTAAGGATTGGAAAACCCATACAAGTAAAGGATCAGCAGAGTTTTGCTAACTACAATTTGCTGGGTGATTTTATTCGCAAAAAAACCTATATTCTTGCTAAAACTTTTGAAAAAAGAAGGGATTTGTCATTACCTAAATTGACCAAAAAAGAAAAAAAAATCAAAGAGATTATTCCACCTATTGAGCAAAAACTATTGAAAAGTGATGTTCAAAAAATTGAAAAAAAAGATCTCCTGTTTGAAAAAAACGATTATCAAATTTTTTTATCTGATGCCAAAGAAATTCCCAATTTACTACAAGAGATTTATCGGCTTAGAGAAATAACTTTTCGTTTGGTAGGAGAGGGGACCGGTGAAGAAATGGATGCTGACAAATATGACAAATATTATAAGCATCTGATTCTATGGGATAAGAAAAACAAAAAAATTGCTGGTGCTTACCGCATGGGATTGGGAAATGAAATTTTTGACAAACACGGGATCAAAGGATTTTACTTAAGTGAACTTTTTACCTTCGACCCCGAACTTTATGATATGATGAGTAAATCCATAGAAATGGGACGCGCATTTGTGGTTCCCGAATATCAACAGAAACCCTTTCCTTTGTTTTTGTTGTGGCGAGGCATTGTCCATACTTTACTGAGGTATCCCGAACATGAATACCTTATCGGACCCGTGAGTATCAGTGATAAATTTTCCAATTTTTCAAAATCATTGCTCATCGAGTTTATGAAATCAAATTTTTATGATGCATATACTGCTCAATTTGTTAAACCCAAAAAAGAATTTAAAGTCAGACTAAAAGAAAAAGATAAAAAATTTATTTTTGAAGCAGCGCAAAACAACCTAAACCGTTTTGACAAACTCATCGATGAATTGGAACCCGGATCCCTGAAAGTTCCTATACTTCTTAAAAAATATATCAAACAAAATGCTCGTTTGATTTCTTTTAATGTAGATCCCAATTTTAACGATGCCATTGATGGTTTAATGTATATCAAAATTTCCGATTTACCCGAAGACACCGTCAAACCAGTTTTAGAAGAATTTGAAAATCAATTTAATGAAAATAAAAAATCTTGATTTGCGTTACATTTATAGCATATATGAACCAAAATCTATGAAAAAAACTTTTTTTTACTTATTACTTTTCTTTTCAATGATCATTTCGGCTCAATCCAATCGATGGATTGATTTCTTTTCTTATTTAAATGTGCAACAAGTGGTTATCACTGACGGACAGCTTATCGGAAAAGCTGAAAATGCTTTTTTTAGTCAGGATTTTCAGAATCATGAAATTGAAAAATTTTCAAGTATCAATGGACTATCAGGAGATCCGATATCCAAAATATTTGTTCATAATGGACTTAAAAAAACTTTTGTTATCCATACAAATGGATTGATAGAAATTATCAACCAAAATAAAAAAGTTAAAAAAATTGCCGATTTAAAATTTAATTCCTTTATAAATGATGACAAAAAACATTGCAATGCGATTATCAATCATGGAAACTTGTTATATTTAGCAATGGGTTACGGAATTTCTGTTTTTGATTTGCAAAATAATGAATTTGGTGACACTTACTTTATTGGGACCGGTGGAACACAAACAGAAGTAAATGATATTGAAATTACTTCACAAGATATTTTTGCTGCCACCGAGCAAGGATTAAAAAAAGCCTCATTGTCTAGCAATCTCATAGACTTTAACAATTGGGCTGATATAAGTATGGGCAACTGGAAACACTTGGTTTTTTATAATAATAAGATATTGGCTTCAAAGACCTTTGATTTGTATGAAATTTCAGGAAATAATACCATTTACAAAAGAACCATGCCTAAACCTGTTATGGATATGAGTGCGGGAGATTTTTTGAATATAGTTACTTCAAACATGGTGTATCTAACTGATGAAAATTTTACGGATTTACATACTTTTGCTGCAGTTGATTACAACAATTTTAAAGCCAATACTTCATTGGATTTTCAAGGAAAACTTTATATAGGCACACAAGAACATGGAATTTTGGAAATAGATATAAATGGTAATAATTTCAGTAGTATAGCACCCAATTGTCCTTCTTATAACGATCCTTTTGGTATAGATGTCAAAGATGGACAAATTTGGATGGTTTACGGAAAACATGGTCCGGCATTTGCCCCTGCAACCAGAAAAAAAGATATCAGCCATTATACCGGAACTCAATGGCATAATATACCTTATAATGATTTTCAAGTTCCAACTCTTTGTTATGTCCAAATAAATCCTTCCAATCCCAATGAAGTTTTTATATCTTCGGCATTAAAAGGGTTGCTTAAAGTGGTCAATGAAAATCAATTTACCCTTTATGATGATACCAATAGTACCTTGCAATCTTTTACGGTCAATAATAATAAACAAACACGAGTTTATGCAATAAAATTTGATGCAGAAAATAATTTGTGGGTTACCCAAACCAATGAGCAAACCAAAAATGATAATATCAAAGTGTTGAAAAATGATGGAAATTGGGGTGTATTGCCTCTACAAGGTATCTTTACAAATTCCAGTTATTTTACAGATGGTATTCGCGCTATGCAATTTGATCAAGATGGAATTTTATGGTTGGGGACAGTTTATAAAGGAGCTATAGGTGTAAATACCCAAACCGGACAAACTGTATCCATTTCAGCAGGTTTCAATAATAATAACTATACATCAATTTATGGTTTGGATATTGATAAAGATAACACACTATGGGCAGGAAACTATAATGGGATACGAATAGCTTCCAATCCTTCACGAGCTTTTCAAAATCCAGACGAGGTGGAATTTCATCCCATAAAAATAGAATTTGAAGGAAGTGTGCAGTTGCTTTTGGAAGGACAAGAAATTTCCGTAATCAAAGTGGATGGTTCCAATAACAAATGGATTGGAACCTCTTCCAATGGTGTTTATTATGTAAGTGATGATGGAAAGAAAACCATTTATCATTTTACTGCAGAAAATAGTCCTCTACCTTCCAATGAAATTTACGATTTGGATATTGACGGAAAATCCGGAATTGTTTATATAGCCACCGGAAAAGGCTTGATTGGTTTCAAAGGAAATGCAACTGAAGCAGGAGAAAATATGGATGATGTATATGCTTTTCCAAACCCCGTAAATATGAAAAAACATAATTTTGTAACCATTCGAGGATTGATGGAAGATATTCACGTCAAGATAGTAGATGTTGAAGGAAACCTGGTCTATGAAACCAAGTCCAAAGGAGGAAGTGTGGATTGGGATTTAACTGCTTTTGGCAGATATAAAGTTTCTTCGGGAGTTTATATTGTTTTATTAACCAATGACGATGGCACTCAAACGCAAACCACTAAAATTTTGGTAATAAAATAAAATTTCTTATGCTAATTAAAACCCAAGCTTTTTTACTCTCGGTAATAAAATATAACGATCATGATGCCATTGTAAAAACTTATACAAGAGAAGCCGGTTTTTTGACATTTTTTATCAAATCATTATATAAAAACACAAGAAAAAATCTGAAGAAACCTTTGTTTCAGCCCAATTCCATTCTTAATATTGTGGCTACTCATCGTCAACAAAAAACCATGGAATATATCAGAGAAGTTTCGATTGCTTATCATTATAAAAATTTATTTTTTGATTTTGATAAGCTCAATCAAAGTACTTTTTTAAGAGAAATTTTAATCAATGTTTTACAAAATGATAATCAACCCAATCTACAATTATTTGATTTTATCGTTCAATCTTTCAAAAAAATGGATCAACAACCTATGGATCCTGATTTTCATATAAAATTTTTGTTTCAATTGACCGGTTATTTAGGTTTTTTACCGGATTTTGAAACACAAGGTGAATATTTTGATATTGCTGCAGGAATTTTTACTTCAGATTTATCAAAAATTAATAACTTTTTTGATAAACAACAAACTTCGGTTTTTTATAAAGTTTTAGGTATGATTTTTGCTTCAAAAAAATTAGAAAAATTAAGTAACTTTGAACGCCAAATAGCATTGAAATTAATTTTGATTTATTATCAATTTCATTTGGAAAGTTTTAAAGAACCAAAATCCTTACAAATTCTAAACGATTTGTATGAAAAATAAATAAAGATTATATGATAAAAAAATTACTCGGAATATTTCTATTTTTAGGATTTTTTAATATCTATGGACAATATATTCAAGTAATTGATATGGAAACCACATTTCCTTTGGAAAATGTTCGTGTAAGTAGCCCAAATAAAAAATATCTTTTTCATACAAACAGTGATGGTTTGGTCAATATTAGAAATTTCAGAAGAAGAGACACCATCATTTTTTCACATCCTGAATATGAAACATTTAAAACAACCAAGCGAGAGATTTTGAAAAATGGGAATGTTGTAGAGATGATCAAACGTTATCAGAAATTGGATAATGTAATTTTATCTGTTTCCCGAACAAAAACAAAAAAAACAAGTATTGCCGAGCAAGTAAAAATCATTGATAAGATAGAAACCATGAAAATTATGCCAGCTACCGGAGCCGATTTGTTGGAGCTGACCGGAAGTCTGCTGGTTCAAAAATCACAAGGAGGTGCCGGAAGTCCTATAATCCGTGGTTTGGAAGCCAATCGAGTACTCTTGGTATTGGATGGAATTCGTTTGAATAATGCAATTTCCAGAACCGGACATTTACATACTGCAGTTACTATCAATCCGTTGATTCTTGACAGAACCGAAATTATATACGGACCTTCCTCAATATATGGTTCAGATGCTTTGGGTGGAGTAATCAATTTTTATACCCATACACCTATTATTAATAAAAATAAACAATTTTCCAGTCAAATTCTTGGACGTTATGGCTCTGCTAATAATGAAACTACTTTTCACTTTAATACCGAAATCAGCCAACCGCGTTGGGCTACTTTCTTTGCCATGACTTTTTCCGATTACGGCAATATCCGAATGGGAAAGAATAGATGGCATGGATATGACAATTGGGGTAAAGTCCCATTTTATTCAGAAAATAACGATTATTATTACTCCGATACGCCTACCGAAAATACAGATTTAGACATACAACCTAATACCGGTTTTAAACAAAAAGATTTTTTCAATAAAACTATATTCAATTTTGGAAAAAGAGATAATGAATTTTTATTGGAAACCCAGTATAATTATACAGGAAAGGTCAGTCGATTTGATAAATTAACTCAATTGAAAAACGGAAATTTGAAATTTGCTGAATGGTATTATGGACCTGCCAAACGTCTGTTAATCTCACCACAATTTTTATTGAATTTTGATAAAAAATGGTTAAAAAATATGCATATTGTTTTGGCTTATCAAAATTGGGAAGAAAGCCGTATTAAACGAAAATTCAATAGTTTGCAGAGAAATTATCAAATAGAAAATGTCAAAGTATTTTCTTTGAATGCAGATTTTAATACTTCTTTTTCAAAAACTAATAAATTATCATACGGAGCTGAAGCCTATTATAATCTGGTTAATTCTACAGCATACAGCAAAAAATTAATTGTCAATGGAAACAAAATCACCGGTTTGGATAATGGACCCGAAATCCCAACCCGATATCCTGATGGAGGAAGCAACTTTTTGAGTATGGCTCTTTATGGAAATTATCGTTTTAGAGTTTCATCCAAATCTTTTTTTAATACCGGTTTGCGTTTTACCCAAACCAATATGCATGTAAAATGGGATGATAACACTTTTATTGTTCTTCCTTATAATGACAATACTTTGGCAAATTTTGCATTGACCGGAAATATTAGTTATATTTATAGACCTGCTAAGAGTTGGAAAATGGATATCTTATTATCATCCGGATTTCGTTCACCAAATATTGATGATATCGGGAAAATTCGTGAAAAAAACGGTAAAGTTACAGTTCCTAATATATACTTAAAACCTGAATATGCATACAATGCAGAATATGGTATAGTGAAATATTTTAATAATCAAAATTTTTCCATTTCCGCCAATGTTTATTATTCTATGCTCCTTAATTATATTGCCCGGTCAAAATTTGAGTTACAACCCGGCGTAACACAGATAATTTATGATGGAGAATGGGCAGATACTTATGCCAATGTGAATAATGGCAAAGCAGAAATCTATGGAGGTTCATTAAACTTGGATGGTAATATCAATAGAAATTTTAATATTCAAGGAGGAGTTTTTTATACCAAAGGAAGAATGATTGATGCTCAAAGACCTTTACCATCCATTCCACCTGTTTTTGGGCATGTTAAAGTTGGATATAAGTTCAAAAGACTTGAAACTTCTTTGCTATATAAATTCATGTTGGAAAAACCTACCGGTGAATATGATATTATTGGGGGAAAGGACAATATTGAACAAAGTCCTATAGATCCCATAACGGGCGAATATGTTGGTTTTCCTCAATGGCATACGCTCAATTGGTATGCAGATTATCATTTAAACAAAAATTTTAGTTTGAATATCGGCGTTGAAAATATTTTTGATGTGCATTACAAAGAGTTTGCTTCGGCAATCAGTGGGCCCGGCAGAAATTTTAAATTTCAATTATTAATAAAAATTTGATATGGAGCATCCCATTACGCTCGGTGAATTTATTATAGACCGACAGTCGCATTTTCCTTATTCTACCGGAGAATTAAGCAGTTTGCTAAATTCAATCCGCTTAGCTGCCAAAGTAGTTAATCACGAAGTAAACAAAGCCGGACTCGTGGATATTATTGGCGCGGCAAATAATAAAAATATACAAGGAGAGGAACAGCAAAAACTGGATATTTTTGCCAATAAAGTTTTTATACAAGCTTTAATAAACAGAGAAATTGTTTGCGGCATTGCTTCGGAAGAAGAAGAAGATTATATCAATATCGTTGGAAAAAATCATGATAATACCAATAAATATATCGTCTTGATGGATCCCTTGGATGGTTCATCCAATATTGACGTTAATGTGTCCGTTGGAACTATTTTTTCAATTTACAGAAGGAAAAGCCCTGTTGGAAAACCGGTTACTTTGGAAGATTTTTTACAACCCGGGACCAATCAGATAGCTGCCGGTTACGTAATTTACGGAACTTCTACCATGTTGGTTTATACCACCGGACACGGGGTTAATGGTTTTACCCTCAATCCCGCTTTGGGCGTTTTTTATTTGTCCCATCCTGATATGAAATTTCCGGATCAACCCAAAATTTATTCCATTAATGAAGGAAATTACAGGCATTTTCCCAAAGGTATTAAAAAATATATTAAATATTGTCAAGAAGAAGAAGGCGATCGTCCTTATACTTCACGATATATAGGTTCATTAGTCTCTGATTTTCATAGAAATGTTCTTAAAGGCGGAGTTTATTTATATCCGGATTCGAGCAGATATCCTCAAGGGAAATTGCGTCTGTTATATGAATGTAACCCCATTGCTTTTTTAGCAGAACAAGCAGGAGGGAAAGCTTCCAATGGAAGAAAACGAATTATGGAGATCAAACCTAAAAAATTACATCAACGCACACCTTTTTATGTTGGAAATGAGTGTATGGTCAATAAAATAGAAAAATATATCAAAAAATATGATGGATAAAACAAAAAAAGAAATCAAAGAATTACATGAAATATTTTTGAAACATCCCAAAATAACAACCAATAGTAAGAATGTCAGTGAAGGAGATATTTTTGTAGCTCTTAAAGGTGAACGTTTTGATGGAAACCGGTTTGCACAAGAAGCTTTGGATAGGGGAGCGCATATTGCGGTGGTGGATGATAAAAAGCTCAATCCATTGAAAGAAAAACGTTTTTTTCTCGTGGAAGATACCCTTCAAACTCTACAGGATTTGGGAGGCTATCACCGCAATTATATCGGGATGCCTTTGATAGGTATTACCGGAAGTAATGGAAAAACAACTACCAAAGAATTGGTGAATGCTGTTTTATCACAAAAATATCATACACAAGCCACTTACAAAAATTTAAATAATCATATTGGAGTTCCCTTGAGTTTACTTGATTTCCATGATGATATTGACATTGGTATCATTGAGATGGGATCTAATCATTTTGGAGAAATTCAAAGATTAACCGAAATAGCCAATCCTGATTTTGGGATTGTTACAAGTATTGGAAAGGCACATTTGGAATTTTTTAAAGATATAAACGGTGTAAAAAAGGAAAAAGGTGCTTTGTTTGAATATTTAAGGAAGAAAGAAGGTATTGGTTTTGTAAATTTTGATGATGAGCATATCAGAGAGATTTCCAACGAGATTTCAAACTTTGGATTTAGTTTTTCAGACAATCCTAAAGCGCAAATTCAATTAAAAGATATTTCTACCAGCCCTGAACTCAAAATTCAATTAAATAATACCGAAATCCAAACTCATTTAACCGGAAAATATAATTTAAGCAATATTGGTTATGCAATTACAGTGGGAAAATTTTTTAATTTAAGTAACCAACAAATCAAACAAGCATTAGAAAATTATGTGCCTAAAGATATGCGCTCTCAAATCATCGAACAAGATGGAAATCTTGTAGTATTGGATGCATATAATGCCAATCCAACCAGTATGCTAGCAGCTTTGGAAAATCTTGAAAAACTTCAAGGAAAAAGAAAAATCGCTATTTTGGGTGATATGTTCGAGTTGGGAAAAAATACTGCACAAGAACATCAAAAAATTGTTGATTTGGCGAAACAAAAAGGTTTTGAAACCTACTTAATTGGAGAAAATTTTAAACAAACGAAATCCGATTTTAAAAAATATATCAATACATCCGAATTCATTTCACATCATAAATTGTCGGATTTTTCACCTGCAACCATTTTGATTAAAGGTTCTCGTGGAATGAAGTTGGAGGAGATTACATAAATAATGTGAGTTCGACATAAGAAAAAATTATTTATTTTTAATAAACTTTTGATTTTGTAATACAGCAAATACTACAATTGATATTTTTTTAAGTAAAATGAGATGATTTGCCACATAAAACAACAAAATGTCAGTAAATTATTTCTTTGTATGTCAATTTGTTAGTGACAATGCCATGTTGTCTATAAAATCCTTATCGGAATTGATTTTGATAGGTTTTGTATGTAAATCAAAAAAATAAATATTATGGAAAGAGCATATAAAATTTTAGGAAAAATCGATAACTGGTGGTTGCCATTTTTGGCAGGATTAATCATGTTTGTCGTTTCATTGTTAATGGTGTTTTATCCCGGCTTTGCATTTGCCGGATTAGCTGTATGGTTTGGATGGATGTTATTTGCAGTCGGTGGTTTTAACTTTGTTTTTGCTGTAAAAAGTAGAAAAGTATTTACCGGTTGGCTTTGGTATCTGTTTTTAGGATTATTGGAAATGGGATTGGGAGTTGCTTTATTATTCCAGCCCGCTTTGGCAGCTGAAGCTTTAATTTTATTCTTAGGATTCTGGCTGATGTATGTTTCTATTATGCGAATTGCATTTTCTTTTGCTTTGAAGCAATTAGGAGATAAAAATTGGTGGTGGACTTTGCTTGCCGGAATCATAATGTGGTTTTTTTCATTCTTGATTATCATTAATCCTATTATCGGAGCATTTAGTGCAGTATATTTTGTTGCAGTTCCTTTATTCATCGCAGGAGTTTTGGCGATGTCATTTGGTTGGAATTTGAGAAAATTAGATAAATTTGAAATTGATTTTTTAGAAAGAGAGGAATAGAATTATGGTTGAATTAATTATTAAAAACTTAAAAGAAGTTGAAGAAACTTCAAGAAAAGAATTTGAAGAAATTTGTAAAGAAAAAATTGAATTTTATCAAAATTTATTCAAGAAATATGATAAGGATTTAACTTTAGAAATTATTGTTAATAAATCTGCAAAAACTTATACAGTAAGTGCATCTATCGCTTTGAAGAGCAAAAAGATTTTGTTGGCAGAAGAAAATAAAGATATTTTAAAAGCTTTGAATCGTTTGATGAAAGAATTTAAGAAAGCAGTGAAACGACAATATGAACTGGAAAGAAAAGATTACGAATACAAAAGAAAAAATCGTAAAAAGAAGTAGCAATTCAAGATATGCGGCTGGCAAAATTTGCCCGCCGCATATTTTTTTAAAGAAAATTATTGTTCAAAAAATTTAAACGGGACAAGTGTTATCCGTAGCGATAAATTTTCTATGGGAATGGGGGATGCATAGCTTCCCAAACGATAGTAAACTCCAAAACCCATACTGCTCAATAAATGATAAAATTCCAAACCGGTTTCTCCCAATCCGTATCTCAAATCTTGTATGCCGGCATATCTGTTTTTATCCCAACCGAATCCCCATGCATAAGCGCCGGTGAGCCGGATATCTATCTTTCTATGAGCCGAAATTTTGATTCCGTTGATACGATGTGATAGATGGGCAGATACAAGAAAATTATTGACAAATTCCAAATCCTTTACGGTTTCAAAACGATATAAATCATTTACATTGATATGCTTCCAAAATGACCCTGAACCATAATCATTGAATGAAACTTGATAGAGTTGGGATAATCTCGGATTGAGGATGCTTCCCCCGGCTTGAATTGCTAAATCGGTATAATCCAAATTTCGGTAATTCTTTCTGAATATTGCCTGAATTTCTCCTCGTAGAAACTGACGATTATCTATTTGAAAATTCGGAAGGTTTCCTTCAATTTTTAAAAAGAATTTTGGGTATTGATCTTTTATTTTTTGTCTTCCAAAATCGCTTAACATAAACTGACTTCTAGGTTCCCATGTCAATTGAGCTTGAATTCCGGTTACATCATAATCTTTAAATTCAATTTCCCCATAATGAAAAGGAATCTCATGTTTGGTATGATTCTCAGCATGATAAAAATTCATATTCATCTGAATATGAGAACCAAACAATGTTTTAAAATTCAATTGATACCGGTCTGTAAAAGTATAATATTGATAAGCAAAATGATTGTCAATTTGTATAGTTCCTGTTTTGGTATTCCAAAACCCAAATTGAGCGTCTTTTGTTAAATCATGCATAAAGGACAAGCCGATATATATCTGATGTTGATGATTGATTTTGTAAAATGCTCCTGTAAAAAATTTAAAGTCTTTATCTTTGAAACCATATGCAGCATAGGTTTGAAGATAAAATTTTCGCGATAATTTTTCATTGGTTTTTCCTCCTAATTGTAAGCGAAAACCTTCATACTGATTAAAATCCATAATTTTCATCAAATTCAAATCAAAAAATGAAAGTGGATAATAACCCTGAATGAGTTTACGCATTTTCAGTAATGCCAAATCGGCTTTATTGGCTTTAAAAACCGAATCCATATATTGATAGGTATTGACTTCTCTACTGTTAATTTTTCTATATCGATTCCATAAGCTATCAGGTTGTTTCATAGCTTTTTCATCCAATTGCAAGTTGTATAGAGGTTTTTTAACTTCAGGAGGATTAAGAAGAATATCTGAGTATTTTCTGATAATTTCTGCATACATTACATCATCAACAGTTTGTGGGTTGGTATGACTTACTTTATCAGATTTATTGTTAAATTCTAAAGTAGCTCGGTTGCCCAATAAAATACTATTACTACCTTTTGCCTTTTTGATAGTAGCATGATTTTTTATGGGAAACCAAATATCATATTTAGGGATGTATTGAAAATTTTGAGTAGATTTCAATTCAATTCCTTTATATGAATTGAGTGTCATTCGAGCAATGGCAAAGCTTTTTGCATCTACAAATATACTTCCGACAATCAAAGGTTTTTTGGTATTTTTATAATTTATTTTAAAAACTTTCCGGTTTTGGATTTGCAAAGTGTCATCTATTTTATACTGATATTGTTTGAGAGACAATTTGGAAACCGGTCCCAGATATTTATTGAATAAGAATAAATAATAATCATCATAAATATTGACATCGGAGAATTGTAGTTGTAATAATTCATAAAAAGGATTTTTTAAACCTGCCGTTTTTAATGCTTTGATTTTATGTGATATTTTTCCGGATTTCAGAATATTTTGAGAGATATTCTCCATTATATATAAATCCTTGTTTTTGAATTCTTTACAAGAATTATACATGGACGAATCAATGATTACTTTGGGTTTTCCTTCATGATTGTATCGGATGGTATCTATGGAGCAATTCATAGAATCTCTATTGACGGAAACCAAAAATTTAAAATAGGATGTATATGATGCTTGATTGAGTTTGTTTCTATAATCGTTATTTTTTTTGTGGGCAATAAGTTTTTTTAGAATTTTGATTGCCGGATTTTCAACTTTAGCGGTAAGCACAACTTCGTGAAGAGTCTCTTTGTTTGGTTTTAAAAGAATATGATAAAAATTTTTTGAAGATTGTATCTGTATTTTTTGGGTTTGATATCCAATAAATGATACGACAAAATATCCCGAATTCTGTTTGGGTATTTTTAAAGAAAATTCACCATTAAAACCGGCTGTTGTTCCGTGGTTTTGATCAAAATAAACATTGGCAAAAGCTAATGCTTCTTTGGTATTAGCATCTTTTACAATACCTTTTATAACGTTCTTTTGTGAAAAAACAGATAAATGAAGACTTATAATTAGAAAAAAAATATGTATTTTCATGAAAATTGAATTTTTTGTAAATATAAAAATAAAATATATTATCAATACAAATTGTAATATGTGAATTAATTATTGCTTTTTATTAAAAAAAAATCTTTTTTTGGGTATTATATTTAGTTTTTTGTATTTTTTTTAGATTAACAATATAAAAAAGTATGATAATTAAAAAAATATTTTTATATTTGCTGCGTTAAATAGATAATTAATTTAATTAAAATTCAAAAATTATGAACAAATCTCAATTAGTTGATGCTATGGCTAAAGAAGCCGGCATAAGTAAAGCAGCAGCAAAGAAAGCTTTAGAATCTTTCTTGGGTAACGTTGAAAAAGCCCTTAAAAAAGGAGACAAAGTTGCTTTAATCGGTTTTGGAACTTTTTCTGTTCAAGCTCGTAAAGCAAGAGAAGGTAGAAATCCTGCTACAGGAAAAACTATTAAAATTCCCGCTAAAAAAGTGGTTAAATTTAAAGCCGGATCTGACTTAGCTAAATCCGTAAACTAAGAATTTATTATAACCTTCTTACAATGAAACTGTCTGGAATAATTTTATTTCAGACAGTTTTTTCTTGTGTATGGAATCTTTTAAAGCCAAGCTTCTGATAGCTACCCCAGAATTATTGTCTGATCATATCTTTAGTCAGTCAGTAATCTATATCGTCGAACATTTTGATGGAGCAATGGGTTTTATTATTAATAAACCTTTGGATCTCAAATTGGTAGATAATCAAAATAAATTTCCTTCGGAATACCAGGTGTGGGACGGTGGACCTGTCAATACGGAAAGAGTATATTATTTGCACAACAAACCCGAATTGTTTCAAGATAGTATCATAATAGATAAACTAAGCAAAATAAGTTTGGGTAATAACAATCCCGAAGATTTCAAAATCATTTTTAATCATACAATTAATCAAGAAAATATAAAATTTTTCAGAGGTTATTCTGGCTGGGATAAAGGACAACTTGAACGGGAAATTCAAGAAAAAGCTTGGTTTGTTTATAAAAATCCTATTGATATCTTTAATATAAATACCAAAAATCTTTGGAAAAAATTAATTATTGAAATTAATCCTCAGAATATTATTTGGAAAAATGCGCCTTTGGATCCTAATTTAAATTAATTTCTTTCATCTTTTCCCCAGAATAATTTTTTTTGCAAGGTTTTGATGAAGGTATTATCTTCAAATTGAACCAATTGAATTTTAAAATTGGCTAAAGAAACTTCCAATTCCGTTTCCAATGGCATACTATAAACCCTAGAATCCAATGAGATTAAATATTCGGGCTCTCGACTATCGACTTTTAAACGAATTTTAAAATTATTGGGAATAATCAAAGGTCTTACTGTTAAATTATGTGGTGCAATAGGGTTGATGATGAAATTTTCGGACTCGGGCATGACAATTGGTCCGCCACAACTTAATGAATATGCTGTAGAACCTGTAGGAGTGGATATAATCAAACCATCTGCCCAATAAGTTGATAAGTATTCATTATCCAAATAAGCATCAATACTGATCATAGCTGTAGTATTTTTTCTATTGACCACAAGTTCGTTTAATGCAAAATTTAATCCGTTTAAAACTCCGGTATTGGGATGGGCATGAACCGCTACAAGATTTCTTGAAGAAAGCGAATAATTTCCATCAAAAAATTCATACAGATATTTTTCCAAAAGCTCTTTTGGAACCGTAGCCAAGAACCCCAATCTGCCGGCATTGATACCAAAAACCGGAATATTTTTATCACGAATAAAAGTTACAGCTCGCAGAATAGTACCATCTCCGCCATAAGTAAACATTACTTCTATTTCGTCCGATAAATCTTCATAAGAAGAAAAAGTATCAAATTTAGGATAACTATCCAGTAAATATTCCGTTCCTTCAGATAATTTGGTTTGATGCCGAAGCAATTTGTTGTAGAAATCCTTTTGAAAAACAATTTGATATTCTTTTTTTAATAATATATCCAGTAGTAGAAGTAAATAAGTAAAGGACTTTTCGGGTCTGTAATATCCGTAAACGGCTACTTTTTTCATAAAAAGACGATTAGATGACAAATATACATGAATTTTTTTGCACATAAAATTACTTATGATAACTTTTTATATCAAGTAATTGTTTCTTTTTGATTGCAGATGACATTCTGACATAAAAAAATATATAAATCTGACAAAAATTAATAAAACTATAAAAAAATAAATTTGGCATAGTGATTGAGCTTGAAACTACGAACAAAAAAATTATTAATTATGAGCAAAGCAAATAAAATTATAGGTATAGATTTGGGAACTACCAACTCGGTGGTTACTGTTCGTGAAGGAAATGATACGGTGGTAATACCCAATGAAGAAGGAAACCGAACAACTCCTTCGGTTGTTGCCTTTACTGACAATGGTGAAATTAAGGTGGGAAATCCTGCCAAACGTCAAGCGATAACCAATCCGAAAAAAACCGTTGCTTCCATTAAACGTTTTATGGGAAATAAATATTCGGAAGTTCAAGACGAAATCAAAAGAGCTCCTTATAAAGTGGTGCAAGGTCCTAACGATACTCCACGTATCGAAATTGACGGTAAACAATATACGCCGCAAGAAATTTCGGCAATGGTGTTGCAAAAACTGAAAAAAGCCGCCGAAGATTATTTGGGACACGAAGTTAAAGAAGCGGTGATTACCGTTCCGGCTTACTTTAACGATGCGCAACGTCAAGCAACAAAAGAAGCGGGAGAAATTGCCGGTCTTAAAGTTCGTCGAATCATCAACGAACCTACGGCTGCCGCATTAGCTTACGGATTGGATAAATCCGATAAAGAGAAAAAAATTGCCGTTTTTGACTTGGGAGGTGGAACTTTTGATATTTCCATCTTGGATATTGGCGACGGCGTAACCGAAGTTTTATCTACTGCCGGTGATACACACTTGGGTGGTGATGACTTTGACCAAAGAATCATCGATTGGCTGGCTGATGAATTTAAAAAACAAGAAGGTATCGATTTGAAAAAAGATCCTATGGCGCTTCAACGTTTGAAAGAAGCTGCCGAAAAAGCCAA